>JACCEB012117910.1_pt1 | contig 13541 bp, 10 predicted proteins | sample 7454761 | NCBI WGS metagenome assembly JACCEB01 (sample SAMN15323454, study PRJNA562643) | freshwater metagenome | isolation source: river surface water | place: USA:Blue River Watershed | collected 2017-08-18 | reverse complement strand
GGATTCCTCTTTCCCGAAACCCTCGCGCTCAAAGCCCAACTCGAATCCGCCTTCGGCATTCCCATCGAATCCATCCGCCCCGATCAAACCCCCGGTCAGCAAGCCGCGGAACTCGGCGACCAACTCTGGCTCAAGAAACCCGACCTCTGCTGCACCCTCCGCAAGGTCGTCCCCCTACAAAACAAACTCGCCAACCTCGCCGTCTGGATCACCGGCGTCCGCCGACAACAGAGCGACACTCGCTCCAACGTCCAGCTCCTCGAACTCTATCACTTCGATGTCATCCGCGATCGCTACATCCTCAAACTCAACCCGATGGCCGCTTGGTCCAGAGAACAAGTCCAAGACTATCTGAAAACACACAACATCCCCACCAACTCCCTCTCCTCAAAAGGCTACCGCTCCATCGGATGCACCCACTGCACTCGCCCAACCGCCGCCGGTGAACATGAACGCGCCGGACGCTGGACCGGCTTCGATAAGGCCGAATGTGGAATCCACACGTTCCTCGGAGCCTCCATCTAACCCCCACACACAGACTCTAAAACCATCGCTATGAGCACACCGAACCCTACCGACCTCCCAAAACTGCCGGACCTCTCGGGCCACCCCGCTTACGGCCGCCAATACCCCGCACCCGCCGCAGGTTCCTGTCCAGCCTTCTTCCCTGAAAAGATCTCCCGCGAAGACGCGCTCCATCTCGATCGCCTCGAAGCCCAAAGCATCTTCCTGATCCGCGAGGCATTCCATCATTTCAAAAATATCTGCATGCCTTGGAGCATGGGCAAAGATTCGAATGTCCTCATCTGGCTCTCTAAAAAGGCGTTCTGCGGACACATCCCCTACCCCCTGCTGCACATCGACACCACGTACGAGTTCCCTGAAATGCTCGCCTACCGGGATTGGGCAGTCGCTTACCACAACCTCAATCTCATCGTAAAAATCAACGAAGATGCCCGTGCGGGCACCGGTGAATACGCATCCCGCGGCCCCATTGGCTACGACACCGCCGACCCCGTGACCGTCACGCACGAACTAAAAACCGCCGCGCTCCAACAGGTCATGGCCGAGCATCAATGGGATGCACTCATCACCGGCATCCGACGTGACGAAGACCCCACCCGCGCAAAAGAACGCTACTTCTCCCCGCGCAACAAAGACTTCGAATGGGACTACAAAGACCAGCCCCCAGAGTTCTGGAACCAGTTCACCACCTCGTGCGCCCCAGGAGAACACGTTCGCGTCCAAGCCCTCCTCGACTGGTCCGAACGCGACATCTGGCTCTACATCCAGCGCGAAGGCATCCCCATCCCGCAAATGTACTTCTCCAGAACCAGCCCCGACGGAGTCCGTCGCCGTTTCCGATCCCTCGGCTGCTGGCCCATCAGCAACCCCGCAGAAAGCGATGCTTCCTCGATCGACGACATCGTTGAGGAACTTCGTACCACAAAAACCAGCGAACGTGCCGGTCGCGCTCAAGACAACTACGAGCGCAATGCCATGCAAAAACTCCGCGCCAAAGGATTCATGTAAGAGCCGCACCAAACCGCTCCCACCACCCTCAACCATCCATCTTCAAGCACCTCAATGTCTTCCAACTCTCTCCCAGCGCCCGCCGCAGACCGGCTGCGCGTCGTCTTTGTCGGCCACGTCGACCACGGAAAATCCACCCTCATCGGACGGATCTTCCATGACACCAACTCACTCCCCGACGGAAAAGTCGCCCAGATCAAGGCCGCTTGCGAAGCCGAAGGCATGGATTTCGAATACGCGTTTCTCCTCGATTCACTCCTCGAAGAGCAGGAACAAAACATCACCATCGATACAACTCAGATCCAGTTCAGAACCGATCGTCGCCCTTACGTCATCATCGACGCCCCAGGCCACAAAGAGTTCCTCAAGAACATGATCACCGGCGCAGCCAGCGCTGACGCTGCCGTCCTCCTCATCGCAGCAAACGAGGGTGTTCAGGAACAAAGCCGCCGCCACGGATACCTGCTCTCCCTCCTCGGGATAAAACAAGTCGTCGTCGCCATCAACAAAATGGACCTCGTCGGCTTCTCCGAAGAGATTTTCTCCAGCGTCCGACAAGAATACTCCGCCTTCCTGAAACAGATCGGCGTCGAAGCGCGGACGTTCGTTCCCATCTCCGCCCGGGAAGGGATCAACATCGCCAGCCGCGGAGCCCTCGACGGATCCGATCCTGCCCCTTGGTATCAAGGCCCGTCCGTACTCGAAATGCTCGACACCTTCGAGCCCCCAGTGCCGCTCAACGACATGCCGCTGCGCTTCCCCATCCAGGACGTTTACCGGTTCGATGAGCGCCGTATCTTCGCAGGACGGATCGAATCCGGAACCCTCCGCGTCGGGGATCAACTCGTCTTCTCACCCGACAACAAAACCAGCACCGTCGCCTCCATCGAAGTCTGGAGCGCCCCCACGAAAACAGAGGCGAAAGCCGGAGACTCCGTTGCCATCACCCTCACGGAACAGATCTTCGTTCGAAGAGGGCACCTCGCTTCCCTCGAGACTGATGCACCCATCGTCTCAAACCGTTTTAAGGCACGCATCTTCTGGATGGGCAAAACCAACCTTCAAAAAGGCCAGCCTTACCGGATCAAACTCGCCACCCAAGAACTCGACGCGGAAATCGTACATATCGAGCGCATCATCGACGCGTCCACGCTCGATACGGTGACCAGCGGACGGGACCACATCGCAAAAAATGATGTCGCAGAGGTGACCCTCCAAACCCGCGGCGCCCTCGTCATGGACAACCATGACCGCAACCCGCTCCTCGGAAGATTCGTCATCGTCGACAACCGGCAGGTCGCCGGCGGAGGGATCATTCACAGCGGCATTTACGCGGACCGCAGCAAGGTCAAGAGCACCAACATTTTCTGGTCTGAGGGAAATGTCACAGCGACAAACCGAAACCTCCGGAATGGCCATCGTGGAGCGGTCGTCTGGCTGACAGGTCTGAGTGGCGCCGGAAAATCCGCCATCTCACGCAACCTCGAACGCGAACTCTTCAACCTCGGCAACCAAGTCTACGTTCTCGATGGCGACAATGTGCGCCACGGCCTCAATGCAAACCTCGGATTCTCTCACGAAGACCGCACCGAAAACATCCGACGCGTCGCCGAAGTCGCGAAGCTCATGGCCGACGCCGGGCTCATCGTGGTGACCGCATTCATCGCTCCCTACCAATCCGACCGCCGCCGCGCCCGTGAGATCGCTCTCGAAAGTGGTGTTGAGTTCTTCGAGGTGTACGTCAACGCCCCGCTGGCTACCTGCGAGTCTCGCGACGTCAAAGGCCTCTATCTGCGGGCTCGGAACGGTGAAATCCCAGAGTTCACCGGAATCAACTCACCCTACGAAGAACCCGCAAATCCGGAAATCGTTCTCCAAACCGATCGGGAAACACTCGAAGAATCAACCGCACGCCTCCTTGAGTTTCTCCTCCCCCGACTCCGGGTTCGACGAGACGACGATATCGCCATCTGAAGCCAAACCATTCCTCATCACCGAGAGCCTCCGCCAGCTCTCGGTGACCAATCCCGCCGCCCTCGCGCTCAGCACTAACATCCCGTGGGCAGATGGGGTATCATCCGTCGATGGCCAACGCCCACCCCGGCTCCGCCCTGCTCGTCGTCCCGCTCTCGCTGCTCCTTCTCGCGTGCCCCGCGAGCGCAGCGGACACGGTCGCGTCTTGGCACACCCGAATCCAACCCCTCCTGGACACTCACTGCGTCAAGTGCCACGGCCCCATTGAGCAAAAGGCGGGGCTCGAACTCGACAATCTGCCGGCACTCCTCAAAGGCGGCGAGTCCGGTCCCGTTGTGAAACTCGGCAAGCCCGACACCAGCCCACTCTACACAGTACTCGCCGAAGGCAGTGACCCCCACATGCCGCCGAAAAAACAGCTGTCTCCGGGGGATCGCAAAACCATCCGCGACTGGATCGAAAACATGTCCGAGTCGCCCGCAGAATCCATCGCCTCCGCCAAAACACGCGACTTCACGAATATCCCCGCCGCGATCAATACCCTCGTCCAAGAGGGCTGGAATCGCCGCTCCGTCGCCCCGTCCCCAGCCTTATCCGATTCCCTCTGGTTACGCCGAGTTTCGCTCGATCTCGCAGGACGAATCCCCACCCCTCAGGAGTCAGACGATTTCGCAGCATCAAAGGCCCCGGAGAAACGAGTCCTCGCTGTTCAACGTCTCCTCGACTCCACCGATTACGCCATTCGGATGCGTGAGCTCTGGGATAACTTCCTCATGGGCCGACCCAAACGAGGATCCAGCGAGGACCGGCGTAAACAAAGCGGGTGGTACGCCTTCCTAGAACGGGCCTTCCACTCCAACCAGCCGTGGAATATCACCGTCCACCAAATCCTCACTGGGCGAGCAGATCGACCCGAAACAAAAGGATCCTCCTGGTTCCTTTACGAGCGAAAGAACGATCATCAAGCCATCGCGGAAGCGGTCGCACCCTTGGTGTACGGCACCCGTATGGACTGCGCACAATGTCACGATCACCCTCTTGCTCGTGAGATCAAACAGTCTCATTACTGGGGACTTGTCACCGCGTTCAACCGAAGCAAAAACGTCGACGGTTCAACCGGAGTCGCGGAATCAGCCGTGGGTGGGTTCGTGAACTTCACCAACCTGAAGAAGGAATCGCAACCCGCCATCATCACCCTCCTCAACGGGCGCACGGTCAGCGAAACTTGGCCGGCAGGCGACCATAAACCCGAGGATAAAGACGACCTCTACGTTGATCCGAAAGCCAAGGTTCGAGTGCCACTTTATTCGCGCAGAGAAACGTTTGCAGATGTGGCCACGGACGAAAATGCGCTCCTCGCAAAGGCCTTCGTCAACCGGATGTGGGCCGCACTGATGGGCCGTGGGATCGTTCATCCAGCCGACGAGATGAACGCCCGAAACGTGCCGAGCCACCCAGAACTGCTCGATTGGCTATCGCGCGATTTCGCGCGCCATCAGTACGACGTAAAGCGCCTGATCAGCGGTATCGTGCTAAGCGCCCCATACGCGCTTTCCGGCGGCCCAGTCTCCGATCCAACGGCCTTCGCCTCCGCACCCGAGCGCCCCCTCACCGCGGAGCAACTCTCCCGCTCTTGGCGGGTTGTCGCCGGTCTGCCGGCCGATCACGAGCCCCTCCGAAAAGCAGCCGTCGCGGCGATTCCCGATGTGCTTCCCAAAGATTACAACGCAAACTTCGTTCAAGCGCAGTTCCTCGCGAACTCTCCCCTGCTCGAGGAAATCAGCCAACCCGCAAGCCCGATCATCGCACGACTCGAAAAGATCGAGTCCACAGAGGCATGCATCACGGAAGCATTCATATCGAGCCTTGGACGTGTTCCAGAAACCGTTGAAATAAATCACGTTGCAAATCTACTCACAACCGCTTCTGCAAGCTCGGAGGGTCGTATCAAGGCGATCCGCAACCTCCTCCATGCACTCATCACAAGCCCCGAGTTCCTGATCTCACCCCGATGAACACCCCTGCTCCTGAGAGATCCAACGATTGCAACGTCGGAGACCACCAACTGCACCGGCGCCTATTCCTGAAAGGACTCACGGGCGGTGCACTCGCCACGGCAACGAGCTTTGAAGGACTCTTTCTGCGCCAGGGACTCGCGCAACAGGCAGCAAAAGCAAAGAAGCATTGCATCCTCCTCTGGCTCTGCGGTGCCCCAAGCCAGTTCGAAACGTGGGACCCAAAACCTGGTCGCCCCAGCGGCGGCCCATTCGGAAGCATCCCCACCACGCTCCCCGGCATTCACTTCTCCTCGCTCATGCCCAAATGCGCGTCCATCGCGCATCGACTGAACATTGTCAGGAATATGAAAACTGCTCAACCCGAGCACTTTCAAGCGATCAGCCTTCTCCAGCGAGGAAATCCGGACAGACCGGGTTTTACCCGCCCAACCCTCGGCAGTGTCATCTCCCAATCGCTAGGACGACTCGATGCAACCATCCCGAACTTCGTGCTGCTCGATCCCATTCCCGGAGGAAACGAGTTCGAAGCGTTTAAAGCCGGGAACTGGGCAGGATGGCTCGGCTCCGAACACAGCCCAGTACGCCTCGGTGGGGATTACTCCAAACTCCTCCGCGAAGGAGGCGATTCGCTGCCGGCAGACGATCGAGAATCACGGGAAACACTCCGCAAGTTCCTCGCCGCACGATTCGAACAAACGCGGTCGAGCACCATTGCACGAAGCCAGAACGCCGCCTTCGAACGCATGAAAGGACTCGCCGCAAGCGCACACCTTTTTGACGTCGATCGCCTCCCCTCGAAGGACCGCGAGCGTTACGGACCCGGCAGTTTCGCGCAACACGCCCTCATGGCCCGTCATCTTGTCGAAAACGGTGCCCCGTTCGTCATGGTCGCGAATGGCATGAACTGGGATAACCATGTCTTCCAGCACGAGATCCACCAGATGCTTGTGCCAGAGCTCGACCGCGTCCTTTTCAATCTCATCAATGACCTCGAATCTCGCGGACTCCTCGACTCCACCTTAGTGATCGCCATGGGCGAGTTTGGACGTACCCCGTGGATCAATGCGGCACGCGGACGCGATCACTACCCCAACGCGTGGAGCCTGATGATGACGGGATGCGGCCTAAAACGCGGCGTCGTCACGGGCGCCACAGACATCGACGGAGTGGAGGTTGATGGCACCGCATTCAACGAACAAAATCTCTTCGCCACCATCTTCACCGCCCTCGGCCTTGACCCTTACGCAGAGTACGAACTCGATGGAATGCCCACCTTCCACCGTGTCGAGAACAAGGTCGCTCCCATTCGCGAACTCCTCGCCTGATCGCTATGAAACTGACCTCCGTTTGCGAAATCAAACTGCCCACCGGTGCGCTCGGACTGGCCCTCTCTTCCGACGCGTCCGTTGCCTATGCCGCATGCGCCGATGGATCCGTGCACCGCGTGGACCTCAAATCAAAAACCACTCACGAGTTCTCCGGCAAACACACGTCTTTCGCCAGTGGCTGCGTTCTTCTCCCAGACGGAAAAACCCTCATATCTGGTGGTTATGACGGAGGATTGCTCTGGCATGATACCCTGTCCGGCAGCTCATGGCGTCGCGTGCCCGCTCACCGCTTCTGGAGTTGGCAACTCGCTCTCTCGCCGGACGGATCCCGTGTCGCATCCGCGACCGGACAATATCTCCCCGGCGGCTGGAAGTACGAGCCTGCCCCAGAAACAGAACCCTCCATCAAAGTGTTCGACACTCGGTCGGGAGACCTCATCGCCGCATTGGAACACGTTCCTCCCGTCCAGAGCTGTACCTTCTCGCCGGACGGTCATCTTCTCGCAGCAGGAAACATGATGGGGGAAGTCCGGATTTGGGACCTGCGCAAGCTGGCAGCCAAGCCCATCGCGTCGTTCACCTCGCCCGACTTCACCTCTTGGGGGTCCATCAAGACGCACCACCACTGCGGCGGGATTTTTGGTATGTCGTTCTCGCCCGACGGGGAGAACTTGGCGATTTGCGGAATGGGCCCCATGGGTGATCCCATGGCGGGGAACGGCAAGATGACTTGGCAGCGCTGGGACTGGAAAAAAGGTGAAAAACGCGACCAGATCAAGGATGGCCAACACGGCAATGGACTGATGGAAAGCATTGTATGGATGCCCGACGGCTCGCATTTTCTGATGGCTGGCCGTCAGGCTCAAGGCACTTGGAATGCAGCCCTCTTCTCTGCCCACGACGGTGCTCTGGTCCACTCGATTGACACCAAAAACCGCATCACGCAGGCCCGCTTTAGCGCGGATGGCAAATCGATTGTCCTCGCCGCCGCGCACTCGCAACCCCATCGCAAAAACGGCCAATGGCCAGAGTGGGGCAAAGTCCAAGTGCTCTCGGTCAGCTAACTCCGTAGAAAGCAGAACACCGCCTCGTCCAAACCGCAGGCACCGCTCAACGGCATCTCAAAGCTGCCGCAACGCATCTTCCGCCGACACCTCAGAACCACGAACTCGGGTAATCCGTAAGGGCTCGACGGGCGCACCCGAACCGTTCACCGGCAGCGCGGAAAGTTCGTCCAGAAACTCCAACCCCCGAACAACCATCCCGAAAACGGTGTTGCGCCCATCGAACTCCGGCGAATCCTTCAGCACGAAGAAAAACTGACTCCCATTCGAGCGGCGACCCGGATTCACCGTGTCCGACAGTCGAGACATCGCGACCGCACCCCGAACGTGTTTCAGGCCAACCTCGGAAGACAATGTGTATCCCGGTCCACCCGTCCCGATGGCCCGCGTCGACGATTTCCGACTGAGCGGATCTCCCGTCTGGATGAATCGCCCGTCAACCAAGCGGTGAATTCCAAGACCTTCGTAAAATCGAGCTGACACCAACCGTGAAAAGTTTTGAGCATGCTCCGGCGCTCGGTCAGAAAGCTCAATGACCACCTCACCGGCTTTTTTTCCAACAATCCTCATCGCCACCCATCGGTAGCGAGGCGCCGGACCGAATGGATTCAAGCGCGCTGGGTTGACACACGCGTTCAACGCCAAACCCACCGCCGAAAAGAGTGCCTCTCGTCGTCGCAGCATATCAGTCCTCCACTCGAACAGGAGTTCCTTTACTCACATTGTCGAAAAACTTGCGCGCCATGAACTCAGGCATCCGGATGCAACCATGCGAGGCCGCATATCCTGGCAAGAAACCCTGATGCATCCCCACCCCACCCGCAAACCGCATAAAGTAAGGCATTTTCGCGCCATCAAACTTGCAACCCGCGGGAATCGGATCCTTCTTGCGATCAACGTCCTTCTGAACCACCTGACCCTGAGCGTCAACGTAGTCCCCGTACAGCGAGGAGACATGCGTCGCATCCTTGTCCAAAATCTGGAAACTCCCCTTCGGCGAGTTGAAACCTTCCCGACCGGTCGAAATGTACGATACACCCACCAACCGGTCGTCCCGATAGAAGTAAGCGCGCTGCTCACTCAGCGAAATCTTCACTGACGGCTTTCCTCCAACCCCATCCCCCTCCCAAAACGAAACGTTATCAAACGGCGCACGGCCAGGCTCTGAAACTGGTCTGTACCCCCCAAGATACGTGATGTCTCGACGAACACGCAGATCCGTCTGACAACCCACGAGGGCTAACAGTCCGACGGTTCCCAAGAACGGTTTGAAGGCAGCTCTCATCATGGTTTTCCTCAATGTCAAACAACAGCAGCCCCACCACAGCATCCTTTGAACTTACGCCCACTCCCGCATGGACACGGATCGTTCCGCCCAACCTTCGGAGCCTCCGCGGAAACACGGGCAAACACGTCATCCAACCCCGCCGAATCCGATCGAAGCTCCGCCCCTCCAGCAAGCTGAGTGTGCGTCGCCTCTCCCGTCTCGTCAGGAGCCGTCAACAACTGCGGCAAACTCGAGAGGAACTGCTCGAATGCCATCAGGTTCGAAGTCGAACGGAATAAGTTGTGAAGCACCTCGTTTTTGATGGTTCCCATCAATGCCGTGAACATCTCAAACGCCTCCGACTTGAACTCCACCAGCGGATCCTTCTGACCGTAAGCGCGGAGGTACACCCCCTCGCGAAGAGCATCCATCGCATAAAGATGCTCCTGCCAGAGACGATCAATCGCATTCAGCAAAATATACCGCTCCATGCTCTGGAGCGATTCCGGTGTCTCATGCGCACACTTCAACGCGTAAGCCGATGTCACCTTTTCCGTGACATAATCAACCATCTCCTGAAGTTCGACCCGCCCCTCAGCAGGCAAATCCTTGCGATCGATACCGAGCGGGAACGTGGAGTTCAACCAATGCAAAAGGCCGTCCACATCCAACTCCGCTCCATCCGCATAAAAACCTTCCACACGCTCCGGAATCATCTCGCTCATCACCTCATCAATCATCGAACGCGTGTCCTCCGTCGTGATCGCCTCATTCCGCCATCCATAAATCACCTCGCGCTGCCGGTTCATCACATCGTCAAACTCAAGCGACCGCTTACGGATCAAATAGTTCCGCTGCTCAACCCTTTTCTGAGCCGTCTCCACGGACTTGTTCAACCACGGATGCTCCAATGCCTCGCCCTCCTGCAACCCCAGCCGCTCCATCATGGTTGTCATCCGACCCGAAGCACCAAAGTTCCGCATCAAGTCATCCTCAAACGACACGTAAAACCGCGATAACCCCGAGTCGCCCTGACGCGCACAACGTCCGCGAAGCTGACGATCGATTCGACGAGCCTCATGCCGCTCCGTTCCAATCACAAACAAGCCTCCCAAATCACTCACTCCCTCTCCGAGCTTAATGTCCGTCCCGCGACCCGCCATGTTGGTCGAGATGGTCACCGCACCACGCTGACCCGCTTTCGAGATAATCTCCGCCTCCTGCTGGTGATACTTCGCATTCAACACCGCGTGCGGAATCTTCTCCCGCTTCAGCATCCGCGACAAAACCTCGCTCTGCTCAACACTCACCGTCCCAACCAAGACAGGCTGCCCCTTCGCATGAGCATCCTTGATCTCAGTAATCACCGCGTTGAACTTCTCTCGTCGCGTTTTATAGACCAAATCATTCAGGTCCTTTCGAACGCACGGACGATTCGTCGGGATCACCGCCACATCCAATCGGTAAACATCGCTGAACTCGTTCGCCTCCGTCTCCGCAGTTCCCGTCATCCCCGCCAGCTTCCGATACAGCCGGAAGTAGTTCTGAATCGTGATTGTAGCCAGCGTCTGGGTTTCTCGATCAATCACCACGCCCTCCTTCGCTTCCACCGCACCGTGCAAACCATCACTCCACCGCCGCCCCGGCATCTTGCGCCCCGTGAACTCGTCCACAATGACCACCTTCCCCTCCTCCACGACGTAGTGCACATCCCGCTCAAACAAGCAATACGCACGCAGCAACTGCGAGATGTTATGAATCCGCTCGGATTGATGATCCATATGCGCCTGCCGCTTCGATTTGGCCTCCACCTTCTCCGCAGGCGTCAACGTTCCATCCTGATCAATCTCAGCAAACTGAGTGATCAAATCCGGCAAAACAAAAGCATCCGGATTATCCGGACTCAAATACGACCGCCCCTTGTCCGTCAAATCCGCCTCGTGCTGCCGCTCGTCAATGGTGAAAAACAACTCCTCTTTCAATGCGAACAACTCTTCCTTCCGAGTGTCCGTCGCATACGACAGCTCCGTCTTGTCCAATGCTTTCCGCCTCTCAGTGTCCTCCATCGCACGCAACAGCGCTTTGTTGCGCGGGTTACCCAGTTTTACCTTGTACATCAAGCGACCAAACTCCTCGGTCTGCTTCTTCTCAAAAGCCGCCTCTGCATCCGCACAGAGCCGATTGCACAAAAGAGTCTGCTGCTTAACCAAACCCTCAACCACTGGCTTGAAGGTGTCGAACTGATGCGTCGAAACCGTCGCAGGCCCAGAAATGATCAGGGGCGTTCGCGCCTCGTCGATCAGGATGGAATCAACCTCATCCACAATCGCAAACGCATGCCCGCGTTGTACCTGTTGCTCGCGTGAAGTGGCCATCCCATTGTCCCGCAGGTAATCAAACCCGAACTCCGAGTTCATCCCGTAGGTGATGTCCGAGTTGTACTGCTCCCGTCGCTCATCCGGCGATTGGTCGTGCTGGATGATTCCCGTGGTCAGCCCCAGAAAACCGTACAACTCGCGCATCGTCTCAGCATCACGACGAGCCAAATAATCGTTCGTCGTCACCAAGTGGGCTCCGCGCCCCGCCAATGCATTCAAAAAGAGCGGCAAGGTCGCAACCAACGTATTCCCCTCGCCAGTCGCCATCTCCGCGATCATCCCGCGATGCAGACAAATCCCACCGATCAACTGGACGTCGTAGTGGACCATATTCCACGTGACCGGGTGATCACAAACGAGGTACCCATGCTTACGCTCCGCCAAACGACGCGCCGTGTTCTTCACCGCCGCAAAAGCATCCGGCAGAATCTCGTCCAAAATCCCCGGATGCTGCTCCACCGGCGCCTCCGAAAGACGTTTCCGCCAACCCGCCACCCGCTCACGCAACGCCTCATCCGATAATGAACGAAACTCCTCCTCAATCCCATTAATCCTCTCCACCACCGGTCGAAGCGATTTCACCAATCGCGTATTCTTGGAACCGATGATTTTCTTCAACAACCACGTAATCATAGACTTGTCCTTCCTTTAAATCCTTCCACCGACACCGGTGATTCGCACTTCACTCATCGCGGCATCCATTCCACTTACTTGCTTCCAGGTTTCGCCGCAGGAATTCCGGCCAAATCCGCCGGCACTTGATCCGCCTCGAAGGTCTCAACGTCCAAGCGAACCAAACTTTCAAACGGCGCACCGAAGTCCGGCAAGTTCCCCCCGCTCCGATCCACCAACGACACGACCCCCACAACCACCCCCCCCCGACTCCTCACAATATCCAGCGTCTCCTGCACTCGCCCACCCCGCGTCACAACATCCTCAACCACCAAAAACCGATCTCCCGGATTGATCGCAAAACCGCGACGCAAAACCAAGCGTCCCTCCTCTTTCTCCGCAAAAATGTGCGGCAACCCCAATGCACGCGCCACCTCATGTCCCACAATCACCCCACCCAAAGCCGGGGAGATTACGCGCTCCGCCCCCATCCCCCTTGCTTTCTCCGCCAAGCGACCGCACAGATCCGCTGCAACACCCGTGTTCTGCAAAAGCATCGCGCATTGGAAAAACTGCCGACTGTGCAACCCCGACCTCAAAATGAAGTGCCCGTCCAAAAGGGCTCCCGTCTCACGGAATAAATCCAAAGCAGAAACAGCTGATGTAGAAGAACTCATGACAACATATATTGGGTTTCAAACCACGTTCAAAACGCTTTTAAGCAACCGCGCCATTGACGCCGATTGCCACCACCTCCACCTCAACCTGCACCCCACGCGGCAATGCCGACACCTGCACCGTCGACCGCGCAGGATACGGTTCGGAAAAATACGAGGAATACACCTCATTCAACTCCCCAAACTTCGAGAGATCCGTCGTGAAAATCGTCGCTTTCACGACATCCGAAAAATCCATCCCGCTCGCACGCAAAACCGCACCCAAATTCAGAAAAACACGTTCCGCTTGTTCACGCACCCCGCCAGCAACGACCTCACCCGTCACAGGATCCAATGGAATCTGACCAGAACAGTACAAGGTGTCTCCCACAAGGACGGCTTGTGAGTACGGGCCTACCGCTTTCGGCGCGTCAGGAGTGGCAATGACTCTTCTCATACAGAACCAAAAAGGCTACGACGCGCTAAACCCCATGTAAAGAAGCCCAATCCGCTCACAAACGCGTCAGAACGCCACGAAAACGCCACGAAAGGCCCCCTTCAGAATCCCTGAGACGCCAATCGAACCTCCCGGCAAAACTCACGAACCAACCCCGTATCCTTCACCCCAGGCGCCGATTCAACCCCCGATGCCACGTCCACCCCCGAAGGACGAACCGTGCGTACCGCCAACGCCACATTCAGCGGAGTCAG
>JACCEB010268622.1_pt1 | contig 13543 bp, 13 predicted proteins | sample 7454761 | NCBI WGS metagenome assembly JACCEB01 (sample SAMN15323454, study PRJNA562643) | freshwater metagenome | isolation source: river surface water | place: USA:Blue River Watershed | collected 2017-08-18 | reverse complement strand
TCGCGCCCGACCAGGAAATCAGTCGCCGCCTCAGACGGTGCGCTTTTGCCCGGAGACTTCTTTTTTCCGGACTTTGCGGTGGCCTTTTTCATCGACGTCCTTTGCCTTTCCCTGCGGGCTTCTTCTGAGCTGCTGCTTTCTTCGTCGGCGTTTTCTTAGCCGCTGATGAAGCCTTTGGTGCAGGCGCCTTCTTCTCTTCCGACGCCTTGCGCTTCAAATACTCGTCCACGATGTAACTGGCAACGTCAGAAGGCTTGGTACCCACCCCAAAACCCGCATCAAAGCCGCATTCCAGGGCCAAGGGATGGGTCATCCGGGGGCCGCCCGAGACAAAAATCATCTTTTCCATCAGGCCCATCTTTCGGGCCCGTTCCATCAAGTCCTTCAAATCCTTGATGTGGATATTGTGCTGGGTCACCACTTTCGAAACCAAAACAGCATCCGCATTCAATTCAATGGCGCGCTGAAGAAGGTCATCGTTGGCGACCTGGGCACCCAGATTCCGAGCATCGAGCCACTGATAGCGCTCTAAGCCGTAATCTCCGGCAAAGCCCTTCATATTCATGATGGCGTCGATTCCCACCGTGTGGGCATCAAAGCCCGTACAAGCGCCGACGACGACGAGCTTTCGCCCAATCTTCGTGCGAATGAGCTCATCCACTTCTTCTCTGGGCTTCGTTTGGCTCTCCACTTTCACCACGTGGATGGAGGTGAAATCGACCGAGAATTTCGTGTTCCCGTAGATCACGAAAGTCGAAAACCCTTGGGCTGCCTTTTCCATCGTGGCCACTTTGACTTCAGCAAAGCCCATCTTCTGACAAAACTGGATGGCTGCTTCTTTTGCCTCGGGCGATGGCTCGACCGGCAGCGTAAAGCAGAGCTGAACGGTCCCATCGTCCATGATGTCGCCGTAGGGCCGAAGCTTCTTGAGATTCACCTGTTTGGGTCCGCTCATAGCAGCTCAAAGAAGGGGTTCAGGTAATCCGGCGACTTCAGCATGACCCCATCATGCCCTTTTCCGCCGGTTTCAGTTCGACTCACTTCCGCAAAGGCGCGCTCTTCAATGGCTTGAATGAGGCCCTTTTGATGGATCATCTCGAGGTGCGCCAACGTCTCGTCCAAGACTTTCTTGGCCCACCCTTCGATGATGCCGTCTTGGCGGAACCGGATGTCGAGCCCCAGATCCTTTGCGCCATTGAAAATGTACTTGGCGTTCTTGATCGACATCCAGCGGTCCTGAAGAAGCGGCGTGTGCATGGCTTCAGTCGCCATTCCGAGTAACTGCACAGTCTGCCCGGTCACCACACCCACGAAATTGAACATCGCATCCATCAAGTGACTATAGAAAATGTCGCCACACTTGTAGCGCGTGGGCGGCATGAACTTAATGGGCGACTTCGGGAAAATGTCCCGAGTCATCTGTGCGCGCGCAATTTCGAGCAAGAACACGTTCGGATGCTCGGGGTTCATTTCCTGAGCATGACCTAGGCCCATCAGGTCTTCGGTCAAATGCGCGTGCTGGGCGAAACGCTCATTGATGAACTGAGAAGCCAAAACCTGATGCCCGTTTTCAATCGCGTCTGCCGTGGTGAGGTAGTTGTCTTCGCCCGTTTGAATGACGATTCGGCTAGTGGCCAAAATGAGCCGCGAAAAGTGCTGATCAATCAGCGTTCGCTTCATGTTGATGTCGCGGAACAAGATTCCGTACATCGCGTCGTTGAGCAGAAAGTCGAGCCGCTCAAGCGCGCCGAGTGCTGCAATCTCGGGCATACAAAGGCCCGAGCAGTAATTCGTCAGGCGGATGTAGCGCCCAAGTTTTCGGCTCTCATCGTCTAAAGCTTCCCGCATGATGCGGAAGTTTTCCTGAGTCGCGTAAGTACCGCCAAACCCTTCCGTCGTAGCGCCATGAGGCACGTAATCGAGAAGCGATTGCGCGGTCGAGCGAATCACCGCAATCGAATCGGCTCCTGCTTGAGCAGCGGCACGCGCCTGAATGACGTCGTCAAAAATGTTTCCCGTAGCGACAATGACGTAAAGGAGCGGTCCGTTTTTACCAGACGCATCGAACTTGTCGCCGGTTTCACGCCGAAGAGAGTCGCGGTATTCACGCTTCTCAATCAGGTTCTTTTTCGCCGCTTCACAAAGCTTCCGGGCCTGCGTGGCGATTTTCTCGGGTGATGCTTGCTTCAGAGACTCAAGCTTCACTTTTCCTGTCGCAACGGCTCGCCCCAATTCCTCAGGGTTCATCCCGGTCTGAATCAGCCCGTTCACAAACCAAGGCAGAACGCCGCGATCGAGAAGCTTCAACCGATGCAGATCATCGATGATGGCGTTTACTTCCGGGTAAAGCTGGCCATTCCGAGTGACTGCGCCGCTGACGCCAATCAAGCGAAGAGTGGCGCGCTCAATGGCAATGGTCGTGTGCCGCGAAATGAGTCCTTCAATCGGCAGCGCAATCTCGCGCGCCAACTGTCGGCAGCGTTCGACTTTTGCCGTATCCAACGCCAGATGTGCCATCGCGAGGCCGTCTCCTCAGAAAGGTTCTGCGGAAAATCGCCTGGGCAAGCCTGAAGCGAGCTTGCCTGACCCGAGAAAAATCGACTCTTACCGATACGTTTCGGTGAAGATCTTTCTCAGCTCAGCGCTCTCGCGAATCAGACCCAGTGCAACTTCCGCGTGGCCCTCAGTATAGCCGTTCCCGATACGCAGGTCCACGTCTGCGCCTACCCCTTCGGCGCCCAAAGCTGCGCGGGTGAAGCTGGTGGCCATGCTGAAGTAATAGACGATCCCGCCCTTTCGGCAGCAAAGTACACAAGCAAGCTCCGTCTCCGGAACATTCGCTACGTTGATCACGAGATCGGCCATCTGGCCCCCGGTGGCCGCTTTCACTTTCTCGTAGGTCCCGACCGCGTCGCGAGCATCCGCTTGAATGACTTGATCTACAAATCCCAGGGCTTTCAACCGACTGACATTCTCAGCCGAGTACTCAAGCGCAATGGTCCTGACGCCTGGCTTTCGCTTAGCTTCATACAGGCAAAGCAGGCCCGACTTTCCCCCACCGCCGATGACGACGACGGTTTGACCGGGCTGAACGAGCTTTCGCGTCTGAGCCGGGGCGCCGGCTACATCCAGAACTGCAAGCGAGACGGCTTCGGGAAGATCCGAAGGCAATTTCGCAAAAAGGCCTGAAGCAAAAAGAATGGCGTGGCCTTCGATGTCGACCCGGTCGATCTCCGTATGGACCTTTTTGATCTGACGAATAAAAAGGGGCGTCAGCGAGAGCGACACAAGCGTCGCCACTCGATCACCGACTTGGACAGGCTTCTCACCCACAGGAAACCTGGGCCCCACCTGGACTACTCGCCCAAGCAACATTCCGCCTGAACCCGTCACCGGGTTGTGCTGTTTTCCGCGTCGGGCGACCAACCCCTCCACTGCCTGAGCGATGCGCGCAGGATCCCCCTGGCAAGAGTCCGAGATCTGCTTGAACGAGGCTGAATCGATATTCAGGCTCTCGACTTCAATCAGAAGCTCGTCTTCTGCAATGGGGAGCGAAGGGTCCACCTGTTCCGCTTGCTGAGGCAATACTCCACGAGGCGCCACCACGCGGTTTAACCCCAACGGATCAGCGGGACGGAAGTTGGACAAGCTCACTGAAGAATCACTTCTTCTCGGCGCGAGCTTTGGCCAAACGCTCTTCGACCATCTGATCGGCCATTTGCGAGGTAGGCTTCTTCTCGACAGCGGCGCGCTCGAGAATCTGAGCCACCGTCTGGCCGATCTTCTGGCAGTGATCGAATGCAGCTTGCTTGTTGTAACCGCTGCGTCCGGCCTGTCCGCCTTCGTAGTAAATATTGATCAGGCCGCCCGCGTTGATGGCGTAATCGGGAGCGTAAACGATCCCGCGCTTCAGAAGCTCAAAGCCTTCTTGAGCCGTCAGAAGCTGGTTGTTGGCCGCACCTGCCACGACCTTACACTTCAGGCGGGGCAAAGTTTCCGGATTGATCGTCGCACCCAGAGCGTTGGGCGAGAAAATGTCGCAAGCCACATCGTAGATGGCTTCTGGGCGAACAATTTCGAGTCCGTATTTTTTCACAGCGCGGTCGATCACAACCTGATCGACATCGCAGCCGATCACTTTGGCGCCCTCAGCAGCCAAATGCTCGATCAGGTAATAGGCCACCGAACCCAGGCCCTGAACGGCTACGGTCAGACCTTTCAGCGAATCGGAACCAAATGCCGCTTTCGCCGAAGCTTTCATCCCGTGATAGGTGCCCCAAGCCGTTGCCGGTGACGGATCACCGCTGGAGCCTTCGACGCCGTCGATGCCCAGAACGTGCGGGGTTTTGGTCTTAATTGCTTTCAGATCTTCCGAGCCAATGCCCACGTCTTTAGCGGTGACGTAATTTCCACCCAAGCGGTTCACGTACTCACCAAAGCGCTTCAGCATGGCGGGGTTTTTCTGGGTTTTGGCGTCGCCCATGATGACGGCCTTGCCGCCACCCCAGTTCAATCCATAAATGGTGGCCTTGTAGGTCATCCCCTTGGACAGGCGAAGCACGTCGGTCAGGGCTTCTTGCTCGTTCGCATAAGCCCACATCCGGCAGCCGCCCACAGCGGGGCCCATCAACGTGCTGTGCATCGAAATGATGGCTTTTAAGCCTACCGTTTCGTCGTGGCAGAACACGAGCTGTTCGAATTGATCCGTGGAGACGTTTTGGAAGACCATCAGGATTTCCCTCGAATTTTTTGGCAACCTAACAGTGCTGCTTAGGCCAATCAAGACGGTTTTGGGTGACCAACTTCTGAACACCTGCCTAGCGCCGCCTGCGCCCGTTCTGGGTCAAAAGCGACACATTCCAAGCGGAAAACCCTGGAAACAAAGGGGGTTTTCACAGATGCCGCCGCGCAGCAATTTTGGCCCAAGGGGTGCTTCATCAAGGGGCAAAGGATGTGTTCCATGCGTCGTTTTCAATCCATTACGATTGCTTTTGCTCTGACTCTTCAAGCCATGCCTATCAGCGCTTTTGCGCAATCGCAGAGTTCTGAGCCGGTAACCAAGATCGGGCAAGCCCTCAAAGCCGCCCTCGATGCCCTTCCACAGCCAAGTGTGACCACCGCGAGCCCTGCCGAAGCTCCTTCTGTTTCGGCCGCTGTCGCTTCTCAGGCACCGAGCCTCAAACTTTCCGTTCGCCCCTTTGAGCTCAGCTGGGAAGACGCCAAGCGCCTCATCCCCGGGCTTGAAGTGATTCAATCGGGCGATCAGATCAAGATTTACGGCCTTATCCCCAGTTCGGACGCGATCAAGAAGGGTATGACCTTCTCGATCAAAAAGGACGCTGCTTCAAATAAAGTTCGCGTCGGACTCACCGTAACCTCTTGGGTAAAGAAACAGCTGGAAGATCGAGCTTCGTCAAACAAGCTCTGCTCGGAAGACAGTAGTGATTGCCAAAGCATCAGTGAGAGCGGGCTCGGTGGTGTGAGCTGGTCCATCCAAGATCTCGACGCGGAAGTGCATTGGAGCCATCACGAACGTCGCACTGACCCCACGCTGGTTGGAGCACTAAAAGAGCACGACTTGAAGATTCGCCTGAAGAGCAAAGCAACGCTGGAGAAAGAGGAACTGGCGCGGCTGGAAAAAGAGCAAAAAGACAAACTCAAGCTCTTGAATTGCCCAACCTGCCTCACCTCCGAGTCAAAAATCGAAGAGGCCAAGCAAGCTTTAAGCTCTCTCGTGGGCGTGGCAGATCAACTCAAACTCGACGTGGAAAAAATCACGCTCAAGATCGAAGACGCGGAGCTGAGACTCCTTCTCGAGCAGGCCAAGAAAGTGAAACCCGAGGAGGCCGAAGAACTGATGGCCAAACTCCGTACTTTCGATACCGACAAAGAGGACGCCAAACGCCAAGAACAACTGGCCAAGGCTTACGAGCAAATCGCCGCCGCACTCTACCACAGCAAATCCGAAGACGAGAGCGCACGCGCAGGCTACTTGTCTCAGGCAGAGTCGATTCTGGAAGAAGCCAAAGGGCTTAAGCTCAGCAAAGACATGGAAAAGCGTCTGAAGAAGGACATCGAACGAGTCAAAGTCGAACAAGAGTCGAACGAGCTCATCCCGCTTGCGAAGGCTGGTGTCACCGACAACATTGAACTTCAGGAACGCCTAAAGAGAGTTCAGGAAGGCTACATGTCGTCATGCTACGGAATTCGCCAAGCGGGCTCGATGACTCTTCAGACTGGCGTGAAAATGGATCAAGAAGGATCTGAAAAGTGCCAGCGCGCGACGCTTCTGATGGAACGCGCCCGCGAAATTCATCAGATGGCTGTGAACGAAGAAGTGAAGCGTCAGCAAGACGTGATCATGAACGCCCAAAATTCGATGAGCGCTGGCAATCAGGTCTCGAGTGGTCCTTTCAGCCCGAAGTCGCAAATGCCCCAAGCCCAAGGCTTCATCCCACAGCAAAGCGTAGGCTTCCCGATGGGCGCACCCAGCGGCATGGGAATGCCGACGCAACCAGGCTTCGCTCCTGCACAAGCTCCTTCGATGATGGGTCGACCGGGTGTTCCGCCGCTGAATTTTCCGCAAGGCCCTGGCTTCGCGGGACAGCCTGGATTCGGGCAAGCTCGCTGAGATCTGAAGTTCTGCGGTTCTTCAACAAGTCATAACTGCGGACACAGACAAAACTTTTCACCCGCTCACCGGTTCGGTGACGCGGGTGAAATTTTTTTTGTTTGACGGGTTCGAACTCCGGTTTTAGTGAAATGGGGAAAGTTGCTTCTCATTACAGGGGGTACACATGGCAACCGCAACCGGACTCGTAAAATGGTTCAACGACAGCAAAGGATATGGTTTTATCCAAGCTGACAACGTGAATGGCGATGTTTTCGTTCACTACACCGCCATCCAAGGCGAAGGTTTCAAGACCTTGGCTGAAGGACAAAGGGTTGAATTCGAACTGACCGACGGCCCAAAAGGCCCGCAAGCTTCGAATGTGACAAAAGCCGCTACGACACAGTGATTTCCGCGCCGGAGTAGGCGCTGCGGAGAGCCGCTGAGGCTTTTGCTCCAAAGAAAGATCACGAAAGGCCAACCTGGAAACAGGTTGGCCTTTTTTTTAAGGGCCCAAAAAGCTGCGTCAGTAATAGGGCATGAAAGCAACTGAGTCGCCCGGCTGAACTTCCAGCTCCGTTGCAAACTTCTGAAACTCAGACGCTGCGACGCGAAGCTTTCCACCCTCGACCCAAGCATGCGCGGTCACTGCGCGGAAAGTTCCGGGACGCGCCTTCGCTTTCGTAATCAGGCCGTCTTCTGAGCCCGAAGACGGCGCTTCTGCATCCACAGGCTCAATCGGCAAGGTCATCAAGCGCTTGAGCGGCAATAAGTCTTCAACGTTCGCCCAAAGATGCGGGCCCCCGTCGAAAGGATCGATCTGGTTTTTGTAGGCAAAGCCGATCTTCTTCAACATATGAAGCACCGGCTCCGTACTCTTGCCGACGCGACCAATGGCGTTTCGCGCTTCGGCCGTCAAAAAGGTCGTGTAAATTTTCCCGGATGGGAAGAGCGAGAAGATAAATTCTTTGCTCTGAGCGCACAGGTGATCGGCTTCCCAATAATCCATACTGGTGAAGCGTCGGCCAATGGCTTCCCAAAGAGGACTCTGGCCGCGCTCGTTCAAAGGCGGCAAAAGCTCGGCAATGAGCTTCTTCTTAAAACGATTGCGATGAAGGCCAAGGTAAAGAAACCGAACAAAAGATATCTGCCGCCCGATCTTCTTCTCAGAAGCTCGGTAGCCGGGGTCCATCACAAGGCCCCCAAGTTCCGATGGCCCGTTCGTATCGTATTTCAGCTTCAACGTTCCGTGGATGAAACCGGTGTTGATGGTGTCACTGAACTTTTGCTCGCTTCCCACTTCAAAGTAAAAGTGCGGCGACTCGGGCGTTCCATGCTGAGCTGCAATCGAAGAAGTCCCGAGCACTCGTCCACTCGATAATTCCTCGGCGACGAACATGTACTTGCTCTCAAACTTATTCGGAAGTTTGTCCGAGAAAGCGTCCAAGCTCTTCCGAATCCGCTCGCGAAGAGGATCAGGCTCCGTCGGCAAATTGAACATGCCGGGAATCTGAGAAAATCTCAGAAGCGCTTCAACATCTCGCTCCTGTGCTTCGCGAAGCAAAATCATAGACAAACCTTCTCAATCAGCTTGGAGTAAAACGCGATCCCTCGGTCGATTTGCTCAAGAAGCAAATGCTCGTTGGGTCCGTGAGAATTTCCAATCGGTGCGCCGGGCCCGAAAACCAGTGCGTCGTATCCTGCTTGCTGAAACAACGCCGCTTCCGTTGAAGTCGACTTTGCGCCCGCATCGGTCGGCAAGCCTGCTACCGCCAAAGCCTCGGTGAACACTTTGACCCACTCCCGATCCGCCGGAGTGTCGAGAGCGGGATTCGTCCTCTCGCGCTGAGCGGTCACGTTCATATTCGGATAGCGCGCGGCGATGGCCTGAACGCCTTGGAGAATCCGCTTTTCGACTTCCTCGGTGGAGTGATCGGGCAAAAGCCTGACCTCAAAAAAGAGGTCCATACCCGTGGGCCGCTGCTGCACTTGACCCAAATTGATCGTCGCATGCGAGGGCTCAAATGCGGGATTCGATCGACCGCGAACTTCCTCGCTGAAAGTCCGCAGAAACTGGATCAACTCCATGAAGCAGGGATAAAGCGTATCGGGCAGGAAACGCACACCTGTATCGCCCAAACCACCCAGTTCCGCGCGGAATGCTTTTTCTTTTCCTTGAGCTTTTGCCGTCTCCCGGAAGAAGCGTTTGAAATCTTCAAATTGGTGGGACGTCAGATAGAATTCGATGCGCGCGCGATCGGGCACTTTGTTCTTCGTATTGCCGCCTTCCATCCGCGTGAAGCGCAGGTCAAAGCCGGAGTCGACGGCGTGTTGAAGGAAATCAACGGCCTGAAGAATGGCATTTTCGCCTAGGTTCGGGGTCGATCCGTGAGCGGCTCGACCAAACGACATCAAATCGATTCGGCGATTAAAGCCGCGCGCATCACGCTCAACCAGTTGGTAATCGATCGAGGCGCGGAAAACGGCCATGCACTTGTGAGTTCGAACCAAATGAAGATCCGTCGGTTCGCCGACCAGCACGTACTTGGGGTTCAGCGCCATGGACTTGATCAAGTACTTTGCCCCGAACATGCCTTGCTCGGCGCCGCAGGTCCCCACCAAGTAAACCGGCATCTTCAGCTTCCGCTCACGATACCGATCAATGGCGTAAAGCTTACAGAGAAAATCGATTTTCCCCTCTGCCACGCCCAGGCCATACACACGCCCCTCACGCACGGTGGCTGCAAACGGATCTTGCGCGGTCTCGGTCCAATTATCCAGAAGCCCTGGGTCGACCGTATCGAGATGACTCAGAAGCAAAAGACCTTTGCGCGTTTTCTTATCGACCAACGGATCGCCCAAGATCCCGATCACGTTGAACTGTCGTTTGGAAATCGACTCCAAAGAATGCGTCACCGGCTGAAGCACGGCTTTCATGCCGCGGTCTTCAATCATCTTGTGGACGAAGTTGGAGAGCTCCTCGTTTCCGTTGGAGCTCACTGAGTTGATTCGGATTAGCCGCTTGGCTTCTTCCAGGAGCTGCTTCATGCGCTTTTACCGTCCCTGAAATCCAAGAGATATCACTGACTTGGTTTTTGTGGCACTGGGTTTTTGTTGCAAGCGCCCCCCCTCCCCCCTAAGTTCATAAAAATGGCGACTTACCCCGATCCAGCCACTCGCTTTTGGGAATACGCTTCCGAAAACTGGCCCCTTTCCCCGGTTTTGACCGTTTTAGGACTCCTGGTCTTGGGAATGGTCCTGAACTGGCGAAAGAGCCCCCGCCCATGGGCCCTTGCGATCAGCTTGGTTCTGACCGGCCTGACTCTGAGCCTGCGCCTGGGTTTCGGTGTCGATGCGGCCGGCCAATTGGAGCGAGCCGAAGTTTTGCGAAGCGGCCCAGGTGACGCATTTCTCCAACTCGGTAAACTCGAAGCAGGCGCCCGAGTGCGAGTCCCTGATACTTCTCCGCGCGAAGAGAGCGGCATTCGGTGGCGACAAATTCGCTATGGTTCGACTGAGACTGCTTGGATCCCCGAATCCGCGCTGTTGCTTTTGAATTGAGATGTGCGACAAAAGAACTCCGATGCGCGCCCGCACTTTTCAAAGCCTGCTGGGAGTCTTGGTTCTTTCGCTCCTGAGCGGTGCCTGCTCGACCGTCGCGCCCGAAGATACGAATCCGGAAGCCCTCTTCAAAGCTGCCGAAGAGGAGATCAACGGCAATCGCTACTTGATGGCTATCGACAAGTTGCGGATGGTGAAAAACAAATTCCCCTATTCGAAGTTTGCCGCTGAAGCGCAGCTTCGAATCGCAGACGTTTACTTCCTTCAAGAGTCGTTCACTGAAGCGGCTCTAGGTTACGAGACCTTCCGCGATCTTTACCCCAAGCATCCCAAAACGGCTTACGCTACGTTCCGGATCGCCAAGTCCTACTTTGGTGAATCGCCCGAGAACGTCGCTCGCGATCAAACGCCCACCTTAAAGGCTCTGGAAGGTTATCAGGAATTCCTCCGCCGCTTCCCCGACTCCGCAGAGGCCCCGGAGGCACGCGCGGACGCAACCGAAGCCACGCGCCGGCTAGCTCAAAAAGAGCTCGAAATTGCGCGTTTCTACATCAAGCGGCGGGATTACTCGTCCGCGCGAAATCGCCTTCAGAAACTGATTCGTCTTTATCCGCAGTCCTCGGTAGCAGCCGAAGCCCAGAAGCGGCTGGAAAAGCTGCCTGCCGTCGATGGAAAAGAAGCACCCGAGGAAAACACCGATGATGGATCCCAATCCTAACCAAAGGATCCAGGACCTGCTCCTGCGCCGAGAATTCGCTTCAGCAGAAGCCCTGCTGAAGGGCTGGATGAAGAATAGCGCTCAATCGGCCGAGCCTCACTACTGGGCCGGAGTCACTGCACACCTTCAAGGGCGCCTCGGGCCTGCGATTCAGGAGCTCAAAAAAGCTTTGGAACTGAACCCCAAGCACACCGACGCTGCGGTTTGCCTCTCGGTTCTTTACAACGATCTTGGCCGGTACGACGAAGCCAAGCAGGTTTTCGAGCAAGCGAACCAATCGATCGTCCATAAGCGGTCGGGCGACGATCTTGAGATCGATCGTAAGTTTGCTGTGAAACACCTCGAGCTTGCCGACCTTTATGTGCGCTACCGTCGTTATGACGAGGCCATTGAAGAATATGGCAAAGCGATCGAGCTCGATCCCACGGATCTTGAGATTCGGATTCGCCGCTCCAAAGCCTACGCCAAGAAAGGCTTCGTCACGCGCGCTCTGCAAGACCTTCAGTCGCTTCGAAACGAGCACCCCAAATTCGTGGCCGCACGCCTTCAACTCGGGCTCCTGCATTTCAGCCAAGGAAACGTCTTAGACGCTGAGCTCGAGTGGGAAGCCGTTCTTCAGATCGCGCCCGGGCACCGCGAGGCAAAATCCTACCTCGAGATGGCGAAACGCTCCCGGATGACGGGCCCAAAGAACTGATCGCGCCTCCAAACTGGAGTTAGGCGTTCAGAGTCTTCACGGACTGAGACGGCAGCAGGTGCTTGATGGAAACGGCGCTGCTGACGGGAGCTTCTTCCGGATCGGAAATCGCTTCGCGCTGCATACGCTGGTTCTGCAAAGTGACGATGTGCTGCCGCAGTTCCTTGAACATCGGGTGCTTCAAGCCGTATTCATTTTCCTGAAGCACGACCTGACGCGCCACTTGTGCCTGAAGATTCACCACGAGGGGCGCCTTCAAGTTCGCGGTCATCAGGGAGATTTCGCCTGGGATGGTCAACACGCAGAACACGGCTGCTCGGGACAGATTCTCAAGCTTCAGCTCGCGAAGTTCCGCAGCCGACAGGCGCGCCGTGTAGTCGGGCTTGAAAATCTTCGGTTCCAGAACCGGGAACGCCATCTTGGGGTCCTGCGTGGATTGCAGCCACAGGATCAGGGTTTCATCACCCGGGTCGACCAAGCAAAACTCGGTCAGGTCCGGGAAGCCCAAAATCCCGTTGGGCATCTGGATAATCTCGTCGTCTCCGACGGTGAGTTTGCCAAAACGTCCTGTTTGAACAATCACTCTCGCCTCGATGGTTGGTAGTTAAAACCGGCAACCCTGAAAGAACTTACCCCTTCAGAGCTTTAGAGACCTGCGCCATGGCTACGGGAGCCTTGGCCGCCTCTTTATTCTGATCCTGAATCGCTGAGTAGACCTCTTCACGATGGATCTTCGTTTCCTTTGGGGCTTGAATCCCCAAACGAACCTGTTTTCCTTTGATCTGAACCACAACGATCTTGATGTGGTCGTCGATCGCGATGCTTTCCCCCAACTTCCGGGTCAAGACTAGCATAAGAACTCCATCTTTGCTTTAGGCGAGTATTCCGTTACCGCATATTGCATAGAACAGCGGCCCTCTCGCCGGCAAACCTTTTATGATCGTTATTTGAGAAAATCCATCAGGGTGGGTTGAATCAACTTCTGAGAGCTCGCCAAAGCACTCCGGAAGACCGTTTCCTCTTTGGCTAGGTCACTGACCACTTGAGCCATGTCAGCATCCTCAAGGTTGGAACTCAGCTGTGCATGCGTCAGGGTCTGCCGATCCAAGCTTGCGCTCGACGCCTCAATCCCTTGCGAACGCGCTCCCACTTTGGCGCGCATGGAAATGAGCTTACTTCCTACCTCGTCAAAACGCTCGAGCGTCAGGCGCAGCACTTCCAAATCGCCGGTCAAAAGTCCGATGCGAAGGTTTTGAAGTTCATCAAAGACGTTCACGTTATCCGGACCATTCAGCTCAACCTCGCCCGACTCGTCGCGCTCGGATGCAGGCCCACGTCCCATCCCTTGAAGCGAGTCAGGAGACTGGCCACGCTGGTCTCTCATGCGACGACCGTCGAGTGAACCTTCCGGGTTCGTGTTGAAGGCGTCCAACCCCGAGACGTTCATCGAAAGGAAAACGTCTTTGGAAATTTCGACCATCATCTGGCCATCATCACCGCGGTAACGGCCGTCGTTATCCACAGGCGGTTTATTCGTTTTGTAGCCGCCAAAAATATAACGGTCGCCGACGCGACGGTTTGCAGCCGAAACGGCTTGTTGGAAGAGCTGAGAAACCTCTTCGGCCACGGCGAGGCGCGTGGAATCGTTTGAGCTCGCGCCACTGGCCTGAGACAAAGCGATTTCCTTGGCGCGAGTCACGATCTCAGAAAGCTCAGAGAGCGCGTGGTCCGTGTTCTCAAGGTAGGCTTTCGCCAGGCGGGAATTCATCTGGTATTGGTCGGCGTTCACTTTGTCGGTCCTCAATTCCAGCAGCTTCGATGCCGCCACCGGATCGTCAGATGGTGCGTTGAGTTTTTTGAGCGTTGCATTCTGCTTTTGCAGATTCTCCATGCGCCCTTTGGAGCGGCGAATGCTGTCGCGGATCACTTCAAAGTTGGTGCCTTCCGTCACTCGCAT
>JACCEB010971827.1_pt1 | contig 13547 bp, 12 predicted proteins | sample 7454761 | NCBI WGS metagenome assembly JACCEB01 (sample SAMN15323454, study PRJNA562643) | freshwater metagenome | isolation source: river surface water | place: USA:Blue River Watershed | collected 2017-08-18 | reverse complement strand
CTCTCCACCTCCGTCGGTGACGAAGGCGGTTTCGCCCCGAAGGTCGCTTCCAACGAAGCCGCCCTCGAAGCCATCGCCGCGGCCGTCAAGGCCTCCGGTTACAAGCTCGGCAAGGAAGTCTTCCTCGCCCTCGACGTCGCCGCTTCCGAGTTCTTCGACGAGAAGACCGGCAAGTACACCTTCCACAAGTCCGACAAGTCCCAGCGCAAGTCGGCTGAGATGGTGAAGTTCTACCAGGACCTTCAGAAGCGCTACCCGATCGTCTCGATCGAGGACGGCTTCTCCGAGGCTGACTGGACCGGCTGGAAGCTCGCCACCGACGCCATGGGCGCCAACACCCAGCTCGTCGGCGACGACCTCTTCGTCACCAACACCGAGTTCCTCTCCCGCGGCATCAAGACCAAGACCGCCAACTCGATCCTCGTTAAGGTGAACCAGATCGGTTCCCTCACCGAGACCTTCGACGCGGTGTCCATGGCCCAGCGCGCCGGCTACTCCGCCATCATCTCGCACCGCTCCGGTGAGACCGAAGACGCGACCATCGCGGACATCGCCGTCGGCCTCAACGCCGGCCAGATCAAGACCGGCTCCCTCTGCCGCTCCGACCGCGTCGCCAAGTACAACCAGCTCCTCCGCATCGAGCAGGAACTCGGCAACCGCGCCATCTACGCCGGCAGCACCTGCACCTGGGGCCAGTAAGCCCTGCTCGCAGTCAAAACGAAGGGCCGCCCATCGGGCGGCCCTTTTTGTTGTCCGTGTCGGCGCAGCGCCCCCGTCTGCCTTGGTTGATCGTCGGCTGGGGTCGTTGACATGAGACATGCTCAAGACTAACTTGTTAATGTTGAATCAAACTAACCGCCGCTGGTCTCGCTCCATTCAATACGTCTGCGTCAACTAGCCAGCCATTCATGAAAACTGCCGAAATAATCGTGGGCTTGGCGACTCTCTTGAGCGTTGTTTTAGCTTACGTTTTTCGAAGCAGTCAGCCGGCGTTGGTGGCGAAAATCGTTTTCGCCATCATTTGGGTAAACGCGGCTGGATTCTTCCTGAAGATCTTTCTTTTCGCCCTGACAAAGGAAGGCGGTGAGAGGGCGGTCCTTATTGTCGCTTCGGTTTTAGTCCCTACGCTGGTGGCGGCGTATTGGCACCGTTACTGGCAGAGGCGAAGGCCCGACAAAAAGCAGGTTGAATCAGGCTCGGATGGGCAGGCCTAAGCGTTACCGATCATGGCCGGGGCAGGCTGAGGGATGCCAACGAGGCAGTCGGCTCTCCTGGCGGTTGCCGAGAGTAGCCGCTTCGCAGCCGTTCACCATGTCAGCCGTCCCCCTCTGCTGACTTACTTACTTCGACTCGAGGCCGACGGAGTTCACCGCGACGATCTCATACTTCGCGCCGGGCTTGGCGCCTTTGTCGATGAAGCGCATCTGGCCCAGCGGCTGCGTGGGGGTGTCGCCATAGCTCATGCCTTGGAAGAGGGGACGGCCGAACGGATTGGTCGGCTTCTCCGGCACGCGGCCGACGACCTGGCCGTTCTTCTTCACCAGGAACTGACGGATCCCGCTCTCGAAGTCGGCGTGCGCGTCCCATGTGATTTCGACGCCATCGGCGCCGGACTTGGCGACGATGTTGAACGGCGCAGGCGGCGGGGTCGTGTCGTTCGTCGCGCCGGTCTGGACGTATTCCGTCCAGGCCTTCGCGAACGCGGCGTCAGGCAGCCAGTTGGACTGGGCCTTGTCGCCGACGTATTCGCCGGCGGGCCGGGCTTCTTTTCCGAGCAGCGGAGAGAGCCAGCCCTTCGACTGGTCGATCTTGCGGAGGACATTGCCTTCCGTCGGCAGACGGAGGCCGAGGCAGGCGTCGAAGAACGCGATGGCGGCGTAACGCTGGTCGCCGGTCTGGTGCGAGGTGAGGGGATCCGGGGCGAAGCCGATCGGCGCGCCCTTCGCGCGGTAGTCCTTGAACATCGCGAGCGCGCCCGTCCATGCGGTGTTGAAGCGCTTGTCGCCGTTCTCCTTGACGCCCGGGTTGGCCATCATGGGGATCTCGTAGGCGGCCGCCGGCAGCACGACTTCCGGGATCTGTCGTTCCTTCGTCGGATCTTCCGGCTTCTGCCAGTAGGAGTAGGCGGTGCCGGAGCGGAACCAGATCGCCACGATACGCTCGGGGTATTTGGCCTGCAGGATGCTCGACCAGAAGCCGCCGCCGCTATGGCCCCAGAGGCACCAGGGAGCCGTCGCGATCTCCGGGTGGCCGCTCTGCCTGGCGAGGTCGGCCAGCGCCCGCAGGTAGGTCTGGTCCGAGCCGTTGCGCGGGTCGCACCACATCCGGCAGTTGGCCTTATCGGGTTCACCGATCACCGGGCCCACCAAGGCGCAGTCCCATTTCCGGGCCAAGGCCTGCCAATGAAGGTCGTCGGCCGCGGTCACGGCGCCTTTGTTCGAACCGGCTCCGCAGCCATGCTGGTGCACGATGATGCCACGGACCTTCTTCACGCCCTCGGGCAGCCAAAGGTTGTAGGTCGCCGGGAAGATCAGCTCGCCGGGTTTGTCCGACGCCGGGTAGCTGACGGAATACTTGGCGCCGTCGGCCAAGGCGGCCAAGGGCAGGAGGAGAAGGGCGAGGAGGGGTCGCATGGGGTTGTCTTATGGACAGCCAGAAACCTCCCGGGTTCAAGCCGACGTTGGCTGGACGGCGACCCGGCCATGGCTAGGTTCATCGCATGGAAGCACCGAAGCCGTCGGCCGACCCACTCGCGATACCATGCGGCCGACCTGTCGGTGCGTCGGAGTTCACGCCCAAGGCCTGATCATGGGAATCCGCGAAGATTTGCTCGCCAAGTTCGCCCGCCTGAAAGCGGCAGCGGAGGCGAGCCAGGCGAACTTGGTGGCGGGGCGTCCGGCCAAGGTTCTCACCGAAGCGGAACTCCTCCAAGGCCATCCGAAGGTCTCCGTCGCGAATGATTTCCAAGGCGTCACCTATGGCGTGCGCTTAGGGACGTGGTTCGGTTGGTTCTGGCTGATCTTCACCTGCGTGCATGGCGTATTAATGTTCGGCGGCCTGGCGGCGGGCAAGATGACGATGAACGGCAAACTCGTGTCCCAGGCGGCTTGGTGGCATTTCCTGGTGCTAGGGCTCTTCTACGTCCCGTTCTTCCTCGTGGGCTTCGCCTTCACCCTCGCGCGTTATCGGGTCACGCTGAGCGACGACGCCGTCGTCGTCCGCTGGCGCATCCTGCCCTATCTCGGTTGGACATGGAAACTGGCGGTCGGTGAGGACGTCCTGGTCAAGCTGGCCTTCCGTGGCTCGAAGCAGAACAAGAAGCCCGCCGAAGCCGTCGTCGTGGCTTCGCTCGGCAAGGAGATCGACTTCGGCGCCTTCCTGCCGGAGGACGTCAAGGAGCACCTGGCGGGGCTCATCCGTGATTATTACGGAGCGCCGGCGGCGGATTCCGCCGGGACCGAGCCTTTTATAACGTCGCCCTGAATCAAGCCCGCGCGTTGACGCATGGCCCGGATGGGTCAGCATCTTCCGCGTGACCCCCTACCTCTCGCAACGCCGGGAAGAACTCATCCGCACCTACCGGGACGGATTGCTGCGGGATGTCATCCCCTTCTGGATGAAGCACGGGCTCGACCGCGTGAACGGCGGGATGCATACGGCGCTGGGACGCAAGGGTGAGCTTCTCGATTCGGACAAGTCCGTCTGGTTCCAGGGGCGCGCGGCCTGGACCTTCGCGAACCTGTTCAACACCGTCGAGCGACGCCCCGAGTGGTCGCAGGCCGCGCTTTCGTGCGCCGAATTCCTGCATGAGCGTTGCGCGGATGCGTCGGGCAAGCTGCATTTCACCGTGACCGCGGAGGGCGATCCTCTCCGGATGAGGCGTTACGTGTTCAGCGAATGCTTCGCGGCCATCGGCTTCGGCGCCGTCCATCGCGCGACCGGCGACGGCCTCTGGCGCGCCCGGGCCTTGGCGGCGTTCGAAACGTTCCTCGCCTACCACCACGAGCCCGGCCGCATCGCGCCGAAGACCTCTCCCGTCACGAGGCCCATGAAGTCCCTCTCCCCGCTGATGATGACCTTGGCCACCGCTCAGGACCTGCGCGAAGACCTGGGCGACGTCGTCGTCCGTGGCCGGACGCTCAGCGACTGGGCCGCCATCACGATCGCGGAGATCGGTCGTGATTTCGTGAAGCACGACCTGCGCGCGGTGATGGAGACGGTCGGTCCCGCCGGCGAGATCCATGATCATTTCGACGGGCGGCTTCTGAATCCGGGTCATTCCATCGAGGCCGCCTGGTTCCTGCTCCGCGAGGCGCGGCGCAGCGGCGACGAAGCGACCAAGCGGCTGGGACTCGCGATGCTGGATTACATGTGGGAGCGGGGTTGGGACCGCGAACACGGGGGCGTCCTCTATTTCACGGACCTCCGCGGGAAGCCGATCCAGGAATATTGGCATTCGATGAAATTCTGGTGGCCGCAGAACGAAGCCATCATCGCGACCTTGATGGCCCATGTGATGACGGGAGAGGCCCGCTACGCGGAGATGCACCGGCAGGTCCATGACTGGGCCTACGCCAAGTTTCCGGATCCGGAGCACGGCGAATGGTACGGTTACCTCGACCGCCAGGGTCGTCCGACCTCGGAACTCAAGGGGTGCATGTGGAAGGGGCCCTTCCACATGCCTCGTCAGAAGCTGATCTGCTGGAAGCTGCTCGAGTCCGCGGTCTGAGCCCGCTCCGCCTTCAGCGGGGCTCGAGGCCTCCGATGATTATCCTTCGGTAGAGGACGATCGAGTTCCCGGCCGGCTCGTAGAGGACGCCGATGTCCCCGCCGACCACGGCCATGGAGCTGTAGGCGAACGGACCAGGGAAGACCAAGGTCGATTGGGCCCAGGTTCGGCCGCCGTCGTCAGAGCGGCGGAGAGTCCCGTTCGCGCGCCCTTTGCCGACGGGGTTGAGGAAGTAGATCGGGGTCTTGTCGCCGGCCTTCGCCGCGATCAGGGAGCCTTGGCAGACGGGCTCAGGAAGGGTTCTGTCCTCCTCCGCTTTGCTCCAGCTCGCTCCGCCGTCGCGCGACCAGGACACCTTGCGGTAGGGTTCGCCTTGGCGCCACCGGCGTGAGTTCAGATAGAGGGTGCCGTCGCCGGCTTCGGCGACCTGGACTTCGTTGAGCTGCATGCCTTCCTGCGGGACGTTCTGTCCGCGATGCCAGGTGCGGCCGCCGTCGTCGCTGTAGGCCATCCAGTTCACGAAGTTCCGCTTCTTGTCCTGGGAATTGAAGGGGATCACGAGCCGGCCCGCATGCGCGACGTTCTTGAGCTTGATGCCGATGCCCGGTCCGGAAGCGGTGGTCACGGCGTCCGCCGGCTTGAGTTCCTTGGTGACGTCCGCCGGCCGGGACCAGGTCTCGCCCTCGTCATCGGAGGTCACCATCCGAATACGGGTCCCTCCGGGAGCGTCACCGACGGGCAGGCCCCCGAACTCGTGGCTGCCGGCGGGGAAGGTCTGGAAGAAAAGGAACACCCGTCCGATGAGCTCATCCTCGACCAAGGTGGGGTTGTTGCAGCTGTCGGAGCCTTGTTCGTAAGCCACGCGAGGTTTGCTCCAGCGGAGGCCTCCGTCCTTGGAGGTCGCGACCAGGAGGTCGTTGCCCGCCTGGTCCGCCGCCTTGTCGCGTGCTTCCGCGACGGCGATGAGCGTCCCTTTCTTGGTGCGCAGCAGCGCGGGGATGCGCACGGAGGCGTGAGTGATGTTCTTCTTGGCTTCGAAGACGATGACCGGCGCGTCGCCGGCCGGCTTGGGTTCGTCGCCGAAGGCCGGCGACGCAAGGGCGACGGCCAGGAGGGTCAGGATCAGTCTTTCCATGAGAAAAAGCCAATTTCCTCGAGCTCGCCGAGCATCGCTTTGATGCCGGCGGCGTCGGGGTTGCCGTTGGGCAGCCGAGCTGGTCCGACGGGCACGCCGAGGTGGCCCATCAGCGCCTTCGCGCATCCCATGTATCCGCGTCTGGCGACGATCCGGATGACGCGCATCATGCGGTCCTGCTCCAGCTGGCAGGTCGCGAGGTCACCGCGAGGGAAAGCGGCCATCATGCGCTGCAACGGGCCGGGCACGAAGTTGTAGGTGCTCCCGACGCCGCCTTGCGCGCCCATCGCAAGCGCCGAAAGGAAGTATTCGTCGATGCCCCAAGGGAGGTCGTATTTTCCGGCCTCCACGCGACGCGCGAGAAGGTAGGTGCCGAGGTCAGGGTTGGAATACTTGATGCCGGCGAGGTTCGGGATGCGCGCCGCCGCCGATCGCAGGAAATCGTCCGCCGGGAAGCTGATGCCGGTGAGCGCGGGTATGTCGTAGTAGTAGAAAGGCAACCCGGGCGCGGCCGCGGCGACCTGGGCGCAGCAGGCCACGAGGTCTTCGAGCGAACGGGGCTTGAAGTAAGAAGGGGCGATCATCGAGACCGCGCTCGCTTCGTTGCGTTGCGCCTGGGCGGCCAGCGCGGCCGCGTCGGCGAGGGATTGGGCTCCCGCATGCACGACGACCTTGATGCCGCATGACCGCGAAACCGCGGCCCAGCGGTCGCCGAGGGCCAGGCGTTCCGCCAGGCTCAGCGAAACGCTCTCGCCGGTCGTCCCGCCGATGAAGACGCGATCGATCTTCCGTTCGAGCAGGTAGCTCGCCTGGCGTTCCACGACCTCAAGCCTCAGGGCTCCGTCGTCGCCGAGCGGGGTGTGGGTGGCCGGACAGAGGCCATGGAAGCGGAAGGAGGACATGGGGTTCAGCGGAGGTCGGCGGAGGTCGGTCGGATCCTAAGGACCAGCCATGCGGAGAGACAAGCCACGGCCGCGAAACCTCCGAAAATCAGGACCAGCGGCACATGGTGGTCGCGGAGCCACCCGAAGCCGACGTCGGACAGCCCGCCGCAGGAGATGCTGGCGAGGTTCATCAGCCCGTAGCCGGTCGCGCGACGTTCCGGCCGCGCGATCTGGGCAAGGATCGGCATGTTGTTGCTGTCGAACAGCCCCCAGCCGAGTCCGAACAGGATCAGGAAGAAGATGGCCAGCGGCAGCGAGCCTTGGCCGATGACGATGCCGACGCCGAGGAGCGCGGGTACGATGAGCGCCATGCCCAACGCGCTGGCTTTCTGGCGACCTCGAAGGCTGTCACGCATCCAGCGGTCCGCGAGCCAGCCTCCGAAGAGGGCGCTCACGATGGCGGCCCCCTGCCACCAGACCACGGCGCTGACCCCGGCCAGTCCTTGCGTGAGCCCGAGTTCCTTGCGCAGGACGCTGGGCATCCAGTCGCGCACGACCCAGCCGGCCAAGGCGGGCAGGGTGAAGTATGCCAGCAGCAGGCGGAAATTGCGGTCACGGAGCAGTTCGCCCGCCGCGTTGAGCGGCGAGCCGGCCGGCGCGGTGTCTTCACGGTGAGCTTCGCGCAGCGACCACCAGAGGGGGATCGCATAGGCGATGCCTGCCAGGCCGAGCGTGGCGAAGGCCCATCGCCATCCCATGGCGGGGTCGTCCGCGACGTAGCCCCCGAGGCTGCCCATCATGACGCCCAGATAGATGCCGATCTGGTGCAGTCCGACCGCGCGCGACCGCGTCGCGCCGGAGTGGTGGTCCGCGATCAGCGCGAGCGCGGCGGGGATGTAGAACGCTTCGCTCAGCCCCATGAGAGCCCGCGTCCAGAGGAGCTCATCGTAGGTCCTCACGTATCCGGTCGCCCAAGTGTCGGCCGACCAGACGAGGAGGCTGAGCGCGATCACGTGACGGCGGCCGAAGCGGTCGGCCACGTAGCCCGCGAGAGGACTCGCCAGCGCATAGGTCCACTTGAACCACGCGAGCATATGGCCCCATTGCTCCTGGCTTCCGATGCCGCTGACGTCGCCCATGATGGACTTCTGCATCGTGGCGACGAGCTGCCGATCCAGGTAGTTGAGCAGCGCGACCGGGATGAGCAGCGCGACGGTGAGCCAAGCGGTCCTGGAAGCCTGCGCGCTCATCTGAATTCCTCCGGCAGGATCCATGAGCTCACCTTGGCGGTGCGGTGGCCGGGCCGGTCTTCTCCGCCCACGGTCACGAGGCGGTCGTCCAAGCGGAGCAGCGGCGCGGTCACGATGGGCTCCGGCCAGGTGCCGACCTTGCGTACTTTCAGGCGATCTACGGCCAGGATGTCGCGCGAGAGGCCGGGATGATCCTTGGGCGGCCGCGGGTAGTGGCTGCCGTCATCGCCACCCACGAAGAGCAGATATTTTCCGCAGCGCACGCCCGGGCCGGCGGCGGCGACGATGGGGCGCTCGAGCGAGGTCCTCCAGGATTCGTCCTTGGTGCCGCACATGAGGTCCGAACCGTAGAGCCTGAAAGGTTTTCCGTCCCGGGCCATCAGGACGCACCCCGAGCCGACGAGCTCGCCGTCGGAGAAGAGACCGGTCAGAGGCAGGATGCCCCAAGTCCCCAGCTCCTTCCGCGTCTTCCATCGTCCGGTGGACGCGCGCAGGTCGAGCTCGATCGCTTCCAGCGCGCTGGTGGTCGCGTCGGGATGGTCTGATCCTCCGACGATCACCAGGCGTCGCGCATCGTAGGCATGTCCGGCGAAGGCGCGCGGTCCGGGCAGCCTGGCGGTCTTCGCGTCCACCTCGCCGTTCAGGCCGATCCGCCAGACGTCCTCGTGGTGCGCCTTCTCGTCGCAACCTCCCGCGATCACCATGCTTTTTCGGTCGGGCGTCGGGGCGAAGGCGGCGTAGGCCACGGGCTTCGGCAGTTCGCCGATTTTCTTCCATGTCCAGACGGTCCCTTTGCGGCTCAGGAGCAGGATGTCCCGGTAATAACGTTTGGTCCCGCCGTCCCAGGGCGGACCATCGGGGAAATTGCATCCGCCTGCGGCCAGGATCGCCTCCTGTCCCTCGTCGTCCAGCACGGTGACGGCTGCCATCCCTCCCCGGCCGTGGGGGTCGGGCAGGTCAGGCAAAGGGTTTCCTTGCGCGCAGGCGAATGCGGCGGCGAACAGGCCGAGCAATGGGGTAAGGCGGTGCATGGCGCCAGGGGTGGGCCTTTTGTAGCCCGCCGGCGCCGCTTCGCCAGCCTCAATGATTATTCCGCGCGCAGCAGCCAGCCTTCGGCGGAACGGACGAACGGACGTAGTTCGCCGTTGGTCAGCGCGTAGCCGCCCGACCACTTGGCGCAGCCCGTCGAGAGCACGTTGGCGGAGCCTTCCTCGGCTTCCGTCCAGGTGTCGGTCGACTTGTCGTAAGCGAGCACCTTCTTGGCGTAGCCCGGATGCTTGGCCGCTTCGACCTTGCCCGCGAGCTTGCCGTCGTCTCCGCCCAGCACGAGGATCTCGTCACCGAAGACCGGGCAGGGCGAAGGCGCGCCGGCGACCGGCCGGGGCATCGCGGAGAGGCGACGCCATTCCTTGCCCAGCGTGAAGGCGTGGCAGTCCGAAAGGTATTCGCGTTCGACGCCCTTGGCGCCGGGGCTCAGGGCGACGCCGCCGAACAGATAGAAGGTGTCCTTCGTGCCGGCGGACTGCGCGAGCATGCGGCCCGAGCCGGCGCAGAGCGGGAGCTCCCTCCAGCCGGCGTTGAGGTTGGCGAGATCGATCGCGAAGGCGCTGGAGGAGGCCGCGGTGGCGTCAGGGCGTTCGGTGCCGCCGGCGACGATCACCTTGCTGCCGACGAGCGCGCCGGTCGCGTAGGCCAGCGGGCGAGGCAGGAAAGGGAAGGGACGGACCTTGAGCTCGCCGTCCTCGACGGCGAGCGTGTAGCAGTCCGCGTAATGGCGATGCGAGTCGGCGCCGCCGATCATGAGCAGGCCCTGGCGGATCGAGACGCCGACGCCGTAGCCGCAGGGACGAGGCAGCTTGCCGATCGTCGCCCACTTCTTCGAACGCGTGCTGGCGAGCGAGTAGACTTCGTCGTGCCAGACCTTGGCGCCGCCTTCCCAGGCGGGCTTGTCCGGGTAGTTGGAGCCGCCGCCGCAGAGCAGGAGGTCGCCGGACGTGCCCACGAAGGCTCCGCCGAAGCCGGGGGCGTTGGGAGTTTCAGGAAGTCGGGACCAGCGCATGGGAATGGCCACTAGGAAGACAGGCCGCACAGGGGTGTCCAGAGATTAGGGGGCCATGGGGTGAATGTCGTCGCGAACCCCGTCAACTGGAGCCTTTTCTGATGATTGCCCTGTCTTTCCGCGAGGGATGCCTGGCCCGAAGGGGCGGAGGATTTGTTTGACAGAGCCGCCCAGACCTTGCCTTGATTGAACTCCTTTCGCACTGCCTGGTAGCTCAGCGGTAGAGCAGGTGACTGTTAATCACTTGGTCGCAGGTTCGATCCCTGCCCAGGCAGCCAGAAAGGACTCTTTCCTCTCCCCGGCCCTCCGGGGAAGGTCCGCAAACCTTCTCCTTGACCATCCGAGGGGTTGCGGGAGGATGCACGCACCATGGGTCAACAGAGCAACAAAGTCATCAAGCGTCGCCGTCGTCGCGCCTACCTCGAGCGCAAGAAGGCCCGCGTCAAGATCGCCCGCGCCGCCGCGAGCAAGAAGAAGGCCAAGAAGTGAGCCGAGCGGTGAGCCAGGCCTCTCTGTGGGCCGCGCTCGCTGCGCTGCTCTTCGTGGGTTGCGACACCCCGGTGATCTCGTCCGACGAGGCGCCGGGCATAGCCTATGTGAACGAGCGTTGGCGCACGGACGCCGACGTCGCCCGGGCTTCCGATACTTTCGGCGGCAAGGAGGACCATGGCTCCGACGTCCTCTTCCGCACCGAGGCCTCGGGCCGCGCCGGACATTATTTCTTCGTCAAGCTGGACGAGGCTCCGCCTGCCGACGCCAAGTTGGTCCTGCAGGTCGTCCGCACCGAGAACGCTCCCGCCGAGCGCTACGAGTTCCCGGCCCGCTTCCGTCCGGGTTTCCCGTTCGGCGAATACGTCATCGGCCTGACCAGCAAGCAGCCCGGCGAGGCGAAGTGGCGCCCGATCGCCTGGCGCGTCTCGGTCGTCGACGCGAAGGGCAAGGTCCTCGCCGCCAAGCATAGTTTCCTCTGGGGCACGCCCCGCGACCTCGGCCGCTGAGCCCATGGCCGCGACGGAGTGGACAGCCTGGCGCCCGCTGCGGTTGGCCGAGGAAGTCCCCGACGGCACGCTCTCCGAGCAGCTCGACGGCGGCCAGTCGTTTCGCTGGAACCGGACGCCGGAAGGAGCTTGGGTCGGCGTCTTCGGCCGTACGGTCGCGATGCTCCGTTCTTCCGCGGGCGGCTTGGAGTGGCGCGGCCTGAAGAGCGCGGGCGGTACGGAGCCGGCGCTTCGCGCTTATCTCGACGCCGAAGGCGCGCAGGCCCGGCTTTCCGCCGATCTGCCTTGGCGTTCCGACCCGGTCCTGCGCTCCGCACGGGAATCTTTTCCGGGACTGCGTATCCTCCGCCAGGATCCGCATGAGACGCTCATAGGTTTTCTGTGCAGTTCGAACAAGCGCATCCTGCAGATACGCGTGATGGTCGCAGGCCTGGCCGAGAAACTCGGCGACCCGCTCGGCGCGGGCTTCCACGCACTGCCTTCGTGGGCGGCCCTGGCCTCCGCGGATGAGGCGGTCCTGCGGTCCTGCGCGCTCGGTTATCGCGCGGCCTTTCTCCGCGGCACCGCCCAGCGCCTGCTCGCTCGTCCGCGTTGGGCCGAGGAGTTCGCGGCCTTGGACACCGCCGCCTTGCTCGCCGAACTCCAGACCTTGCCGGGCGTCGGTCCCAAGGTCGCCGCCTGCGTCGCGCTCTTTGGTTTCGGACGCCTGGAAAGTTTCCCCGTCGATACCTGGGTGGTCCAGGCGCTTTCCGACGCCTACGGCCTGCGCGGATGGAAGCCCGCCCAGCTCGAGCAGTTCGGGCGGGCGCATTTCGGTCCCGCGGCCGGGCTCGCTCAGCAGTATATTTTCTCGGCGGCCCGCCACGGAAGCCTTCAGAAGCTTCCGCCCGAGCCTAAGCGCCCCAGGTCGAAGCGATGACGGCGGGCGTGAGCGCGTCCGCCGGCGCGCCGATGGCGACCAGCCTGCCTTCCGCCAGCACCACGACGACATCGCAGTTCCTTGCGAACGCCAGATCATGCGTCGCGACGACCGCGGCGCCGCCCGCTTGCGCGAAGCGGCGGATGGCCTCCGCCGCCAGAGCCTGACGCCCGACGTCGAGCGAGTCCGCCGGTTCATCGAGCAACAGCAAGGTTCCGAAAGGATCGGCTAGCGAAGCGAAGGCCATCGCGAGGTGCGCCGCTTTTTGTTCTCCGCCGGAAAGCCGGGTGAGAGGTCGTTCGCCTAGCTCGCTCAGGCCGAGCCGATCGAGCCATTCGGTGAAAGCCTCTGGTGCGCCGATGATCTCGCCGAGGTCGCTGACGCGATAATCCCAGGCGCAGGTCGGTCTCTGGGCGCAATAAGCGCGGCGACGCGCGTTGGCTTGGGCGGAGGCGCGGCGAGGGTCCTCTCCCGCGACATGGAGTTCGCCGGTCGAGTCGACCAGTCCCGCCAAGGCGCGCAGCAACGAAGTCTTGCCGGCTCCGTTCGGGCCGACGACCGCCACGATCCTGCCTGCTTCCGCCGTCAGCGAGACGCCGTCCACGACCCTGCGTCCGCCGAGTTCCACGGCGATGCCGACGGCCTTGAGCAGCGCCTCATTCATGGCGCCCCCTTGCTATCCAGATGAAGAGCGGCGCCCCGAGCACGGCGGTGACGGCGGCGGCGGACAACGGCGCCTGCGGCCAGAGGCCTCGGCCGAGCGTGTCGGCGGCGAGCAACAGGGCCGCGCCGAGCAAGGCGGAGAAGGGCAAGGACCACGCATGACGCGGACCGACGATTCGTCGGGCCAGATGCGGCGCGAGCAGTCCGATGAAGGCCACCTGGCCGACCAGGCAGGTCGCGGCCGCCGCGGCCAGCGCGGTGAGCAGGACCGCGTTGCGGCGGGCGCCGCCGATTTCGACGCCGAAGCCGCGCGCGGCGTCTTCGCCGAATGCGAGCAGGTCAAGCGCGCGCGCCGACGGCAGGAGCAGCGACGTCGCAAGGAAGCAGAGCAGGATCGGCAGCCATGTCAGTTCGAGGGTCGCCATCCCCAGCCAGTCGCCGAAGGCGCCGTTGGTCAGCAGTTCGCGCGACTCGCCGCTCCGCGAAGCGACCACCAGGGTGCCGGCCGCGGTGAAGGCGTTCAGGCCGAGTCCTGTCAGCAGGAGGCGCGCGGTGGAGCCCCCGCCGCCGCAGAGCACGAGCAGGGCGGACGTACCCAGCGCGCCGGCGAAAGCCGCCGCCGGAAGGAACCAGGCGCGATGCCAGGCCGCTTCGGGCGCGAGGCCGAGCAGGAGGGCGATGCCGAAGAGCGCGCCGCCGAAGACGCCGGTGAGTCCGGGGTCGGCGAGCGGGTTGCGGAAGACGCCTTGTTGCGCCGCGCCGCCGACGCCGAGCGCTAGGCCGGCCGCCAGCGCCGCGAGCACGCGAGGGGCGCGCAGGAGGGCCCAGGCGCCTCCGTCGCCCCAGCCGAAGCCTTGGGCGCCGACGGAAAGAGCCAGGGCGACGAGCGCCACGAGGCCGGCGAGTCCGG
>JACCEB011434031.1_pt1 | contig 13549 bp, 13 predicted proteins | sample 7454761 | NCBI WGS metagenome assembly JACCEB01 (sample SAMN15323454, study PRJNA562643) | freshwater metagenome | isolation source: river surface water | place: USA:Blue River Watershed | collected 2017-08-18 | reverse complement strand
ACGTAGGGTTCGCCGCTTTGGCGGTATTGGCCGAGGTGGGCCTGGTCGCTGAAACGATAAGCGGCCTTTAGCCGCTCGCAATCATCTTGGTGAAGGTAGGCCCTTGCGCGTTCGATAAGCGGGCCCACGGAGACTGCCCGCAGAGCGGGACTGTTCACTTAGATTGGCACTTTCCTTAGCATCTCGCGGCCAACCTGCTGCGCGGCGATTTCACGCAATGCCGTCACCGTGGGCTTATCCCTGGACTCTAGTTTCGGCGATGCGCCCTGGGCGAGTTGGCGGGCCCGATAGGCAGCGGCAAGCGCAAGTTCAAATCGGTTGGGGATGAACTGGAGGCAGTCTTCTACGGTGATGCGTGCCATGCGGTGCTCTCAATCAGAGGTGATTTATCGGGATGTTGGCGCCGGCCAAGAGCGTTGAACAAACTGTTCTAACTCCTGCAAAGCGACGCTAAAGTCTTGATTTATAATAACATAATCGAACTCTTCGGCGTGCGACATCTCGTCTGCGGCGGCCGCCAGGCGCCGCTGAATAACTTCTTCGCTGTCCTGCCGCCTTGATCTGAGTCGTGATTCCAGCTCATGAAGCGAGGGCGGAAGAATAAAGATGCTCCGGGGGGCCTGTCCGGGCTGCCGATAGACCTGGCGGATCTGTTGAGCACCTTGCCAGTCGATTTCGAGGATCACTGAGCGGTCGGCTTCACGTTGTGCTTGGATCCAGGCTTTTGAGGTGCCATAGAAGTTCCCATGGACTTCAGCCCATTCCAGAAATTCGCCCGCATCACGCCGGGCGACAAAGTCCTTCGCTGTAGTGAAGAAATATTCTCGGCCGTCTTGCTCGCCGGGTCTAGGTGCGCGTGTTGTCGTGGAGATGGAGACGATCCACTCTGGATTGCGGGCAAGAAACGCGCTCACGAGGCTCGATTTTCCCGCGCCAGACGGCGCGGCGATCATGAGCAGTCTGCCTTCATTCAAGATTCTGAACCTGCTCTCTGATTTGCTCGATCAGTAGCTTCATTTCAATAGAGATCTTGCTAAGTTCAATCGAGGCTGCTTTAGACCCCAGTGTGTTGGCCTCTCGATTCATTTCCTGGGTAAGGAAATCCAATCGTTTGCCGATTCCTCCTGTGCCTGATTTGGGCGGCGACTGAAGGACCGTAGTGGCTGCGGTGAGGTGGGCAGAAAGCCGGTCCAACTCCTCCGCGATGTCGATGCGAAGCCCGTATACCGCAACCTCTTGGCGAATTCGCTCCTCGAGTACGGCAAGCTTGATGGCATCTGCAGCGTCTTGGGCTGTGCCCGCCAAGGCCTCCCGAAATTTCTCAGAGAGCCGATTCTCCTGAGCAGCGATGGCCTGGGGGATCTGTTCTTTGGCGTTACTGCATAGCTTTTGAATTTGTTGCAGCCTGTCACCGATCACAAGCCCGAGCTTGTCACCTTCTGCGATTCTATTTCTCGAAAACTGCTCAAGCGCGCTGGTTGCAAGACCATCGAGCAATGCCGCCCACTCCTGTTGGCTGAGCTGTGGTTCTACGAGAACTCCGGGCAGCTTCAGCAATTCGTGAACGCTAAAGGACGTAATGTCGGGATGTTCCTGTCGAATCTCATGGGCAAGCCTGAGGGCGGACTGCAGGCCAGGCTGGCTAATCCGCGTCATCGACAGAGTCGACTCGGTGCGGGAGAGGCTAAGCCGCAGCTCAATTTTTCCGCGGGCAATCTGCGATGAGATTCGCTCCCGCAGCAAGGATTCTGCCCAGCGAAATTCATCCGGCAGCCGCGGATGCAGCTCAAAAAATCGGCTATTGACACTTCGAATTTCAAGGCCGAGGCGGCCGGAGGGGCAGTCAATCTGGGCGCTGCCAAATCCGGTCATGCTGGGGTGGGCCATGGGCGTAATCTCGATGTGCGGGAGGGACGCGATATTGTAAGGTCCTGCTTTTAGAGGAATTCAACATGACACAGCAAGGTTCAGCTTCGTCAGGCGCTTCGGCCCAGTCTGCGCCTCGGCCCAGCGGCCGACAGGCCGCCCAACTCAGGCCCGTGAGCCTTCAGCGCCGCTATACCAAACACGCTGAAGGCTCAGTACTGGTCTGCTTCGGAGAGACTAGGGTGCTTTGTACGGCTTCGGTAGAGGAGCGCGTGCCCGGCTTTTTAAAAGGCCAGGGTTCGGGCTGGGTGACAGCAGAGTACGGCATGCTGCCGAGATCAACCCATACTCGAAGTGATCGCGAGGCCGCAAAAGGAAAACAGAGCGGCCGCACCCAGGAGATTCAGCGCCTGATTGGCCGATCCTTGCGGGCTGTCACCGACTTGAGTCTCTTGGGTGAGCGGACGATTACGATTGATTGCGATGTCTTGCAGGCTGATGGCGGCACGCGGACTGCGAGTATCACTGGCGCCTGCGTGGCGCTTTCGGATGCGTTTCAGGGCCTACAGCGTGATCGCCGGATTGGCCAGAATCCGTTAAAGGAATCGGTTGCCGCTATCTCTGTAGGTATCTGGCGCGGCGCTGCGGTGCTGGATCTAGATTATCTTGAGGACTCCGCTTGTGATACTGATATGAATATCGTAATGACTGACTCAGGCGGTATCGTTGAAGTCCAGGGCACAGCAGAGGGCACACCGTTTACCCGTGAACAGTTTGATCAGCTGCTGATGCTTGCCTCACGCGGCATCAGCCAGCTGCACGAGTTTCAGCAATGCCTGATTCAGGATCCGGAGCGGCTTTCGGTCGTTGTCGAATGAGCACGACCTGGGTGCTGGCCTCATCGAACCCAGGAAAACTAAAAGAGTTCGAGCAGGCCCTTGCCCCAGCGCTCCAGTCGCGGGGAATTCAATTAATTAATCAATCCTCGCTTGGCATTGATCCGGCCGAGGAGCCTTACGATTCATTTGCGGAGAATGCACTCGCCAAAGCGCGACACGCCAGCCGAGCCGCAGATTGTCCTGCCTTGGCTGATGATTCAGGAATTGTTGTTCCGTTGTTAGGCGGTGCGCCGGGTGTGCGTTCAGCGCGTTTTTTTGCCGATGCTGTCGCAGATGCAAATCCGGAAAATCAGGCGCAAATCGCTGCGTTACAGGCCCAGGGTCTGAGTGCCGATGTATTGAATCTTCAGTGGCTCTTACACTGTGTCCGACGCGAAAGCTCAGTCCGTCAGCAGCAGTGGACGGACCCCGGCGAAACGGCAGCTGGGCTGACGGATGTGATGTCGATTCACGCCGCCTTTCATGCAGCAATCGCTTTCGTCTGCAGTGCTGATGATGCGCATCCGGTCATTGTCCATGGCCGCTGGAATGGTGCGCTGCTGCCGCATCCGCGTGGCCAGCAAGGCTTTGGGTACGATCCCGCATTTTTTGATTTGCAGTTAAAGATGTCGGCCGCAGAAATGACAATTGAGCAAAAGCGACAGGTTAGTCATCGGGGCCAAGCGCTGACTGCATTACTTCAGAGGCTGGCATTTTGAAATTTAGCCCACCAGTCGCATTGACATGAGCGCGGAGATTCGTTTTCAAGCCCTGCCGGAGCTCTCGCTGTATGTCCATCTGCCGTGGTGCATTCGTAAGTGCCCTTATTGTGATTTCAATTCACATGAGCGCGCGACACCGATTGCTGAAACCGCTTATATCGAAGCATTAATCAATGATCTAGAGCGGAGCCTGCCCCTGGTCTGGGGCCGGCCTGTGATCAGTGTGTTTATCGGCGGCGGCACCCCCAGCCTTTTTTCTCCGCAGGCAATTGCGCGGCTACTCTCGGAGATTCGCGCGCGGCTGCCCCTGGTGCCTGATGCTGAGATCACGATGGAGGCCAACCCCGGTACTTTTGAATCAGACCGTTTCTTGGGCTTTCGTGAGGCGGGAGTTAATCGACTCTCGCTTGGGGTGCAATCATTTTCCGATGTCATGCTCAGCCAGCTTGGCCGTGTGCATAACGCTGATCAGGCAGGCCTTGCGCTGGATTCAGCTCTAAAAATATTTGATCGGGTCAATGCCGACCTGATGTTTGGGCTGCCAGGCCAGCGCTTAGCCGACCTTGAGCAGGAGCTTGATCGACTGCTGAGCTTTTCATTGGCCCATGTGTCTCTTTATCAGCTGACGCTAGAGCCCAACACGCTGTTTGCGACGCGACCGCCGCAGGCCCTCCCGGATGATGACTGTCTTGCGGAAATGCAGACGCTGGTTGTTGAGCGGCTCGCCGCCCGGGGCCTTCAGCGCTACGAGGTCTCGGCCTATGCGGCAGAGGGTCGGCAGTGTCAGCACAACCTGAATTACTGGACATTTGGAGACTACTTGGGGATTGGGGCGGGGGCGCACGGAAAAATATCGCTGGCCAATCGCATTTTTCGAACAGTTAAGACGCGAACCCCAGAAGCCTATTTGAGTGCTAACGGGACCGCTGTCAGGGAGTCTGATGTCAACATTGATGATCTGGGATTTGAGTTCATGCTCAATGCGCTTCGGCTTGTCGAGGGGGTGCCCATCGGCCGCTGGGTCCAAACGACCGGCATGGCAGTTGGTGAGCATCCGTTCTTATTGGAGCGCCTGAGTAACGCCCAGTCTAAGGGCCTGATGGTTAGGCGGCCCGACCGGTTTCAGGCATCTGCTCGGGGGCTTGAATTGCTCAATGACCTGCAGGCCATCTTCCTGCCCTAAATCCGGGTCTGCACAGACTTGGTGCGATCAATTTGTAGACTAATCTAATAGCACTATAATGGTGCATTTAATGCACCAAAAAAGAATTTTATTAGAGAAAATCAATTACAAATTCTATATAAGTCATTGATTTTTCGTGATTTACGAACGGGCACGCTTTTCGCTCCTAGCATCACGAAAATGGGTCGTTTTATCGTACTGGAACGTTTTTACATAAGGAGATGTTGATATGCCCACCCCTCAAGAAGTCATGAAGATGGTGTCCGACAACGAGGTGAAATTCGTTGATTTTCGCTTTACCGACACCCGCGGCAAAGAGCAGCACGTGAGTGTTCCGGTCAGTGCCTTCAGCGAAGATAAATTCGAGTCCGGCCATGCCTTCGATGGCTCTTCCATCGCCGGATGGAAAGGCATTGAGGCCTCGGACATGCTGCTGATGCCGGATGCGAACACCGCCGTTTTGGATCCTTTTCGCGAAGAGTCGACCCTCAATCTGACTTGTGATGTGGTGGAGCCCTCTGACGGCAAAGGCTACGACCGTGATCCGCGTTCGATCGCGAAGCGGGCAGAGGCCTATCTGAAATCAACCGGCGTGGGCGACACGGTGTACTTTGGCCCGGAGCCCGAATTTTTTATCTTTGATGGTGTGACCTGGAACGTGGATATGTCGGGCTGCTCGGCCAGGATCAAATCCGAAGAGGCAAGCTGGTCGACCGGAATCGACTACGAGGGCGGCAATCTGGCCCATCGTCCTGCGGTGAAGGGCGGCTACTTTCCCGTGCCCCCAGTAGATTCGTTTCAGGACATCCGCTCAGAGATGTGCTTGATTCTCGAGCAGATGGGTGTGCCCGTCGAGGTGCATCACCATGAAGTGGCAGGGGCAGGACAGTGCGAAATCGGAACAAAATTCAGCACGCTAACTCAGCGCGCAGACTGGACTCAGATCCTGAAGTATGTGGTGCATAACGTTGCCGCAAGCTATGGCAAGACCGCCACATTCATGCCCAAGCCAGTGGTGGGCGATAACGGCTCAGGCATGCACTGCCATCAGTCAGTATGGAAAGACGGCCAGAATCTCTTTGCGGGTAATGGCTACGCGGGCCTGTCCGAGTTCGCGCTGTATTACATCGGCGGCATCATCAAGCACGCACGCGCCTTAAACGCGATTACAAACCCGGGCACCAACAGCTATAAGCGCCTGGTGCCGGGATTCGAGGCGCCTGTGAAGCTGGCCTACTCCTCGCGTAACCGCTCTGCCTCGATTCGTATCCCCCATGTCAGCAGTCCCAAGGCGCGCCGTATCGAGGTCCGCTTCCCGGACCCCACGGCCAACCCCTACATGGCATTTGCCGCGATGATGATGGCGGGTCTCGATGGTGTGATGAATAAGATTCATCCTGGTGAGCCTTCGGACAAGAACCTTTACGACTTGCCCCCCGAGGAAGATAAGAAGATCCCAACGGTCTGCTCATCTCTCGATCAGGCACTTGAGGCACTCGATAAAGACCGTGAGTTCCTGACCCGTGGTGGTGTTTTCAGCAACGATATGATCGATTCTTACATCGCGCTGAAGATGGAAGAGGTCACTCGGTTCCGCATGACCACGCATCCTGTGGAATTCGATATGTACTACTCGCTGTAAAAAGGGGCTGCTGCGGACGTCATCGCACTCCCGCCGAATGTGATCGCTCGGCAGCTCCGTAGCCTTGATCTGCTTGCCACTGCGGTGGTAATCCTCGATCAGGAGCTGCGGGTGGTCCACATCAATCAGCCTGCCGAGGTCCTCTTTGGGGCTTCAAGCAGGCTGCTCGAGGGTTCGTATCTTCTAGAGGTTTTGGATGTCGCTGAGGATGTTGAACAGATGTTGAATCAGGCGTGCGCCCAGAGGTTCGAATCTAAGCGACTGCAGTGCGACTGGCAGCTCCCAATGCGCGGACCGGTCGAGCTGGACTCAACGGTATCGGTGCACCTTGAAGAGGAGGGTGTGGTGTTGAGTCTTGAGCTGCGGGAGATCGCCCAGCAGCGCAAAGCAGACCGCGAAGTTCATCAGGCCGATCTGACGCACGCCAACAAAGAGCTTCTGCGCAATCTCGCCCATGAAATTAAGAATCCACTCGGCGGGGTACGCGGCGCAGCCCAGCTGCTGGATCGTGAGCTGCCGAGCGCAGAGCTGCGCGAATATACCCAGGTCATCATCAAAGAAGCGGATCGTTTGCAGGGTCTCGTAGATCAGATGCTCGCCCCGCACCGCCGTCTGCGGGTGATGGAGTCGGTCAATATCCACGAGGTCTGCGAGCGTGTGCGTAGCCTGATGCTGGCTGAGTTCCCCTCCCGCCTCGTGATCAAACGGGACTACGACATCAGTATTCCGGATATACGTGGCGATCGTGAGCAGCTGATTCAGGTGGTCTTAAATGTGGTGCGTAATGCCGCAGAGGCCCTGGCAGGCGAAGGCGAGATTGTGTTGTGCTCACGCATCGCAAGGCAGGTCACGATTTCGAAGAAGCGCTGCCGACTGGCGCTGGATCTGCATGTCATTGATAACGGCCCTGGTATTCCAGAGGAACTGCGCGAGCGAGTCTTTTACCCGCTGGTCTCGGGCCGGCCGCAAGGCCATGGCCTCGGGCTCACGCTGGCCCAAAGTTATGTGCATCAGCACGGCGGACTGATTGATGTCGAAAGCCGGCCGGGCCGCACTGATTTTCTGATTCGAATTCCGATCGCGTCCGAGGGAGTCACTTCATGAAGCCGGTCTGGATTGTTGATGATGATCAGTCAATTCGTTGGGTGCTGGAAAAGGCGCTCAGCAAACAACAGGTGCCGTGCCGTGTATTTCCGGACGCCCAGTCGGCGATACTTGCCTTAAATAGCGACCGTCCGCAGGTGTTGGTGTCAGATATTCGTATGCCAGGGGATTCGGGCCTTGATCTGCTTGAGCAAGTCAAGCAGCGTTGTCCTGAGATTCCGGTTATTGTCATGACCGCATATTCCGATTTGGATAGCGCGGTTTCAGCGTTTCAAGGGGGTGCCTTCGAATACCTGCCCAAGCCGTTCGATGTGGATGCAGCGGTATCCTTGATTCGACGGGCCTGCTCAGATGATTCCGAAATTGCGGGTGCATCGGGTGGGGCGGTCATTGAGGCTGTTCCGGAGCTATTGGGCCAGGCCCCGGTCATGCAGGATGTATTTCGAGCGATCGGCCGGCTGAGTCAGTCCAGCGCAACAGTGTTGATCACGGGCGAATCGGGAACCGGTAAAGAATTGGTCGCGCGCGCCCTGCATCGTCATAGCCCGCGCGCCAAGATGGCCTTTGTTGCCCTAAATACCGCAGCGATTCCACGCGATCTTTTGGAGTCGGAATTATTTGGCCATGAGCGTGGCTCATTTACTGGCGCTCAGAGCACGCGGCGGGGCCGCTTCGAGCAGGCCGAAGGCGGGACATTATTTTTAGATGAAATCGGTGATATGCCGCTGGATCTGCAGACGCGACTGTTGCGGGTCCTCTCCGATGGTCACTATTACCGTGTCGGTGGCCATTCTCCGCTGAGAGCTGATGTGCGGGTGATTGCGGCAACCCACCAAGATCTTGAGGCCCGCGTTCGGGCAGGCCAGTTCCGAGAGGATCTGTTTCATCGTTTAAATGTAATTCGCTTGCGGCTGCCGCCCCTGCGTGAACGACGCGAGGACATTCCGCTGCTGGTCCGACACTTCCTGCAAAAAAGCGCGCAGGATCTTAAGGTCGAGACCAAGCAGCTCTCACCTCAGGCCATGTCAGCGGTGAGTCTGATGGCCCTTCCTGGCAATGTCCGTCAGCTCGAGAACCTCTGTCATTGGATCACTGTCATGGCGCCGAGTCAGCTGGTGCGTGCTGAGGATTTGCCCGAGGAAGTCCGCCAGTCTCAGGAAGGCTCAGGTGATGGGCGGGCAGAAGATGCTGAACCGGCCTTGGCTGCACGCGTGGCCAATGCTGAGTCGGCTGTGAAAGGCGAGATCGGTATGCCGGCCTGGCAAGAGCTATTGCGACAAGAGGTTGCAAGGGCGTTAGCGACCAACGCACCCGCGCCACAGGACGGCCGCATGCATGGCTGGGCGAAGGAATTCGAGGCCGCAGTGCTCGGCGTAGCGCTCAAGCACACTCGCGGCCGGCGCATCGAGGCTGCCCAGCTGTTGGGCATCGGACGCAACACCATGACTCGCAAGATTGCTGAATTGAATTTAGAGGGTGGCGACTAGTTAACGCACCACTTGGGTCCGGTCCGATTACAGGCGAACATCAGCCCAGACCGGCGCGTGATCCGAGGGCTTCTCCAGCTTGCGTGGACCGGGATCAATGCCGCTGGCCGTGCAGGTAGCAGCGAGTTCGGCAGAAAGCAGAATCAAATCAATGCGCAGCCCGCGGTTGCGTCGAAATGCTGCCTCGCGATAATCCCACCAGGAATATTGGCCCGCCGGCTGCTCGTGCAGACGATAAGCATCTTGTAGGCCAAGTTTGAGGAGTTCTTTCAGGTGTTGACGTTCTGCTGTCGAGCAGAGAATCTTCTCGTGCCAGAGTGTCGGGTCATGAACATCCCGGTCATCCGGCGCGATGTTGAAATCACCCACAAAGGCAAGGCGAGGGTAGGTGAGAAGCTCCTGCTTGATCCAGGCTGCGCAAGCGTTTAACCAGCGACGCTTGTAGTCAAATTTCTCTGAGCCCACTTCCGATCCATTCGGAATGTAGCCACAGATCAATCTCACTGCCCCCGGGCCTGCGGTTAAGTGAAGCTCAGCGGCGATTAATCGCGCCTGCTCATCGGGAAAGAGCGGGTTATTGATTTGGATATTACGTGGTGGCTGAAAGTGGGCTGCATCGGCCAGCAGGGCGACACCGTTATAGGTGGGCTGGCCAGCGAATACAATGTGATACCCGGCGGCCTCAATCTCTTTTTTCGGAAATTTGTCGTCAGTAAGCTTGGTCTCTTGCAGTCCCAGCATTGCTGGCCGGGCGGTGGCGAGCCAGTCGAGTAAGTGCGGCAGTCGCACCCGCAGCGAGTTGACGTTCCAGCTGGCAATCTTCATCGTGTTAAATCTTGGGTGAACGGGCGGTCAATATAAAGCTTTACAGGAGGCTCAGAGGCCGAGGCGAGCCTTTGAGTTCAAACCCCGGAAAGATACGCTGATAGACAGCGGGCATGGTTCCCTGCAAATGCAAGATTAGATCATCCAAAATTGCGTCCCATTTCACTGAGCTCCGCATACCGTAAACATGCTTACGAATACTTTTGTAAATAATAAGACCGTGTAAATCGAGTAATAAGTTGATTTCATGAGCCGTAATTTCGTGGAGTGTCGTGTCAGGGGCTCGATAATGCCTGCGAAGACGAGCGGCGAGCGGCACCAAAATCTCTTCAGTAAGTTTTGTGACTGATCGTTTTCCAAATCCATAGCCCGCCAGCTCCGCGAACATAAAGAGTCGAACCCACTCACGAGTTAGCAGCAATTGGTTATATTCGGAGTAAAAGCGCCTTAAGCGGGCCTCGATTGAAAGCGATTCGTTTAGGATCAGCGCCTGCCAATTGCCATTCCAGCGTTTTTCAAAAAACTCTTCGAATATTCGGTGGATCAGCGCCTGCTTGGAGGGAAAGTAGCGATAGAGAAGGGGTTGCGCGATCCCGAGAGAGCTGGAGAGCTCGCGGGTCTGACCACCAAAACCATGCTCTGAGAAAAATTGGGCTGCGCCGGCGATGATTTTTTCAATGCGCGCTTCACGCTTGGTGGCCGGCATGGGACTTGCACCTAGGCCGCCTGTAGCAGGCCGTTATGCCTTAGGAGCGGCTCAACAGCGGGCGCACGGCCCCGAAATGCGGTAAAGGAATCCATCGCTGGTCGCGAGCCGCCGACCGAGAGGATCTCTTGCAAGAACCGTTGGCCAACCTCGGCGTAATGATCCGATCCCGCTTCTTCGAAGGCCGCGTAAGCATCGGCCGATAGCACCTCGGCCCATTTGTAACTGTAATAGCCTGCGGCATAACCGCCGGCGAAGATATGCGAGAAGCTTTGTGCGAACCGATTAAAGTCTGGCGGTATTAGCACGGCGATTTCACGACGAATATTCCAAAGAGCCGCTTCGATTTTCTTTCCGATTGCCTCGGGTGTGTCATTTGGTCCGGGTAGAAGCGTTGTGTGAATCTGCATATCAAATACGGAGAATTCAACCTGCCGAAGCATAAACATTCCGCTTTGGAAGTTCTTTGCAGCAATCATTTTTTCGAAGAGCGCCCGAGGAATCGCTTCGCCCGACTCGACATGGGCTGTCATGTGGGCAAGGGTCTCCCACTCCCAACAGAAGTTCTCCATAAACTGGCTAGGCAGCTCGACTGCATCCCATTCCACGCCGTTGATACCCGAGACTTCGAGCTCCCCGACTTGGGTAAGTAGGTGATGCAATCCATGGCCAAACTCATGAAAAAGGGTGATGACATCGTCATGGGTCAGCGTGGTCGGTTTATCGCCCACCGGCGGCGAGAAGTTACACGTCAACAGCGCAATCGGGGTCTGCACGCCAGCTGCGAGTACGCGGCGGCCGCGGGAGTCATCCATCCATGCGCCGCCACGCTTGGTGTTGCGGGCATAGAGATCCAAATACAAGTGGCCGATAACTTTTCCGGCCCGAACGATCTCGTGGAGTTGGACATCTGGATGCCAGACAGGCATCGGCGCGAGTCCCGTCACGGGCCGCACCGTGACACCGAAAAGGGTCCGGATTACTTTGAATAGACCATCGAGCACTTTGGGCAAGGGGAAATACTGGCGCACCTCCTCTTCTGAAAATGCGTAACGACGTTGACGCAGCTGCTCGCTAGCAAAAGCCACATCCCAGGCTTGAAGATCAGCAAGATGGAGCTCAGCGGCAGCAAATGCTTTTAATTCTTCAAGATCTCGCTGCGCAGCTGGCCGTGCCTTGGCTGCAAGATTCATTAGAAAGTCGATGACCTGCTGTGGGCTGTCGGCCATTTTTGGCGCGAGCGAGACCTCAGCGGCGTTACGAAATCCCAGGAGTGCAGCCTGCTGCTGACGAAGCGCTAGGATTTCACCCATGATTGGTCCGTTGTCGTGCTGCGGGCCCTCACTTGCAATTTCCGAAGCCCGCACGGCCTGCTTGCGATAAATCGCTTCGCGCAGGGTTCGGTCTTGTGCAAATTGAAGTACTGGGCCAACACTAGGATGCTGCAGTGTAAATACCCAGCCGGTGAGCGCGCGACGTTGGGCCTCAGCTGCGGCCGATTCAATCGCATGTTGGGGCAGCCCTGCGAGTTGTGCCTGGTCAGTGACATGGACGATGGTCGCATTCGTGCTGTCGAGTAGCTGTTCAGAGAATTTTTGAGTCAACTGAGCAAGTCGGGCCTGCAGTTCTGCAAAGACTTTTTTCTTGTCTTCGGGTAGCTCAGCGCCCCCTAGACGGAACGCCCGCAGAGAATTCTGCAGGGCTCGGAAACGGGCTTGGCCGGGGCTGTCGTCTGACGCTGGCGGTACTTTTTTGAACTGATCTCCCAGCGCTTTTGAGGCGCGGAATAAATCTGGGTGCTGCGCTAATTCAGTCCAGAACGCTGTTACCTCCGACAGTCGGCTGTTTATCGCCTCCCGCCACTCGGGGGAGTCCATGACGCCTGACATGTGATGCACCGCGCCCCAGGCACGGCCAAGCCGCTCGGTGGCATCGGTGAGCGGCTCGATCACCGTGGCCCATGAGATGGGGTTGGTCGGTGCTGTCACCCGGGCCAGTGTGGCCCGGGCCTCGGCAAGTAGCGTATCCACCGCGACGACGACCTGCGCGGGCTGAATTAGGTCATAGCGCGGCAGATCGTCGCGGGCCAACATTTCATGGAGAAAGGTGTTGTTCATGATGGAGAAAGATGAAGTCGGCGTTCAGCAGATTCAAGGGTATTGATTAAAAGCATTGCAATCGTCATCGGTCCAACACCGCCCGGTACCGGCGTAATCGCGGAAGCAACCTGGGACACTGAAGCGAAGTCGACATCGCCCACAAGACGGCCATCGGTAAGCCGGTTAATTCCGACATCAATAACGATGGCTCCGGGTTTGACCATATCCGCAGCAATCATATTCGGCCTGCCGACGGCAGAAACCAGAATATCCGCGCGCCTTGTGTGCTCTTGCAGGCGTTGGGTCTTGCTGTTACAGACTGTGACGGTGGCACCGCGTGCAAGCAGCATCATCGCCATGGGTTTACCGACAATGTTGCTGGCACCGCAGATCACCGCATGGGCCCCCCAGATCGGCGCACCAATTGACTCCAGCATCTTCATCACGCCATACGGGGTGCAGGGCTGAAACAGGGGCCGGCCAGTCATCAATGCGCCCGCATTGCTGACATGAAAGCCATCGACATCCTTGTCCGCGGCAATCGCTTCGATCACGCGTTGCGCATCGAGCTGCTTTGGAAGCGGCAGCTGCACCAGAATTCCATCGATCTCGGGATCGCGATTTAAGGCGTCAATGATGCTGACCAATTCGATTTCACTTAAGGTCTCGGGCTTCTCAATCAGGCGTGATGTGATGCCGGCTTCTGCACACGCCTTGATCTTATTGCGGACATAGACTTGGCTGGCAGAGTTGTTGCCGACCAGTACGACCGCTAGGCCTGCCGCACGGCCCTTTGCAATGCAGGCCCGGGCCCGCTCGGCAGCCTGGAGCCGAAGCGATTTTGCGATGGCCAGGCCATCAATGAGGGTGGCAGTCATAAGTGGGTTTCGCGTCGAAACAGCACAGCCCTGAAATTGGACTTTTCCGCATTATTCCCCTAAACTCGCGGGCTTGCTTAGATGTCACGGAACGTGCGAAGCACGGGGCTATAGCTCAGCTGGGAGAGCGCTTGCATGGCATGCAAGAGGTCAGCGGTT
>JACCEB010625106.1_pt1 | contig 13556 bp, 17 predicted proteins | sample 7454761 | NCBI WGS metagenome assembly JACCEB01 (sample SAMN15323454, study PRJNA562643) | freshwater metagenome | isolation source: river surface water | place: USA:Blue River Watershed | collected 2017-08-18 | reverse complement strand
TATGATTAGTGCAGGTAAAGAGTTCGTAGAACTAATGGTTAAGAGAGGTGCAATTCTAATTGATACAGAAAGTGTCCTTGGTGACAATGAACTTGAGTATACAGGACAACCAGATAAGTTGTGGTTAATGATGAATAAAGAACAAACCGATTTTGGATTGGTGATTACCGATTGGAAAACAAATCAACCTAAAAACTTCGAAGTTCAACATTATACAGGAAGAATGTTTGCTCCGTTTCAAGAATATCACGACACTGCTTTAGGACATTATTATTTACAATTACCATTATATGCTAGATTGTTCTTAAAAATGTTGAAAGGAACAAAATATGAAAATATTAAATTATTGGGTTGTGTTATTGTTTTATTAAAAGATGACGGAACATTCGTTGAATACAAAGTTCCGGCTCAAGTGAACAACACAATTTTAAATATGGATATTACAAAATACACAAAGAAATGATAAAGAAAATAATTCACATTGCGGACTTACACATTCGTACAATTCAACTACACGAATTGTATAAAACACAATTTGATAGATTCATTGAAGAAATTAGAGAACACTCAGTTCAATGGACATCAGAAGGTATTAGATGGGATGAAATACGAATTGTTATCGCAGGAGACATTGCACATCAAAAGATTAATATATCCAACGAACAATTGTTATTAACGAGTTGGTTTCTAAATCAATTAACCACTTATGGTAAAGTGATTATCATTCCGGGTAACCACGACTTTTTGGAGAATAACACACAACGTATTGATAGTATCACTCCTATTGTGGAATTATTAGATAATAAAAACATTACATACCTAAAAGACAGTGGCGATTATTTAGATACCGATGGTAATGTCCAATGGGTAGTGTATTCATTATATCAACACAATGTTAGACCTGAATTCACTAAACAAGAAGGGTTATTAACAATCGGTTTATTTCACGGACCAATACAAGGACTATCAACCGATTTAGGGTTTGAGTTTGAAGATGCTTATGATAGATTAAACTTCGTCGATTTGGATTTATTATTATGTGGAGACATACATAAAAGACAACAGTTTATATTACCAAATGGAGGAAAGGCTGTAATGGTTGGTAGTATGATACAACAAAATTTTGGTGAGACAGTAAAACATCACGGGTATGGAATCTATGATGTTGAAACTGATGATTATACGTTTTACGATTTACCAAATGAATCACCGTTCTTACATTTTAAAATAACTGATATAACAGACATTGACAATGAAAAAGAAGAGCTCCTTAACGCTGGATGATGAATTTTTGGAATATTGTCGATTAAATAATATTGATGATGTTGAAAAATTAGCAAAAGATACTTTTAACAGAGGTTTCACCATACTAAAATATGGTGAGACCCCTTTTGGTTTAAAACCGACCGAAAAGATAGTAGAGAAAGAAGTGGTCAAAGAGGTTATAGTTGAAGTAGAAAAGATAATCAACGTTGAGGTGATTAAAGAAGTTCCTGTAAATGTTAAAGGTGAAACGGAAATCATCACAAAAGAGATAAAAGTGGTGGATACCGAAGAGATTGATAAATTAAAAAAACAATTACAGGACAAACAAGAAGAAATTAATAAACTAAATGATGCTTTGAATAAATTTAATAAAGCAACATTTATGAAAAATAGTAATTTAAATACGCTATATGACGAATAGTTTTAAAGTTGGGTTTATTGGATTAGGTAAATTAGGTTTACCTTGTGCGTTGGCTATTGATAGCTTAGGACATAAAGTTTGGGGTTATGATATCGATTCTAAAGTATCAGAATATCTACAGGATAGAAAAATACCATACCAAGAGGAAGGAGCCAATGAATTACTTGAAAATCACAATATAAATTATGGTACAATAAAAGATGTAGTTAAGAATAGCGATATCATATTTGTCCCAATCCAAACACCTCACGATTATAAGTTCGAAGGTTGTACACGTATACCAGATGATAGGTCAGATTTTAATTATGAACCACTAAAAGAAGGGATAAAATCACTATCGAACGAGATATACAAACAAGACGGAGAAAAGATTGTGGTAATAATATCTACAGTACTACCTGGAACATTAGAACGAGAGATATATCCTATAATTAAAGGAAACCCAAATTTTATTCTTTGTTATAATCCTTATTTTATTGCAATGGGAACAACAATACAGGACTTTTTAAATCCTGAATTTATATTGTTTGGCTCAAAAGATAAGAGAGCATCAAAATATGTTAAAAAGTTTTATGAAACATTACATAATAAACCGTTCTATCAAACATCAATTAAAAATGCAGAACTAATTAAAGTGTCATATAATACTTTTATTGGTATGAAAATAGTTTTTGCAAATACTATTATGGAGATGTGTCATAAAGTTGGTGCGAACGTAGACGAAGTGATGGGAGGATTAAAGTTGTCCGACCAAAGACTCATCTCAACAAGGTATCTTAAAGGTGGAATGGGAGATGGTGGAGGATGTCACCCAAGAGACAACATTGCTATGAGTTGGTTATCTAATGAATTGAAATTATCTCATAATTTCTTCGAGGATATTATGATGGCAAGAGAAAATCAAACAGAGTTCTTAGCAAGTCTTATGTTAGAACACGATGGACCATATTATATATTAGGAAAAACATTCAAAGAAAATACCAATTTAGTTTTAGGTTCACCATCAATATTATTATCTAATATTTTAAAGGAAAGAAACATAGAACACGAACATTATGACCCTAATGTTGATTCACTATGTCCTGATTTCGGCGTTGGTACTTACATTGTAACAATACCTCACGAAGAATTTAAAAAATTTATTTTCCCTAAAGGTTCAACCGTTATTGATGTTTGGAGAATCCTAAATTTAAGTGGGCAAGAAGTTAATCATATAAAAGTAGGTAACTAACTTTTTTGTTTTCTGACTTTTTTTAGTTATATTTTTTATAAGAAAATATATTATTATGTCAGAAATCACATTATGGGCTTTTATGGCTTACGGAATGACCTCTATATTGGTTTGGGGTTCAATCTTTGAATCTTCAAGAGAATGGATTAAAAAGAAATCTAAATTTTTTGGTGACCTTATTAGTTGTACCCTTTGTACTAGCACTTGGGTTGGATTTTTTATGTCCATTGTTTTAGGTAGTATCTCCGGCAGATACTTTGAAAATTTCTTTATCATAAACCTATTTTTTGATGGTATGTTGACTGCGGGATTAGTATGGTCAATCAATTCAATAATTGAGTTTTTTGAAGAGAGTAGACTAAAATAACATATGAAGATATTAAAAGTTGGTTACAAGGTTTTCGATTTTTCGATACCTAAAGAACTCTATTACTACATCACTAAGGAGTATTATTTAAAAGAGCCAAAAATATTTGAATCCTTAAGGATAAGAAATGGTTCAGATAAAAAGAACGCAACTTATGTTGAGATTTTAAAAGGAGATAAAGAAAGCTTTTTTGATTTAACATCAAGTAGAAAAGAAGAATGGGATAACATTATCGATTTTCTTAATGAGAAATACGAAAATAAAATCCAAGAAGATAAAGAAGTTACTTTCGATGATGACAGTAAGAAAATAGACTTCTTTATTAAGTTAGGTAAAAGCTCAAATCCCAACACAATCCTCGGCAGGTTATTATATTTTAATCCTGTCAATGAAAATGGTGTTAGTGAATATGTAACCTTTGACCAAGTAAAGCAACACCCTGATTTTGGTAAATCTAAAAAAGACGATAGTTGTATCCCACACAATGGAACCGCTTGGAACAGGACTGTTGAGAAATATTTCAAACTAATTTTAGTAAAGGAAAAAGGAAAAAACGTAGGATTCCAATTCGATGGGTATAATTTTGATTATTCCCATAAAAATCGTTACATTAGAAAGGATATCAGAAAAACATTAGAACACGGTAGATGTGCTCATTGTGGTGTGAAGGGTAAGAAGATGGAGATTGACCATAAGAACGGTCGATATAATGATGAAATGGTATTAAATTCTGAAACACAAAACCTTTCTGACTTCCAACCATTGTGTGGTGGTTGTAACAAACTTAAAAGAAGTGCTTGTAAAAAATGTAAGGAAACTGGACTTAGATACGACGCACAATACATAGGTTATCCTTTTTCACATTTAGAGGGAGATGCCGTCTATACTGAAGAATTAGGATGTAAAGGATGTTATCTATATGATAGTATGTATTGGAAGTTTAGTTGTACAAAAAATTAAAATATGGCAAATCCATTTATTAAAGTAGAGTGGGAAGATACACCCGAAAATTTAACTCAAGAGAGAATAAAAAGAGTTAAAAGTTATTTCGAGAAGAAATACAATTCCACTAACATAAAAATCGTTACAAAGGTTGTTTCTAATAACCTCAATACTCAATTGAGAACATTAGAGGCTAGTGATAACATTTTAGACCCACAACATCAAAAGAACATTGTAAAAGAATTCGTTGCAGAAAACGACATTAATGTTAAATGGGATTTATTGAATAGATTGGACGATAAAGTCAATTCGGAAATTGACAAGTTAAATCAAAACAAAGTACGTTATAACAAATGGTACATTAAGAAATTAGAATTTTCTAATTTTCTATCGTTTGGTGAAAACAACATCATTGAATTTAATGACTTAGATGGTATCACTGTAATCGAATCTAACCCAAGAAACTTTGGAGGGAAGTCAACCGCAACAGTAGACCTCCTTATGTTTTTGTTTTTTAATTCCACAACAAAGACAAAAACCAATATAGAAATATTCAACAAATTCACAGATAAAGATGAGGTTAAAGTTAAAGGTTATGTTACCATTGACGGGGAAGATTACATCATCTCAAGAGTAATTAGTAGAAAAAAAACCAAGTCAGGGGATTATAATGTTAAAAGTGATTTAGAATTTTTTAAAACGTCAGAAGATGGAACAATACAAAATTTATCAGGAGAACAAAGGAGAGAAACAGAACAAATCATCACTTCTGCTATTGGTACTGAGGAAGATTTCTTGGCAACCATCCTAACAACAGGATATAACTTAGAACAACTAATAGAATCAAAACCAACAGCAAGAGGACAGATACTAACTAAATTTTTAGGACTTGAATTACTAAAACAAAAGGAAGACATCTGTAAAGAAATGTATAATGATTGGTCCAAGAAGTTGGTATCAAACACAAACAATGTAAGGGATTTAGAAGATTCGAATGTTACGTTAAAAGAAAGTATAACTAATTCAGAAAACGAAATTGAAAGGTTAGAGATATTCTTAGATGAAACACAGAAAACCTTAAAGAAACTTGAGTCAAAAAGAGATGATGCCCTTAGTTCAAAAAACAACGATATCGACCAAGAACTAATAAGAACAAACCCAACATTACTGAAAGGTGAAATAGATGCACTGACTCTTAAAAAGAAAGAAAGTGAAAAGAATGCAAACTCTGTTAACGTTACTGAACCTTCTCAATATTATTTGGAAGATGACCACGAATCATTAAAAAATGAAATTAATCGTCTTGTGGTTGAGGATAGATTAGATTCGGATGCAATTACTAAAAACGAAAAATTAATCAAGCAACTTGAAGAGGGTTCTGTTTGTCCAACTTGTAATAGAAAACTTGATGAAGTAGACCATACGGATGAAATCAACAAGATTAAGGAGTTGATTAACGACTTAAAAGAAAGTCGTAAAAATCACGAACAATCTTTGAATGAACTTCGTGAAAAGGACAACACATTTAAATCGTTAAAAACTGAATTTGACACATACGAAAGAAATAAAATAGTTAAGGCTCGTTATGAATTAGAAGCAGAACAAAGACAAGTTGATATCGATGCTAAACAATTGAAGTTAGATAACTACGATAACAATAAAAAGAAATTAGAACACAATCAAAGAATTGATGGTGAGTTAGTTGCTTTACGTTCTAAAATTGAAACTGCAAACGCCGATATCAGAATTACAAATACGTCGATAGAAAAACATAAGAACAACATTTCCAACTCGAACGAAAAAATCCAACTAAACGAAGAACTAATTAAGAAAATAAAGTCAGAGGAAGAGTTGATATTTGTATTCAAAACTTATTTGACTATTTTTGGTAAGAACGGAATTTCAAAGGTTATCATAAAAAATATGATACCATTGTTGAATCAGGAATTGTACAGATTATTATCTGATAGTTGTTACTTTACATTGGAATTGAGTATCAACGATAAGAATGAATTAGAATTCTTGATGATTGATAACGAAACAAGGGTAGTAAAACCATTATCAAGTGGTTCTGGTTACGAAAGAACGATATCTTCACTAGCAATTAGAAGTGTATTAACAAAGGTGTCTTCACTACCTAAACCAAATATTGTTGTGATGGATGAAGTATTTGGAAAAATAGCAGATGATAACCTTGAAATGGTTGGTGAATTCTTCAAAAAAATAAAAGAGTATTTTGAACATATTTTTGTAATTTCGCACAATCCACTTATTAGAAATTGGTCTGACAATATTATAATGGTGAAAAAGGAGGAGAACGTCTCTTCAATAGAATATGTCACAACTAAAATTTCTTAAATTAATTTTTTTTTCGTAATTTTATAAAAAACACATATATGAACGCAAAAGAATACAGAGACTTCGGTCTTTACGCAAAGGACCGTGGGATTAGTTCCTTGAAATTGGACTACTACAACAAAAGAATTGAGAATAGTTTAACACCATACATCTTAGAAGAAAGGTCGTTAAACGTTACCATTATGGATGTGTTCTCACGTTTAATGATGGAGAGAATTATTTGGGTTGCTGGTGAAGTGAATGACCATATGTCAACAATTGTACAAGCACAATTAATGTTTTTGGATAGTATTGACCACAATGATATCACAATGCACGTAGATAGTCCTGGTGGTTCTGTGAAATCAGGTCTTTCTATGGTTGATGTGATGGATTATATTAATTCCGACATCAGAACCATCAATACAGGTATGGCAGCATCTATGGGTTCAATTCTTTTAGGTGCGGGAACCAAGGGTAAGAGATGTAGTTTAAGATTTTCAAGAACAATGTTACACCAATCAAGCGGTGGATTCGGAGGTAACATCCAAGACGCGGAAATTGATATGATTGAGTGGAAAAAATTAAACCTTATCCTATTTGAACTATTGGGGGAATACACAAATAAACCCGCAGATGTGGTTATGAAGGACGCATCGAGAGATTTATGGTTATCGGCCGATGAAGCTCTACAATACGGAATCATTGACGAGATAGTAAAGAAAAAAACTAAGTAAAGTAAAAGGGGACTAAAAGTCCCCTTCTTTATATTTATAGTAAAAACCGAATATGAAGATTAACAAAACCGACATCCTATTGGTCATAATTGTTATTTTGGCGGGTTATAGTATTTTTCAGACTTCCAAAATAAGAACTGACGTTGCAGGATATAATGCAAAGATTGACTCAATCCAAAATGAGATTGATTCGGTTCAGTTGGAAAATGTAAAAATAACTGAACAAATTACCATTATCGATAAAGAAATTGATGTGGTAGATAAGAACATAAATAATGTTACAAAAAACATTACAATTATTAAAAAACAAACCGATGAAAAAATTGATTCTGTTAACAATTATAACTTTAGTGACCTTGAAAAGTTTTTCACAGACCGTTACGGTAACCAACGTTGATACTATAGTTCCATTAAAGGTACCAATTGCAAAATTGGTTATTAAAGACCTAATCAAAGGAGATGGTGCGGTTGTAGAAATCAAGGAATTAAATAAAGTTATCGGACTTAAAGACGAACAATTGACTTTGTTCAAACAAAAAGACACACTTAAAGACCAAAAGATTTCTAATCTTGAATTGATTATCACTAAAAAAGACCAACAATTTGATTTAGAACGAGCTAAGTCTGAAAGCTTATTAAAAGAATTAAAAGGACAAAGAAGAAAGACATTTCTTTATAAAATAGGTTCTTTTGTCGGTGTAATTGCGACATCAGCATTATTATTAAAGTAAAATGAAGAAATACCTCGACATTAGAAATATTGTAATTGTCATCTTATTACTCATAGCCCTTTTGGAATTCTTAAACCCAAAAGGGTTTATGCCTAATAGAACTAAATTAGTAGTGCAAAAAGATTCAATTCCATATGCGGTACACGATACGATTCCTGAAGAAATTGAGGTTGAGGTAGAAGTCGAAGTACCGGTTGAAGTTGAGGTTGAAAAAAGAGTGGAGGTACCTGTAATCCAACAAGTTGACACTACTGAAATACTGAAAATATATTTTGCAAAAGTTCCACATAAAGAGGTGTTAACATTACCCAATAATCAGGGTACCGTTACTATTACAGATACCATATCTAAAAACAGCGTGGTAAATCGAAAATTTATATCAGATGTTAAACAAATGATAATAAAGGATACCATTTATACACCTACACCTCTTAAAACACAACTATATCTTGGATTTGACGCTAAGTTTGATAAACCAAACGTTGTTAATTTAATGGGGTTAGGAGTGGTTTTAAAAACTAAAGACGAGAAGTTGTATAAAATTGGTGTTGGTTTAGCTAACAACGTAATTGATGGAACAACTGGTAGACTTTCTCCTTATCTTGGTGGGGGTGTATATTGGAAGCTTAAATTAAAAAAGTAAAAAGTTTATTAGTTTATATGAACACATATATTCTATTTTTGTATGGTTCATTTGAGGACCGAGAGGACATTGAGTTTTTCTGTTCGGAAATTTTTCCATCAGAATCCATCATTTCTATTAAGTACATCATAGAAAATAATCAAAATATTATTATTATATTTGATTCTGAATTGGATAAAGCATCGTTATCCAAAGAATTGTATGAAATTTTAACTCCCGACCACATTAAATTTTACTTTTTATTCGAAAGGGAGGCATTAGTAACTGCTCACATACCAGAAAGCATTAAGGATTTTATATTCAAACCACTACCACCCGAAGATGTTAACATTATGAAGGTGGAATTCCACAGAGTAAAAGAGGGAAAACCCTCTTATAGTTTAGACGACATACTTGACAAAATTGACCAAATGGGTGTTGAAAGTCTCACACCTGAGGAAAAAAACTTTTTAGACAATTTTGAAAAGTAAAAAAATTTTGTTATCTTAGTCATATAAACTTACTCCAATGCGCAAACACATCATCATTAACACAGATGAGATACAACAGTATCTAAAAGATTTGAAAAAGATTCCTGTAATTACACACCAAAGACAGGAAGAAATTTTTTTAGGGTTAAGGGACCCAAACAAAACCAAAAAAGAAATTGCGGACTTAAAAGAAGAATTAGTTGTTGGTAATTTAAGGTTCGTTGTTTCAGTTGCAAAGTCTTACCAAAACCAAGGTTTAGATTTATTAGATTTAATTTCAGAAGGTAACATTGGATTACTCAAAGCTATTGAAAGATTTGACCCCACATCAGGTGTTAAGTTTATTTCGTATGCCGTATGGTGGGTAAAACAATCAATGATGGCATCACTAAACGAGTATGCTAGAACTATTAGAATTCCATCAAATTTAGTGCAAGAAGCACAAAAAGCAAAGAAAGAAGAAAGTACCGACGATGGTTATTTTATCAAATACACCGATGAACCAACCTCATCAAGTTTACCGTATTGTGTAGGTCTCTATGACGAGATTAACGATGAAGGTGATTGTTTAATTGATATTATCAGAAATCCAAACGAGGATAATCCTGAAAATATCCTCAACACCAAAGAGGAAATAAGAAAAAGAGTGAATAACATTCTTAGTGTTTTAGATGAAAGAGAAAAAGTAATCATCGAAAAATACTTTGGGTTAAATGGTATTGAATCTAATTTGGAGGATTTAGGAGAAGAGTTTAATTGTACTAAAGAACGTATTAGACAATTAAAAGACAAGGCAATTAAAAAATTAAGAAATGAGAGTTATTCTCTAATAAACTATTTATAAAAACACATATGAAAAAGTACATCCAAGAAAATTTTACAATGATAGTATTAGTAATTGCAGTACTGTCACTTTTAAAAAGTTGTGGAGATAGTCGTGAACTATCAAAAATAAAAAAAGAAATTACAGCGATTAAAGACTCAACCTATACCAAACAAGAGTTACAGTCTGAATTGAAAATTATGGGTCTCGAAGCTGAAAAAAGAATGATTCAAGCTACGGACAGAAAAATTTTAGACGTACAAAGACAAACTCAAATAGAGGAAGAGATAAAAAAATTAAAGAAATAATAGTTAATGAACAATTGGTTTAGTAAAAATTACAAAACATTAATTATCGCCGCGTTTTTGATTCCAATCATCACCGTGGCGATAGTTTCTATTTCACACGTTACCAAATGGTACGGAATATCAAATCCCGTTACTTGGTCCGTGTATCTATCCATTGGTGTTGAGATTGCGGCATTATCGGCACTTGCAGCAATATCGGCTAATATGGGTAAAAAAGTATATTTCCCATTTGCAATTGTAACACTTGTACAATTCATTGGTAACATATTTTTTGCATATTCATTTATTGATGTTAATTCACAATCATTTAAAGATTGGGTTGGTTTGGTTTCACCATTGGTGGAGTTTATGGGAGTAGAACCAACAGATTTTGTTGGTCATAAAAGATTTTTAGCATTTTTTGCTGGTGGTATGTTACCAATCATCTCACTTTCGTTCCTCCATATGTTAGTTAAGTTTACAGAAGAAGATAGATTAAAACAATCAACTCAAGATAAACCAAAAGAAGAACCTATTGTAGACCCGAGCGAATTTGCAAGAGTTCATCTATCAGAAAATGATTTAAAAGTGTTGGAGGAAGCATTATTAAATCCACCACCCCCAAATGAAGCCTTAATTAAAGCGGCTGAAAAATATAAAGAAATGACCGATGAGGAAATTTTGAAAAAGGCAGAACAAATCAAATTACAAAGAACTTGGGATATTGTCACAAAAGTAACCAGAGATAGAGAAGAGAAATTCGGCCCAACGAATCCTGAAGATGAACCGTTTGGTGCTTTGGCAAATTCTGAACATCGAGAAAAACAAGAGTCTATTTTTCCTGAAGAGGTTGAATATTCTGACGAATATTTTAAGCCGTCATATACATTTACTGAGAACCCAACACAAGAAGAACGTAAACAAATTCTCGTCGATATGATGCAACAAGACCAAGAGTTGGGATTGTATGATGAACCGTTTGATAATCCAATGGTTACAGAACCTGATGAAGTTATTCCTGCATTATCTGATGAAGAAGTAAGAGAAATGTTTATGAATGAGTGGGAAAATAAGTACGATTTAGTTGAAGAAGATGAAGAAGAACCTAATTATGTTCCGTCATTTGAAGAACAAAACCAAAACTTTAATTCATTCGTCGTTCCTGTTGTGAATGATGAACCCGAAACCACACCTGAACCAATTGTCACCCCCCAAGAAGTACAACGTATTAACTTGGATGTGGAGTTAATAAATCAAACATTGGAACAAGCCAATCAAATTATAGACACACCCGAAATAGAGGTTGAAGTGTCTAACAATTGGAACGAACCACAAGTGGAAGAACAAGTCCAATCCCCTCAAGAAACCGAGGAGGAGTTAAAAAAAAAAGTTCAGAACAGTTAGTAGAAGAAGAATCGGAAATTACTTTTTTGTCGACACAAACCCCTTCTGAAATTGACGAACTTTATTTAGAATCAGATGAAGAGAACCCTCTTCAGATAATTTATGACTTAGACAACGATAGGGTTATTGTACCCACTTCCGAGGAAGATAGTTCAATTTTGGACGAACAATCACCGTCTGAACCAATAAGAAAAACCTTCAAGAGAAATGTTGGAAATTCAAGACGTAGGAATTCTCGATGAGAATGAGTTAAACGTAGTTAGAAGAACAAGTAAAAAGACCCAAATTTTATTATACGATACTCAAAGAAGAACTGATAACTTCGTTGCGAAGTTAAAAAACAGGAAGAACGGTAAGTACGAAGACATCCCACATTACATTATAACGAAGTTAGGAGTCATTTACAGGGTCTTTGATACCAAGTATAGTTCCAACACCTTTAACGACCCTAAAGTCGATAAAAAACAGATTAAAATTGCTTTGGAGAACCTTGGTTGGTTAAATAAAAACACCATATCGGGGTTCTTGGTTAATTGGATTGGAGACCCATATAGGTCTGAACCACACATTCGTAATTGGAGGGGTCATTATTTTTGGGATAAGTACACTGATGAGCAGAAAACCTCATTGGTGAGACTTTGTACTTTTTTGTGTATGAAACACGATATCCCCTATCAAACAGTGCCATCGCAGGGTTTTATAGAAAACCTATCTAAATTCAAGGGGATTGTATGCAAATCAAACTTTCTGAATATTTATACAGATATAAACCCATCATTCGATTTTAGAATATTTTATAACGATGCAAAAGACAAAAAATAGTTACGATGAGATAAAAGGGATGTTGAAGACTATGAGAAGTTTCAACAGACCAAACTCATACGGTAGTCTCAAAGAGGAAATACAGCCACAACAACCACAAAATCCGGTACCGGCAGGTAATGACCAACAACAATCAGGAGAGGAAAAGAAAGATTTTACCATTGTTAACAATGTTGAAGTTCGTTTTAATTCAACGGATAGTACCGATTTACAATTAAAAGACGATGAAAAAACAAAAATTTCAGGTCTAATTGATGCTTTTCGTACCGAAGTTTCTGAATTAACTGAGTTTGGTAAACTTAATGTCTATCCTGATAGTGTAAAATTAGAAGGTAGAGTTGGAAATCTAAATTTAGATTTTATGTTGTCAGCTGGTGATGACAATGGAACTTATTTGTCAAACACATCACTTTTAAAATTGACTCCTGAAATTATGGATATGTTGAACAAACTCAAAAAATTTGAGACGAAGTTCACTGATGAGATGAATAATTTAATATTAACAAGAAGACAAAATTAATATGCCATTAACATCTGCAGATAAAGCCGAAGTTGAAAAGATAGCCCGTAAAGAGATTAAGGACTTTATGGATAGTACTCAAGCACAAAATCTTGTCGTTAAAATAATTCAAAAAGAATTAGGAACTAAAAAAATAGACGATAAAATTGTAGACTTGTCTACTAAGGTGGTTGTTGAGTTATTCAAAACTCTTTGGCAAAGAAAGTCATTTTGGGAAACATCATTAAAAAATGTTAGATAATTTAAAATATAGAAAACCCAACTTCAACCGAGAATGGTTAGAAGCTAACAGATATCCGGAATTTCAAAGTATAGGAAAATCAGGATGGTTAGAACTTGCACCAAATGGAAGTGTTGTGAGATATTCAAACATTAAGGATGTTCTTGGGAATGTTAATTTAGATTTTGATTCATTAGAAAAAGATAAAAAACAGAGATTTATTGAGGCATATAAAACAGGTGTAGTTGAAGTACCTATTGCCGTTAAATTTAATGATTACGAATATGATTTATTGGGTGGTAACACCAGATTAGCGGGATTAATTAGAATAGGTC
>JACCEB010519425.1_pt1 | contig 13567 bp, 9 predicted proteins | sample 7454761 | NCBI WGS metagenome assembly JACCEB01 (sample SAMN15323454, study PRJNA562643) | freshwater metagenome | isolation source: river surface water | place: USA:Blue River Watershed | collected 2017-08-18 | reverse complement strand
GGGTGATCGAGGCCAAGCTCAAGCCCGGCACCTCGCACCTCTATTCGCGCCGCACGTTCTACATCGACGAAGACAGCTGGCAGATCCTGATCGCCGACCAGTATGACGGCCGCGGCCAGATGTGGCGTGTCTCCGAGGCGCACTGCATCAACTACTACGACGTGCAGTCGTTCTGGAGCACCCTCGAAGTCCATCTCGATCTCCTCAACGGCCGCTACCTCGCCATCGGCCTGGACAACGAAAACGACATGTATGACTTCACCCTCAAGCGCACCCCGGCGGACTACACGCCGGACTCGCTGCGCCGCGACGGCCTGAGGTGAGAAACCGGGCGGGTGCTTCACCCGCCCGCTTTTTTGTCCGCGTGAGTTTCCTTTCCCGTTTCCTGCGCCGCCGCACGGCGGCCTCCCTGCTGTCTGCCTCCGCCCTCCTATCCGCCGGCGCCGCCACGCCGGTGGACGTCCCCCGCTCGCTGCTTCTCGATGCGACGGAAATCGGTCCCGGCGCGATCGTCGCCGTGGGCGAACGCGGAACAATCTCCCTGTCGGCCGACGCCGGCCAGACTTGGACCGGCGCCAATGCGCCGGGGAACGTCACATTGACCGGTGTGAGTTTCGCCCCGGACGGCTCGCGCGGCTGGGCGGTCGGACATGACGCCCTGATTCTCACCTCGACCGATCGCGGCCGGACTTGGACGAAACAGTGGCAGGGCGAGAATCTCGAAGAATCGTTTCTCGACGTGATCGCGCTGGATGCGCGGCACGTCCTCGCCGTCGGCGCGTATGGACTCTGCCTGGCCTCCACCGACGCCGGGACCACGTGGACGCGTCGCAAACTCAGCGAAGACGATCTTCACTTCAATCGGATCACCCGCGCCCCCGGCGGCCGGCTCTACCTCGCGGGCGAGCGCGGCACCCTGCTCGCCTCGGACGACCGCGGCGCGTCATGGACGAAACTGAATCCGCCTTACGAAGGCTCGTTCTACGGCGTGCTCCCGGTCGACGACCAGACGTTGCTCGCCTACGGGCTGCGCGGAAACGTGTTCCGCTCCCGCGACGCCGGCCGCTCGTGGACCAAGGTTGATCTCGCCCAGCCTGCCTTCATCGCCACCGCGGTCCGCACGGCGGACCGGCGCATTTACCTGGCCGGACAATCCCGCAGTCTGTTCGTGAGCCTCGACGACGGTGCGTCGTTTGCGCCGCACCCGGCCCCGCCCGCGATGGCCGTGGCGGAGTTGGTTGCCCTGCCCTCGGGCGCGCTGCTCGCGCTCGGGGAATCGGGACGCCTCCTCATCGCGACGGCCCAGCCCGCTGCGCGCCAGCCATGAAGCCCGCTGGACCAACGCCACCCTACGGCCAGTCCGCCGGCACGGCGCGACTCGAGCGCTTCACCGCATGGATGTTCCGGCACCGCACTCCGCTTGTCGTGGTGTTTGGTGCGCTGACGCTGGTGATGGGCTGGTTCTCCCTCCAGCTGCGGGTCGACGCCAGTTTCAACAAGTCGCTTCCCCGCGATCACCCGTATATCCAGACCTTCGAGAAGTATCAGCGCGAGTTCGGCGGCGCGAATCGCGTGCTGGTGGCGCTGATGGCGAATGGCAAGTCGGCCGCCGGCGGAGCTCCGGCGGATATCTTTACCCCGGAGTTCTTCGCGGAGCTGAAGAAAGTCACCGACGAGGTCACGTTTCTGCCGGCCGTGGATCGCCCGCAGGTGCAGTCGCTGTTCACGCCCAACGTCCGCTACATCGAAGTCATCGAGGACGGTTTCGCCGGCGGTAACGTCATCCCCGCCGACTTCAGCCCTTCGCCGGAAAACTTCGCCAAGGTCCGCGAAAACATCCTCAAGTCCGGCCGCCTCGGTCAGCTCGTGGCCAACGATTTCTCCGGTGCGATAGTGAGCGCGCAGCTCATGGAGATCGATCCGGCCTCGGGCGAGAAGGTCGACTATCCCCGCGTCGCCGCCGGCCTCGAAGGGATCCGCGAGCGCGTCGAGCGCGAATCGCAGGGCCGGATCACCGTCCACATCATCGGTTTTGCGAAGATCATCGGCGACGTCAGCGATGGCGCGCGCGGCGTGTTGATGCTGTTTGCGGTGTCGGTCGTCGTGACCGCCCTGCTGGTCTGGAACTACGCGGGCCGCTGGAAACTCGCCGCGGCGCCGGTCGTCTGCTCGCTCGTCGCCGTCATCTGGCAGCTCGGCGGCCTCACCGCGCTCGGCTACGGCATCGATCCGTTCTCGATCCTTGTCCCGTTCCTCGTGTTTGCGATCGGCGTGAGCCACGGCGTGCAGAAGATCTGCACGTTCCGCAACGAAGTGTTCAAGGGCCTCGACGGCCCGGCGGCGGCGCGGGCGGCGTTCATGCAGCTCATCGCGCCCGGCATCGTCGCCCTGCTGACCGACACCGTGGGCTTCATCACGATGCTCGTGATCAAAATCCCGACGATCCAGGAGCTCGCGATCACCGCGAGCTTCGGCGTCAGCGTGATCGTGATCACCAATTTTTTCCTCCTGCCGATCCTGCTCTCCTACCTCCGGCTGCCACCGTCGTATGCGGAGTGGGTCGCGCGGCGGCGGGCCAAGGGTGACGCGTTCTGGAGCCGGCTGGCGCGGGGCATGAAGCCGCGGCCCTCGATGATCGTGATCGTCGTCTGGTTCGCGGCGGGCGCCTGGGCCTTCTGGAAATCGGGCGACGTGCAGATCGGCGACACCCATGCCGGTGTGCCCGAATTGCGGACCGATTCACGCTACAACCGCGACACCCAGGTCATCACCTCGAAGTTCAGCATCGGCGTCGATATTCTGTCCGTGATCGTCGAATCCGTTCCCAACGGCTGCGTCGACCATGAGGTCGTCTCCCTCATGGATCGATTCGAAGGCCATATCCGCCAGGTGCCCGGAGTGCAGTCGGTGATCTCGCTCACTTCGATGGCCAAGGTCGTGAATGCCGGCTACTCCGAGGGCTCGCTCAAGTGGCGCATCCTGCCGCGCAACCAGCAGGCGCTCGCCCAGGCGGTCTCGCCCATCGAGACCGCGACCGGCCTTCTCAATTCGGACGGCAGCGTGATGCCGATCCTTATCTTCCTCGCGGACCACAAGGCAGAGACCCTGCTGGCGGTAACCCGCGCTACCAAGGAATTCGCCGCGGCAAATCCGTCGCCCAAGGCCCGCTTCCTTCTCGCGAGCGGCAACGCCGGCGTGATGGCCGCCACCAACGAGGTCGTCGCCGCCGCCGAGAAACCGATCCTCTTCTGGGTCTTCGGCACGGTGATTTTTCTCTGCCTCGTGACGTTCCGCTCGGTGAAGGCCGCCCTCTGCATCGTCGTGCCCCTCGCGATCGTGAGCTATCTCGCCTACGTCGTCATGGTGTTCCTCGAGATCGGCCTGAAAACCTCAACGCTCCCGGTCGTCGCGCTCGGCGTCGGCATCGGCGTCGACTACGGCATCTACATTTTCGCCCGGCTCATCTCTTCGCTCGAAGCCGGCGAGTATTTCGAGGACGCCATGTTCGTCGCCCTGAAGGATGCCGGCGCCGCCGTCGTCTTCACCGGCCTGACCCTTGCCATCGGCGTGAGCACGTGGGTGTTCTCGGATCTGAAGTTCCAGGCGGACATGGGTCTGCTGCTCACCTTCATGTTCCTCGTCAACATGGTCGGCGCGATCATCCTGCTGCCGGCGATGGCGCGCTGGTTCTGGCGGCACCACACGGGCCGCACGGCAGTGCCTTTTCCGATGCGGAAATCCTGACCGCGTCCGGCTGGCGCCCATCAGCTGCTGGAACGTTCTCCGGGCGTTTCCACCGCCCCAAATCCAGTCTGGCGGCACTGCGCGAATTTGTGCCTGATCGCGCCGTGTCCGAGCCCGCCCACCCTCCGATCCTGTCCGCCAGCCAGCGTCGTGTCGTCGGCTCCGCGCTTACGTTGGCCGCATTCCTCGGGTCGCTCGCCCTGCTGATTCTCGCGGTCGTCGTGCTCGGCCGTCTCGTCGGCGCGTTCTCGAGCGTGCTATGGCCCCTCGCGCTCGCGGGCGTGCTTGCCCTGATTCTGCGCCCGCTCGTCGAGCTGATCGAGCGCCGGCTCCAGCTCCGCCGCTTCACCGCCGTCGTGCTGCTCTACGGGCTTTTCGTGCTGCTGGCCGGCGCCGGCGTGATCGCACTGGTCCCGCCGTTGGCCCAGCAGCTGATCGATTTCATCTTCTATGTGCCGACGCTCTGGGAAAATGCCGTGCGTTACGTCACCGAGCATTACCCGCAGTGGATCGAGCTCATCAAGGGCCAGCTCGCCAACCCCACCGTCCGGAAGTTCGTCGACGGCCTCGCCGCCGAGAGCAAGGCACTCTTCGGCCACACGATTCCCTCGGTCCGCGCTGCCTTCGGCGGCATCTTCGATGTCTTCGCCTTCCTGACGCACCTCGCGATCGTGCCGGTCTACCTGTTCTTCTTCCTCCTGGCCCGCGGGGCGCCGACGGAGAATCTCGGCCGCCATCTTCCGTTCCTCCGGCCGGGCATCCGCACCGACGTGGAATTCCTCGCGAGCGAGTTTGTTTCCATCATCGAGGCATTCTTCCGCGGGCAGCTGCTGATCGCGCTCTGCATGGGTGTGCTGCTGGCCATCGGGTTCTCCATCGTCGGGCTGAAGTTCGGCCTTTTCATCGGCCTCGCCCTCGGCCTGCTCAACATCGTGCCTTACCTCGGCACGATCCTCGGCCTCGCGGTTGCCCTGCCGCTGGCGTTTTTCCAGCCGGAGGGTGGCTGGAAACTGCTCGGCCTCGTGATCGTCGTGAAGATCATCGTCCAGTGCATCGAGAGCTGGGTGCTGACGCCCAAGATCATGGGCCATCACACCGGCCTCCATCCCGTCGTGATCATCGTCGCCGTCTTCTTCTGGGGCACCGCTTTCGGCGGCGTGCTCGGCATGCTCCTCGCCGTGCCGCTGACCGCCTTTTTCGTGACCGCGTGGCGGCTGGCCAAGCACAAGTATTTCCGCCCGGTCTGAGTTCCCATGGCCGCCCCTGAGGAATGCGCCAACTGCGGCGCCACCATTCCGCGCCAGGCCAAAGCGTGTCCGGAATGCGGGGCCGACGAACGCACCGGTTGGCGTGAAAACGAGCACACGCGCTACGACGGCGTCGCCTTGCCGGAATCCGCGTGGTCGGAGACAGGAGAATCCCAGCCCGAACGGAAACTCAGCGTGAACGGCCTGCCTTGGTATTGGTGGGCCGTCGCGGCCGGGCTGCTGCTTTTGCTCGGCTGGTCGCTGCTGCGCTGAAGCCGGAAAAATGTCCGCCGCGAAGGGCTCTTCGCGGCGCGACGCTTCGTTCGATCCGGCCGGCAGCCCTATCGGTGCTGCCGGCGCGTAAACCTACCGGCTTAATGCGCCGGCGTCTGCGCGGCGGCGGCCGGCTGTTTCGCCTGATGCCGCTTCTTCGCCTCACCGGCGATGTGCGCCGCGCTGAACGTCACGACGCCCAGGACCGCGGCCATGACGGCAATCGCGACCGGCTTCGGCACGTTCTTTTGGGTAACATAGGCTCCGACTTCGGTGCGGTAATCTCTCTTTACCATGATTGAACTCCGTTTGGGTTGGCTTTGCCCCGGACCGTTCATCGGCCCGAGGGACGCAGGTCCGCGGAAAATGAGCCATCGGACTTCGCCGTCAACGCCAAGCAGAGCGTTTTTCTTGCCAGACCGATAGGGTTTTTTCGCCTCCGCCAAGATTCGCGCGGGACCCGCTTCCCGGAGGGCGTTTCCCGCCGTCGCCCGCCCGCCTTAGGCCTTGCCATCGGTAGTGGCGATGCGCACGTTCGCCCCTTTTTCCAAACAAACGTCCGCGTCCGCCCATGAACCAGAGTATCCGTAACATCGCGATCATCGCCCACGTCGACCACGGGAAGACCACCCTCGTCGACCAACTCCTCAAGGAAGGCGGCGTTTACCGTGCCAATCAGCAGGTGCAGGAGCGCGCCATGGACTCGATGGACCTCGAGCGCGAGAAGGGCATCACGATCAAGGCCAAGAACACGTCCGTCCACTGGAAGGACAAGATCATCAACATCGTCGACACCCCCGGCCACGCCGACTTCGGCGGCGAGGTCGAGCGTGCCCTCCGCATGGTCGACGGCGTGCTCCTCGTCATCGACGCCTACGACGGCCCGCAGGCCCAGACCCGCTTCGTGCTCCGCAAAGCCCTGCAGCACGGCCTCAAGGTCGTCATCGTCATCAACAAGATCGACCGCGACAACGCCGACCCGGCCAAGATGTATGACAAGGTGCTCGAACTCCTCATGGAGCTCAATGCCACCGAGGAGCAGTTCGACGCTCCTGTCGTCTACGGTTCCGGCCGCGACGGCTACATGATGTATCGCCTCGGCGACGAGAAGAAGGACATGACGCCCCTCTTCCAGACGATCCTCGACCACGTCCCGCCGCCCTTCGCCAAGCCCTCCGAGCCGTTCCACATGCTCGTCTCCAATCTCGATTGGTCGGACTACGTGGGCCGTATCGCCGTCGGCAAGATCCTCGGCGGCACCGCCAAGGTCGGCGAAAACGTCTTCGTCATCCGTCACTCGGACCACAAGCGTGTGCGCGCCAAGATCACCAAGATCTTCGAGTTCACCGGCCTCGGCACCCGCGAGACCGAGACCGCCGTTGCCGGCAACATCGTCGGCCTCTCCGGCTTCGAGGACGTCGACATCGGCGACACGCTGACCATCGACGAAAACGGCCACGCCCTGCCCTTCACGCAGATCGATCCGCCGACGCTCGAGATGCAGTTCGCCGTGAACGACGGCCCGCTCGTCGGCACCGAAGGCAAGCTCGTGACCTCCCGCCAGCTCCGCGAGCGCCTCTACCGCGAGCTGAAGACCAATGTCTCCATCAGCGTCGAAGACTCGGACAAGGCCGGCGTGTTCAACGTCAAGGCCCGCGGCGCCATGCAGGTCGCCGTCCTCGTCGAGACCATGCGCCGCGAAGGTTTCGAACTCCTCGTCTCCCGCCCGACCGTGATCGAAAAGGTCGTCGACGGTAAGCGCCTCGAACCCTACGAGACCGTCTGGATCGAAGTGCCCGACGAGTGCGTGGGCGCCGTCATGCAGAATCTCGCCAACCGCAAGGGCGTGATGACGAACATGGAGAAGCACCCGCACTCCACGATGATCGAGGCCACCATCACCACGCGCGGCCTCATCGGCATGGAGATCGATGTGGTCAACATGACCAGCGGTCGCGGCGTCCTCAGCCATTTGTTCAAGGAATACGGCCCCTTTGCCGGCGAAGTCCTCACCCGCCTCACCGGCACCCTCATCGCGACGGAAGCCGGTGAGACCACCGCCTACGCGCTCGTGATGTGCCAGGAGCGCGGCAAGCTCTTCGTCGGACCCGGCGAGGCCGTTTACGAGGGCATGATCGTCGGCGAGAACCCGCGCAACGAGGACATCGCGATCAACGCCGTCCGCGAAAAGAAGCTCACCAACTTCCGCTCCCAGGGCGAAGGCGTCGCGACCGGCCTCACGCCCGCCGTGAAGCTCTCGCTCGAGCGCGCGATCGAATATATCGCCGCCGACGAATTCGTCGAGGTCACGCCGAAGAATCTCCGCCTGCGCAAGCGCGTGCTGAAGGAAGTCGATCGCCGCAAGATCCAGCGCAAGGAGAAGGCCGCTTCGTCGGATTGATCCTCCGCCGAGCGCAAAGAAAAAGGCCGCCTCGTCAGGCGGCCTTTTTCGTTTTCAGTCCCCGGGGCCGGCGGGTCACGGCTCCGCGTCCAGCACGGCGATGGGCCAGAGCTTGGTCGGCACCCGCTGCGCCTTCGCGATCGCCAGCATCTTGGCGACGATCTCCGGGTGTTGTTTCGCGACATCCTTCGTCTCCGTCGGATCGGTCGCGAGATCGTAGAGTTCCAGCGACGGCGCGGGCGCGGCCTTCTTCTTGCCCGCCCCCGGAGGATGGAGGTTGTGGCGGATCATCTTCCAGTTGCCCATCCGCACATATTGCTGCCCGCCGTAGCCCTGCGCCTCCCGATAAAGGAATGGCCGCTCCGGCTGCGTTTTACCGAGGAGCGTCGGGGCGAAACTGATCCCATCGATCCCGGCCGGGGTCGCTTCCCTCGCGCCGATCAACTCGAGCAGCGTCGGCAGCCAATCCTCAAAGCCCGTCACCCGGTCGCTCACCGTGCCAGGTGCAATCCGCCCGGTCCAACGCACCAGACACGGCACGCGGAAGCCGCCTTCGTAGTAATTGCCCTTCCGGCCACGGAGCCCGCCGGCGCTGTTGAAGAAGTCCGAATCGGTGCCGCCGAAGCGTTCCCACAGCGGGCCGTTGTCGCTCGAGAAGATCACGATCGTGTTCTCCCGCAGGCCGAAGCCGTCGATCATGGCGAGCAGCCGGCCGATCTCGCGGTCGAGGCGCGTGACCATCGCGGCATACGCGGCGCGCGGGGTCGGATGCGGCAGGTAGCCGTTACCGCCGACGTAGGGCTCATCCGGCCATTTGCCCCGATACTCCGCGAGCGAATCGTCGGGCACCTGCAGCGCCAAGTGCGGGACCGTGGTGGGATAATAAAGGAAGAAAGGCCGCTCGCGGTTCTCGCGCAGAAACGCCCGCGCTGCCTCGTTGATCAGGTCGGGCGCGTATTCGTGGCCGTTGAACTGGGCGTAACTTTTCGGGTCCTTCGGGTCCGCCCCCTCGGGCAGCTTCTGGTGCGCCTTGAAGTCGGGATTCGCCAGCGGCACGCGCTCGCGATTCCGCCAGAGGCTCGTCGGATAGAAATTATGCGCGACCGCCTGGTCGTTGTAGCCGAAGAAGTGATCGATTCCCTGCGTGTTCGGATCGCCGGTGCTGCCGACGCCGCCCAGGCCCCACTTGCCGAAGGCGCCGGTCGCATAGCCGAGCCGCTTGAGCGTCAACGGCAGTTTCAGCTCCCCGGCGGGCACCGGCTCCTGGCCTTCGCCGCCACTGCCGCCCTGCCCCACCCCGCCACGGTTGTTGCGGATGTAAGCGTGGCCGGGATGCAGGCCCGTCATCAGCACGCACCGGGAGGGCGCGCAGACATTGTGCCCGGAATAATGCTGCGTAAAACGCATGCCCTCGCGCGCCAGCTGGTCGAGGTGCGGCGTGCGGATCTTCGTCTGGCCGTAGGCGCCGAGATCGCCGTAGCCGAGGTCGTCGGCGAGCAGGAAAATGATGTTGGGACGCCGGGAATTTTCCGCCGCGACCAGCGAAGCCGCCAGCGCTACGGCACAGAGGATAAACCGTTTCATGAGATAAAATCGGACCTGCGGACAGCATTGGCCGCCGCAGGAAACATCGGCCCGGCGCGGGCCCTGCCGCCGGGCGCTCAGTTCTTGGCCGCCCGCTTCAGCTTCGTGAAGCGGCCGGCGAAGTTCCAGTCCTGCACGAACAGATTGCCGTCCTTGTCGAACGTCAGCCCGTGCGGCGCGATGAAGATGCCGTCCTTCCAATGCACCGGCTCGAGCCGGAATTTCGCCCACTGCTCCTTGTCCGGATTGTCGCCGAGCGTGGACTGGATCTTGCCGGCCTTGTCGATCACGACGACCCGGCCTTCCAGCTCCGCGACCGCCACGACGTCGCCGTGGAACGACACCGCGCACGGCCGACGCAGGTCGCGCGTCACCACGCCGATCCAATTGCCATCGAGGTCGAGGTGCACGAGGCGGCGGTTTTCGCGGTCCGCGACGAGCAGCCGCGCCGGCGAGAAACGCTTGTCGACCGCGATGCCGTGGCAGGTCTTGAACTGATTGTCGCCTTCCCCGCGGGTGCCGATTGTCTTGAGATACTTCCGGTCCTTGCCGAACACGTGCACGACGCTCGCGCCGTAGCCGTCGGCCACGTAGATCCGGCCGTCCGGACCGACGTCCACGCCCGTGGGCGAGAAATTCGCCGGCTTCTTCTTGGGATCGGCCGGTTGATTGTAGAAGCCGCTCTCCGTCGGCTTCGTGATCTCCCACTCGACCTTCCCGTCGAGGCCAAGCTTCACGACCTTGGCCGCCTTGTTCAGCGCCCCGTAGAGATACTCTTTGCCGCCTTCCTCGCGCAGCACGAGCCCGTGGAGATTGGTCAGTTCCGCGCCCATCGTGCGGAGGAACTTGCCGTCCTTGCCGAAGACAAAAATACCCTCCGGCCCGTCGGAACTCATGTAGATGTTGCCCGCCTTGTCGACGGCCGCGCCGCCGTGGGTCGAGCCGAGGGTCTTGCCGTCCGGCAGTTTTGCCCAGCCGGTCTCGACGTTGAAACGCCACGCGCCCTGACCGAGCGGGCCGGCCGGCAGCGGCGTGGCCGTCGCCTGCGCGAAGAGCGAGGGCGAGGAAGTTTGGGCGGAGAGCGCCGCTGGCAGCGCGAGGACGAGGGTGAGGGCTACGCGGGGGTTCACGGCGCGGGAGACTTGCGGCCGTGCGGGAGCGCGTCAAGGGGCAGGCCGCACCGCGCCCGTCACTCCACGCACCACGCCATCCGGCGCGCAAACTCCCGCTGAAACTCCGGCCGCCAGTAGCTCACCGTCTCCCGCGGATCGAAATCCTCGCGCGCCGGCACATCGCGCCACCAGCCGTCGGCCGCCCGGGAAAACTGCCCACCCCATCCCGGCTGCGTCGGATTCCGCGGATCGTTGCCGCCGCGCGGGAGGAAGAAGAACCACGAGGGCGTATCGCCTTCCTTGAGACAGCCGTGCGGATTGGGCGCGGTCCAGGTCTTGATCGGATAGAGCGCCCCGAGCGGACCCTTGCTGCGCACGTGGGCGTCGATCCACGCGCGGCTCGTCAGCGCCTCGTCGCCGGTCAGATACATTCCGCGATAGACGCCCTCGCGCTTGTCCCGCCCGTCCGGGGCCTTCGCGAGGAGGTAGAACATCCCGGGAAACTCGGTGCGCATCCAGTCCGCGAGCTTGTCCTGGTCGTTGATGTCATAGACCCGGAAGCGCGCGGCAAACTCCGCGAACTTCGCCGCGCCGCGCGTGTGTTTCACCTGCCACAACGCCTGCGCGAGGTCCGTCTGTCCGCCCCAGACCGCGATATTCAACGGCCGCTCCGGCGTGCCCGCGTCGATGCGTGCCACCAGGGCCTGCGCGCCCGGAGTGTCGTGGCCCTCGCCGATATGCGCCCGTCCGCGCTGCGGATTGCCGGACACGATGCGGGCCAGCAGCGCGTCGCTCTCGGGCCAGCCCGTCGCGTGCTTGCGCAGATTCGGCAGCACCTTGCCATAGGCCGTCACGATCTCGCGGATCAGTTCCGGCTTGGTCACGGCGACCTTCAGTTCGCCCGGCGTCCCCGCCGCGCTCGCCAGCAGCAGCTCCAGCTCAAACTCGTTCGCGTGCACCATCAGCCGGATCAGCGACTGCTGGTCGTCCGGGTCGCCACCGATGTCCGTGAGGACCGCAAGCCGCGGCCTCTCGGCGGCCAACAGGGGTAACGCGAGGGCGAACAACAGCGCGACGGCCTTCATCGCGCCAACGCACCCGTTCCGCGCGGACGAGTCAAACCGCCCGCGCGTTTCCCGGCTTCTCAGGCGGGATCGGCCCGCTTGACGGCCTTCACCGTCCACTTGGTCACGGTCACGCCCTTCGCCGTGCGGGTGCTCACGGGCACGCCCGACACATCGAATTCGAACTCCCGCACGCGTGCGCCGCTGCGTCCGTCGAGGAAGATCATGAGTTTCTTCGGCATCTCCTTCTCCGCCTTGGCGACGTCGAGATACACGATTTCCGAGCCCTCGCTCTTGGTCAGCGGATAGAGTTTGTCGCGCGAGAGGCCGCCGATCTGGAAGCGCTTCGCAAACGCCTTCCCGGTCTCCTTGTCCTGGTAGACCATGGTGTAGAAGCCACCGTCGCCGTCCTTCGGCCAGAGCGCGCAGTGGAGGATGTCGCGCCCCATGAAAACCTTGTCCGCGACCTTCGCGACTTTCAGCGAGCCGTCGCGCATGATGCAGAGCACGCTGTCGAGCACCGAACACTCCTGCACGAATTCGTGCTGCCGCCAGTTCAGGCCGATGAAGCCGTCCTCGCGGTTCACGTAGAGACGCTGGTTGGCCGAGACGACCTCCGCCGCGTTGATCTGCTGGATCTCGTTGTATTCGGTGCGCCGCTTCAGGCCCTTGCCGTATTTCTCCTGCAGCTGCTCGAACCACGCCACCGCGTAGGCGGTGAGATTCTTCAGGTTGGCCTTCGTCTCCTTGATGCCTTCCTCGATCTTCTTGATCTGCTCGTCGGCCTGGAACCGGTTGTAGGCGGAGATGCGCTTGATGCGGATTTCCGTGAGGCGCGTGATGTCCTCGTCGGTCACTTCGCGCCGGAGGGTCTTCACGAACGGCTTCAAGCCGTCCCGGATTTCCTTCAGCACGCTCTCCCACGTCTCCGATTTCTCGATGCGCCGGTAGATGCGCTCCTCGATGAAAATCCGCTCGAGCGAGTCCCAGTGCCACTGCTGCTCGAGTTCGCCCAGCTTGATTTCGAGCTCCTGCTTCAGCAGCGCCTTGGTCTTCTCGACGGCGCGCTTCAGAATCTCGCGCACGCCGAGGAATTCCGGCCGGTCCTGGCCGGTCTTCTCGTCGACCACGATCACACACGCGGCCGGCGACAGGTTCTGCTGGCAGCCCGTGAAAACGAAGAGCTGCTGCGTCACCTGCTCCGCATCCGCGCCCTGCGGCAGATGGATGAGGATCTCGACCTTGTCGGCCGTGTTGTCGTCGACGTGCCGGACCTTGATCTTGCCCTTCGCATTGGCCGCGAGGATCGACTCGATCAGCGACTCCGTCGTCGTGCCGTAGGGCAGCTCCGTGACCGCAAGCAGATACTTCGACCGCGGTTCGATCCGCGCGCGGACCTTTACCTTCCCGCCACGCTCGCCGTCGTTGTATTCCGAGAAATCCGCGATGCCGCCCGTGGGGAAATCGGGATAGATCCGGAAATTTTTCCCCTGCAGGTGATTGATCGCCGCGCGGCAGACGTCGTTGAAATTGTGCGGCAGGATCTTGGTCGCGAGGCCGACCGCGATGCCCTCGGCGCCCTCGAGCAGCACGATGGGAAACTTGGCCGGCAGCGTCACCGGCTCGCGCTGGCGCCCGTCGTAACTCAGCTGCCACGAAGTGGTCTTCGGGTTGAAGAGCACGTCCTTCGCAAAGTTCGTCAGCCGCGCCTCGATGTAACGCGGCGCCGCCGCCTCGTCGCCCGTGAGCGTGTTGCCGAAATTGCCCTGCGGCTCGATCAGGAAGGCCCGCTGCGCGATGCTCACCAGCGCCGCGCCGATCGAGGCATCGCCGTGCGGATGCAGCGACATCGTGCGGCCCACGACGTTGGCCACCTTGTGGAAGCGGCCGTCGTCCATGTCCCACAACGTATGCAGGATCCGGCGCTGCACCGGCTTCAGACCGTCGTCGATGTGCGGCACCGCACGGTCGAGGATCACGTAGCTCGCGTATTCGAGAAACCAGTTCCGGTAGCTCTGCGCGAGCGGCGCCGGCTCATCCTGCACGTTGCCCACGCGCGGGGGCGGCGGTTCGGCGCCGTCGCCTCCCGCACCCGCCGCCGCCACCGGCGCCGGCTCGACCGGCGCAACCTCGGCGGCGGGG
>JACCEB011907839.1_pt1 | contig 13582 bp, 12 predicted proteins | sample 7454761 | NCBI WGS metagenome assembly JACCEB01 (sample SAMN15323454, study PRJNA562643) | freshwater metagenome | isolation source: river surface water | place: USA:Blue River Watershed | collected 2017-08-18 | reverse complement strand
TTATATATAATTATAATAAATTAATTATTCAATACTTAATTACCATCATGTAATACTTCTTGAACATCTTTTTGTGGGGGTAAATCATTAGGCATTATATTAGGATAAAGTTTATTAGTAAAAATAGCACATAGTTTTACATGGACTTTATCACAATGTGATGATATTGTGCCAAAATCTTTTAGATTTTTATCAGTTGAATTTTTTACCCAGTTAAACATTAGTTTACGCATACGAAGGAAAGCCACAAAATTATCTGTTGACATTGACTTAAAAAAGTTATACACATCACTTACTTTAACATGTGTTGATTTAATTTGATCTGGTGTTACTGATTCTTTATCAAATGAATGAAGTAATGCTTTTTTCTTAAAATACATACCTCTTATAGCAAACATTACATCTTTATACTCTTTGGGTAAAATATCATATAATTCTTTATTTTGATGTTTACCTGTTTTGATTGACCACAAGTTTTTAAATAATTCAAAACATTCTGATGTACAAACCTTAAAAACAGCATCAACTGTACCAATAGTATCATAAGATTCAGCAGTATTTAATGGATTTACAATTTTCTTAATACTCTGTGTTGCTGGATTTTGCTGAAAGTATTCTAGTAATTTTCCATTTTGATATAAATAGATTAAACCCTTAAAAATATTTCTTTCTTGTCCCATTACGAGAGAAAATTGATAACTTGTTGTTTGAAGTTTTATTAGGTGATATTTTTGTAAATTTTCAGACCATACACGTACTACTATACCTTCATCATCTGGAGTAGCATCGTATTTTATATCTTTGTTTCTTTGTGAAAACTCTTCTAAATCAGCATATTTTTCAGGAACAAAAATTGTACCAGATACATCATAACTGGCAAATTCTACTTTATTTTCATAAATATCAAGTTCTCTCATACTACTATCTCTAATTGATGTTAGACAAATTTTAGCATAATTTTCACCAAATTGTTTTGAATAATCAATTATGTGCTTATTTTGATGATGAATTAAAATGAATGAATATACATATGTTTTATCCAATTTACTGGTAAAATCATCTACGGTATTATAACCTCCTTGAGATAAGATTTCTCCAAACATATCATAATGTGATAAATTTTGATTTGTAAACATTGAATCCTTACTATCTAAACATCTTCTTGTTGAAACATACCATTTATCATTATGATTAAATACTAATAGATATGTACCTTCATAACATTTATTGATAATTTGTGGTTGTGTTGAATTAGCAATTAAAAATTCCATTCCTTCTTTATTAAGTCGTGGTGTTTCACAACTATAAGAAACTATTTTTAATGTGTTTCTGTCAATAATTAGTGATCGACATTCACGTTCCAAATCACTTGTAACTGGTGAATCATATTTATGATATAATAACATAAGGCCTTGTTCTTGGTAATCTTTAGTAAATACTCCTTTTTCAAATAAATTTTTACGGAGTTGTTCTAAATCACCTTGACAAGACTCTAAATAAGATGTAATTAAAAATTGGGGTGTAGACATTATATTTATTATGTGTTTAATCTTTAAACAGCTATATATAAAAATATCAACTTTTTTATATACTCAAAAAAATATTTTAATTATTAATATCTACTTAAGTTTATATCACACATATGAATATGTATATTAACGATAAATACAGAAATATCGAATTATTTAGTACTATTTCAGGAACTACAACTACAAGTGGACCAGTATCTGCTGTTGTTTCCGGACCTGTTGCTGCTGTTGTTTCCGGACCTGTTGCTGCTGTTGTATCTGGACCTGTTGCTGCTGTTGTTTCTGGACCCGTTGCTGCTATTGTTTCCGGACCTGCTTCTGCTGTTGTTTCTGGACCTGTTGCTGCTATTGTATCCGGACCTGCTTCTGCTGTTGTTTCTGGACCTGTTGCTGCTATTGTATCCGGACCTGCTTCCGCTCCCAGTTCCAAAGATTTAATTCTTGATAATATAAATCTTAAAGCAGATATATTAGGACAAATTATTGCTTCTGCACCTCAATCAGCAGAATCAAAAATATTTACTAATGTTGTATGTCCAACATGCCCCGTATGTCCTGAACCTGTTACTTGTCCAGCTGCTATTGTTTGCGGACCTACTCCTTGTCCCGAATATCAAATGCCACCTGAATGTGAGGAATGTAAAAATAAATCTAATGATTCAAAATATAAATGGATCGCACTTGTTTTATTCCTAATTATTTGTGTATTATTATATTTTATGTTTAATAAATCATCGTCAGAAACTAATTCAGTTTCTGATAGCTCGCCAGTTTCTGATTCATCATCAATGACTGAATAATTATAATATTTTAATTAAAAAATTGAAATATTTTATTTATATACCAAACTATATTTATAACATGTCCGTTAACATTACTTATACAAATATTCATTATACCAAGCAGACAATTGGAGCCCAAGGCCTCAATTTAGCTGTACCCGGAAAACAACTTATTATCGATTCTGATCTTAGTCTTGCTCCTGGAAAGATTTATGGACTTGTTGGTCCAAATGGTTCAGGAAAATCAACTCTTCTCAAAACTCTTAGAGATCTTAGACGTGATAAAGAAGATAGTTCTAGAGCTGGATCAATTGGTATTGACACATTTTATGTTGAACAAGAACATGATATGTCAATTGAAGAAGCAAGTAAAAATCCTGTTGACAAAGTTCTCGGTACTAATTATAAACTTACCAAATTTCAAGATGAACTTCAAAAAACTGAACAACTTTTAGAAGTTATTGATGTTGAAAGTGAACAATTTGAAGCAGTACAATTACGATATGCTGAACTCGCTGAATTTATTGATTCTTTTGATCTGGATAGAGAAAGAGTTAAGGTTGAACAAATTTTACGAGGTCTTGGTTTTACCACACAAGATCTTGTTAAAAGATTTGATGAATTTAGTGGTGGATGGCGTACCCGTGTCGCACTAGCTCGAGCATTATATATCGAACCAGAATTGCTACTATTAGACGAACCTACAAATCATCTTGATCTAGAAGCAACAATTTGGCTCAGCGAATATTTACAGTCTTGGAGAAAAACAGCGATTGTAGTTTCGCATAATATTGGTTTTATTGAAGATGTATGTGATTTTATGTTAGCTATTGAAAATTGTAAATTGTCAACATATAGAGGTGCTTATCATTCATATAAAAAAGCTCTTAAGGAAGCACATAAAACTGCTGAAAAAGAATGGGATCAGTACCAAAAAAATCTAAAAGCAGCACAAAAGAAAGGCGCCAAATCTATTGCTGACCTTGCTAAAAAACCTGTACCTGTCCGCCCCCCAAAACCCTACGATGGGCATATTAACTTTGGTGAAGCTTCTGGAGACATACGCTCTAACATTATATCGTTTAATGATGTTTCATTCGGCTATTCTGATGTTCCAATTCTCCAAAAAATTAATATGGGTTTTGGTATGGGTGATAGAATTGTACTTGTTGGACCAAATGGATCTGGTAAATCAACTCTAATTAAACTAATTACAGGTGAAATAACACCAACAGAAGGTGAAGTGCGTGTTCATCCTCATGCTGTGATTGGTTATTATAACCAACATTTTGAAGATCAACTTCCACTCGATCTAACACCTGTTGAATATCTTAGAGCAAAAATTCCACATAGTCTTAAACAATCTAATGTTGATCAATCTGTTCGTAGTTTCCTCGGACGTGTTCGACTTGACCCAGCATCACATCTCGTTCCTATCGGAAAACTATCAGGTGGACAAAAGGCAAGAGTAGCTATCGTTGAACTTATTTTCATGCAACCACATTGTCTTATTCTAGATGAACCTACAAATCATCTGGATTTAGATACTGTTGAATCACTTATTGATGGTCTTGCTGAATTTAATGGTTGTATATTTATTATTACACACGATCATAATCTAATTACTTCAATTGATGCGCAAGTTAAAATGATGGATCCTGCTACTAAAAATATTAGTTCTATAATTAACTCGTATGAAGCCTATACTTCTTATGTGATGTCTACTCTACACTAAGATTAAATTATTTTACCTCGCATTTTAATTAAGGCTTCTAATTTTTTATCTTGTATTTGTCTTAATTTAGCCATATCTTGTGATGATTTTACGATATCATTTTGTTTATTTTCTTCATAAAGGGTATAAATATTTGTATCTTTAAATTGTTCTCCAATTTTTTCTATTTTATTAACTTTAAAAACAGTATCAGAATTAATTTCTAAATTACCAGAAACTTTTTCTACATTTTTATCATATGCTTTTTCGTATTCTTTAATGTTTGGATTAGTAGGTAATAATTTAACTAAGTCAACATTATTTGTAGGATTATTAAAATATTTAATGTTTAATAAATATTCAAAAGCTTTTTTTCCTTTTAATGGTTGATTTAATTCAGTATCTATAATAGTAGGAACTATATCTATTTCTTTAGGTGCTTCTGTTACATCAATATTTATCATTTTAAAAAGTGATTTAATATTATGTTTTTCTAGATATTCAATTAGTTTAATACAGTAGTTACATTGTTGTGAATAAAAAACCACACGCATTAGAATATATTAATAATTAATGATAAAATCTTTTTATAAGGATTATCCAAAAAAAATGAAATTTATTATTAAAAGGTTTATAAGTATATATATATAATGATTAAAATTGGAAAAAATAATATTAAAATTACTAATGTACAAAAAGAATTAGGCAATTCTCAAATAGATTTTACACTTTCTGGTCCAGATATTGATTATATTGTGGCAAATACTATTAGAAGAACTATTTTTGCTGATATTCCAATTTATGCATTTAATGAATTTAAATTTGATAAAAATACATCTGTTTTCCATAACAATTATCTTAAATTACGATTAAGATACATGCCTGTGTGGGGTATTGAAAATACTGTTGAATATTTGGATATTAATGCTAAAAAAATTAAACAAAATGATACTGAAGATAATCAAGATGTCATAACAAATGATGGTGATGAAGTACAACTTCAAGCTGATACCACTCTTAATTCATCAACATTAAAACAATTTACTATGTATCTTAATTTTAAAAACAAAACCAATGATATTGTTACAGTTACAACAAATGATGCCAAATTTTATTATGGAGAAAAGCAAATTAATTCACCTTATCCTGTTCCAATTCCAATTGTTAAATTACAAGGTAATCAAGAAATTGCTTTCTCCGCTATTTCTACTTTGGGTATTGAAAATGAAGATGCTATGTATAGTGCTGTTAATGTAGCATACTACAAACAGCAAAATGATAACGAATTTAATTTTACAATTGAATCAAAAGGACAAATTACTGAACATAGAATTATGAAAGTAGCTTTAATTAATATTGATAAAAAACTTAAAAATTTTATTAAAATTTTAAATGAAAACAAAACAAATGATTACCAACAAGAAGGTGTTATTATTGTTCATAATGAAGACCATACATTAGGAAATTTAATTAGTAGAGGATTACAGAAACATTCAAAAATTAGTTTCGCTGGGTATAATTTACCACATCCATTATCTAAAAAAGTACATATTCATTATAAACTTAAAGATAAATCTAATATTATTGATGTTGTAAAATCAGTTGTTGATTATTACACTGAATTATTTTCACAACTTGATGTATTTTAATTTTTTATTTATATAAACTTATTATTTAATTTATATAATTAAACATCTATTTCAGAATCATCATCTTTTTTTTTTGCTATTTGTGAATCTGTATCATCTATCATTTGAAATCTTTTTGGTACTTCGATAAAATTAACAAAAGTTTTATTTAATGTTTGACCTTTATCATCTGTAAATTTATAATTCATATTAACAAATAGTTTTTTATCACCTTTAATTGGTATCATAAAATTTGGTATTATACCTTGGTATGATGTTATTGTACCTTTATAATGATAACCTTCATCACCAAAAATCTCTATATCAAATCCCATTGGATTATCCACGTTTTGACCATCTGTTACAACAGTTGTAACAATTGTTGGGATGTTTAATGCCAAAAAATTATGTGTAACTTTAACTTTTTTCATTTTACGATTCATATTTTTATCCAAATATTCATGTTCTTCTACCAAAGCTCTTTGTGTGAAAAAATAATCGATATTTTGAAATGGTTTTTTTTGAAATTGTAATGTATTAAATGCTTCAGATAAATCAGCCATTAGTAATATTATTACTATAGGGTTTTTTTCTTTAATACTAATTTCTATTTTCTTAATATAATTAATGAGTTTAAAACACAAATACTTTTTATTCAAATATAATACTGACAATAAAACTATTAAAAAAATTATTTACACAAAAAAACTTGGAGAATTAAAGGAACAAATTATTGGTAAAAAATTTTCACAAGAAAATGAATTTGTTTTACTTAAATTACAAAAAGAACCAAAATATAAAGATGAACTTACTGGCCCTCTTAGTAAAATTATTGGAGGACCTATTAAATTAACTATTACAATGTATAAAATTTCTTCAAATAATATATTAAAACCAATATATGAAGAAAAATTAAATAAAGCTGGTGAATTAGATTTAGATAAAAGAAATTCACAATTTTTGTATCTAACTAAAGAATACCTAAATAATGGGATTGATTTAAAAGACTTAGAAAAAGTAGCATTATGGGCGGCACAATATAATTTAGAAAAAAGACCTTTAGCCCCAAAACTTATTAACCAAGTATTATAATTTGAGTTATAAAAAATTATTTATATGTTTAGAATAATGAACTATAATAAAGGAAATGAAGATTTTTGTGCAGAATCTAATTATAATATAGTTAATACGCAAAAATCTACTAATGAATATGTTGATAATTTACTTACTAGTGATAAAAATAAAAGATTTATAGAAAAAAATACAAATTGTATTTTTACATGTGCTGAATGCTATTATCAGACTAATTCAAGAATTAAATTATTATTACACGAAGACAATATAAATAAATGTAATACAAATAAATTATATAATTGGATTAAAAATGAATTAGAAATCCAAAAATATGCTCATCTTAAAAATTTTGTTGATAAAAATACTATTCAAAAAAATAAACCATGTAAGCTTTATAAAAGACAAAAAGATAAAATTGCTCAAAATACTAATAATACTAAACAAATTAAAAATAAACAATCAATATTACATGATTCTAGTGAAACTATTACACCTGAATATAAAGTAAATTATTTATTACCTGAATTTTTTGTTGATTCAAATGGATCTAATAGACCTTTATCTGCTAATATGATTGTACCACGTAGGAAAAAATAAAAAAGTATTATTTAATTTGACCATATTGATTTTATTGTTGTCGTTGATATCTTTTTTGAAAATTTCTCCTTAATTTTAATTCGAGCTAATTTTTCATCATTATTTACTTGTGTTTTAATTTCTTTAATCCAGTTTATAATATCATCTGAATATTTTGATTTTTTCCTTAAACTTGGTTCACAAATTTTAAAATCAAGTTTTTTCCCCTTTGATGTATTTAACCATCCATTTATTATGATGTCATCTCTATCAACTTTATCATGACATTCTTGACATAAAACTACTAAATTTGATGAATCATTTTTTTGTAAATAAAATTTTGATTCATTTATATTATTCTTATTAAAATCTTTTTGCCATACAATATGATGGGTTTCTAATTTTTTTGAGGAATTACATATATGACAACTATCAACATAAACTTCTGAATTATATTTTGAAGTTTTGATATTACTTAATTCATCATACTCTTCTAAAATACATTTTGTTCTTTCATTAAAAATATTATCTTTCATTAAATATTTTGCTACTTGAAGACCATAAAATGTTTCTCCTTGACCATCTGATAAATGTCTATCGTATATTAATGTATCATTTGTTTGATCATATGTTATTTTTAAATGTTTGGCTTTGACTCTTTTTATATTTTTTACGGTATTCAAATTTGCTATTTTATGAAGATGTGTTGCTGTAATAAAACTACTATTCTTTTCTGCTAAAGCTTCTAACATATAACATACTATTACGTTAGCACTACGTTCTTCTGTTCCTCTACAAATTTCGTCTCCAATCATCATTGTTTTTGAATCATTACGTTTTAAGATTGCCATTAATTCTAACATTTCTACCATAAATGAACTTAACCCTTTGAACATATTATCATTCCCACAAATTCGGGTAAATAATGAACTGTATGGTGAATATTCAAATGACTGTGTTGCTGTATAATAACCTATTTGAGCCATTATTATATTTAATCCTATTGATTTCATTAGTGTTGACTTTCCTGATGAATTTATACCATACAATAATATCCCATCTTGTTCAGTTCCATTTCCTAATTCTATATCATGTGGTACATATACTGTTTCTGTTGATATCTTCTCAATTATTGGATGTCTCATTTGTTTGGAAATAAAATAACTTTGTTGTTTAGATTTAATTATAGGTTTTGAATAATGATTTGAAACAGCAACTAAAGCACCTGAATTTATAAAATCAATATATGCTATTTTTTTACTGATTTTACGTAAAAATTCTCCATGTTTTTCTAATAATGTTTTCATATCAGCAATAAATTTAGTCTTTATTTCTTTTGCTAAATCTTGTTTGTAACTTACTAAATTTTCTGATAAATCTTTTATTTGTTTACAATTTATTTTTGTATTAGCTGCTTTTGGTAATTCATTAAACGTTAAATCTTCCACTTTTACACTTATATCTTCTACCTTTAAACTTTTCACTTTACTTAAATTCTTTCTTAATGAACTACATCTTTTATTTGTTATTAATAAATAGTGTCCATCACGTTCGTTATATTTTACGTTAATTAATGTTTTTTCTTCATCTGTATCTTTTTTTTTAAAATATGATTTATCTTCAACATATTTTTCTAATTCTTTTACTAATAAATTTATAAAATTTGTTGATAAATTTATTTTATTATTTATTTTATCAATAGATTCATGAACTGTATTCTTATAAATAGTCTTGTCAGTTTCAGTATAATTAATAAAGTTTAATCCATTTATTGTATCTAAAATAAAATTTGATTCAATATATTTTAATATTTTTTTTACTTCTTTAATATCACTTGAACTAATATCAAAAGTATCTATTAAATTCTCCATTTTAAAATATTCATTCATTTTATCTATTTGATAAAATGATAAATAAATTTGATATAATTCAGCTGGGCATAACGATCCTATCTCTAATTTTCTTATTAATTTATCTAAATCAAAAATATCTTCTAAATAATTTAACAGATTAACTTGATGATTCTTACTTAATAACTTTTCGATATTATCATATCTCTTATTTATTTCTTTAATGTCAATTAATGGATTTGATAATTGAAAGTTTAAATATCTTTTTCCAATTGATGTCTTTGTATAATTTATTATCTCAAATAAGTTTGTTTCATTTGGATTTTTAGTATGAACATTTAATTGTTCTAATGCTCTATTACCTAAATATAAATATTTATTTGATGAATAAAATTCTGGTTGTCTTAATTTTTCTAATAGTCTAGGTTGATGAGACATTACATAATCTAATAATAATGTTAAACTTAACCTTGACCAATTTGTTGTACTTAATTCTAATTTGTCAATTATATCAATATTTGTATCTGGTTTATATATTGATTCGAATAACTTTTTTTGCCATGATATCTTTTTATGGTTTTGTATTTTTATATTGTATGTATTTTTTTCTTCTAAACCTAAATATGATAATACATCATCGGCTTTTAAAGATGCTACATTATCATCTTTTGTTAAACAATTTTCTAAAATAATCTCTCTAGGTGGATGGGATTCCATAAATCTTAAAGCATCATCAAGACCTAATAATGAATCTGATGATTTTGAATAAGTTTCAAAAATAGATCCGATACCTGTTGCTAAATCATATGCTGATAATCCAATCACTAGTTTTTTACCAGCCTTATCTTTTATACTATCTAATACTATTGAAACTAAATAAGATGTGTTTGTATTTTTTTTATCAATATGAGTACCTGGTGAAAATATTCCTGTTACTTTACGTTCAGGTTCTGGAGGTTCAGTTACTTGATCAATTAATACAACAGTATAATTTAAGTCAATTAATTTATCAATAAAATTATAAGTTACATGAATTGGAAATCCCATCATTCTAGGATTTGATTTTGATAATGGGATGTTACTGTTTTTTCTTGTACAATGAACATCTAGCTCTTGGGATAAACTTGGTAAATCTAATCCATGCTCATCAGTACTATATGCTTCATGAAAACTTCCTACCTGCATCAATATGATTGTTCTTCCTCTACCATATTGTTTAGAATAATAATCGTGAATGTCAAAGTAATCTTTTACATTTATTTTATTTGGATAATCCATTTATTATTATACTTTTTTCCTTTTTAAACCAAATAATTTGATTTTGTACCCTTAAAGAATTTATTATTATTCAAACGAATGGTTATTTGTGTTTAGAAATAAAACATTTAATATAAGTTTAAATAATGGAAAGTCTAGACATTCACACAACAACTAGTGATAATTATGTCTCTGATACTGAATCAAACTCTGACAGTGATGTAGAATATCAACAGCAATGTACTAATTATTCTGCAACTACACAAAACAATGATAATATAAATGAAGTAATCGATGAATCTACTGAAGTTATTAATGAAGATACTAACAAAAATACATCAGATGTTGAACAACATGTAATAGAAAATATAGTTGAACCAGTAACTGAACCAATTAAAATTGAATTGGAAGAAAATGAAAATGTTATTAAAATTACTACTGAAATAGAAGAACATAATAAATTATATGAAAAAATGTTTGAAACAAAACTTGAATTATTAAATAAAGAACTTGAAATGGTATCACAAATTGTATCATCTGAAAAACAATTATGCGATTTAATTAATGAAAGATTAAATATAAAAGAAAATGTCTTATTAATTGCACAAAAAAGAATTAAAATTGAAGAATCTATTAGACACGCAATTAGCGATAGACTTGAAACTGAAAAAAAATTATTATCAAAAGCATATGAAATCTTAAATAAAGAAATTGAATTAAAAAATACTATAGCAATAAATGTTGCTACTGATAATAATACTAAACCTATTGATACTTTCTCATTAAAATCTAATGATGTAAATGAAATAGATGATGAAATTAATAATATTGTTTTATCTATAAATGATGCTGATACAAATAATTATAATGTTCCATCTGTATCAAGTGAAAAATATGATTATACATCTATTATTAATCATATTGAAAATTTAGATGAAAAACAACAAACTGAAACTGTTAATAATAATGTTGAATTATTAAGCACATCTGTTAATAATGTTGGATTATTAAGCACACCACTTGTTGTTCAACAATTAAATAGTAGCATTAGTGAACAATCATTGATTAAAAATAAATATATAAATTCACTCCGTAGAAAAATATAGATTTATAATTTTTTGCTTAGATATTCTTTTATTAAACTATAATTATCTCTTAAATCATACCAATTTATTCCAGATTTTTTAATAAAATCTCTTAATAAATTATAAATTATCATTTTTCCGTCAGTGCTGTCTAACATTTTTAATTTTGATTTATGCTCTGTAAAACCTGGATAAGACATATTTATCCATTTTAATACTTTTGTGTGGAAAAATTCTGTTACATTTTTTCTTAAATTAACATCATGATTTACATTTTGATATAAATATACTGATGGTTGAGGTGGTGGTACCGGATAATATTTTTTAAATTTTGGTACACCTGATTCATTTGTTTGAGTTGGATTAGTAGGTGTACTTTGTGTTACATTTAAATATGGACTTAATAATAAATCTATTGGAATAATACTCATTATATTAAGTAAGACTTTAATATTTTTTTTTAATATGTTGTACTAAATCTTCTAATAAATCCATATAAAATGGTTGTTCTTTATTTTTTGTTATCCAATACTCAATATATTTTTTAACATCTTTATTTATTTCTGTTTCATTATTTTGAACAATATTGCGGGTCATTTTATTATAAATTAATAATAATTTTATTATTATTTTTCCTAATAAAGTACTATGTTGTAGTAATAGATCTATATTTTGTCTTATCCAACAATTTACTATTCTATTTAATGTTAATAAATTTTTGGTTTCGTAATTATCATCTATCCAATTTACTAATGAATCAATACTATTTATTTTATACATTTCTAATATATCTGATGATACAAAACCAATTGGTGGAGTATATAGATATTTATTATATTTATTATTATCATTGTTAGGAGCACAATTATATGGTTTTACAGTACTAATTTTATTATTATTATCAACATGAAATTTGGTTAAACACATTGATTCATTATTAAAACCTATTGGTAATAAAAATAATGGATGAAGTAATTTTGTATTAGGTTGTACACTTGCTATTTCATTATCATTTCCTTTAAAACTTAATTTTTCTTGTTTTAATATTCTTTTGTTCATTTATAAATTAATCTTACTTAGATTATTTTATTTGTATTTTAACTAAATTAAAGAAATATTTTATTAAAATACATAATGACTGACGTAAATAATTCAAATGATCTAAATGATTCTGAAACTTCATATACTGAATCTTCCGACGACCTTACTACTTCTAGCGATGAACATGTAGAACAGTCCGATAATCTTGATCTTGAAGGTTGTATTATTAAAAAATACAATGTTATATATGAGCTTGGTAGAGGAGCTAATTCTATTGTATGGCTTGTTTTTGATATTGTCTTAAATAAATTTTTCGCATTAAAAGTTCAAAATCCGTCTGAATATAATGAAGGTCTTAGTGAAATTAAATTTGTTAATAAATTAACTACTAATCCACCAGTTTTTAATAATCTTATTGAATATTTTATTGAAAAACGTAATGGTAATAAATATTTATGTTCAACCTGGAACCTTCATTGTTCTAATATTGATTCTATTATTAGAAAAGGCCAATATCAAAATGGATTACCTATTAATATGGTTAAAAAAATTATGAAACAACTTATTGAATCTGTTAAAATATTACACCATAAATACAAAGTTTTTCATGGTGATATTAAATCTGATGATATTTTAATTAAAGGTATTAATGATAAAGATGAATTTATTATTAGACGTTATCAAGAAGAAAACTTTTTTGATAAATACAATCAAGCAAAAAAACAATTTTGGCTTAATAAAGGTAAAAATATTAAAAATATTAATGATATGAAATCTGAAGATAAATTAATTATTAGACAAAATATACATAGACAAATTAATGAAAAAATATTAGAAGAGTATGCTTTAACAACTATATCTAAATATGATATCAATGAAAAATATTTTTCAGATATTAAAGTTAGTTTAGCTGATTTTGGAACTCACTGTGATTCTAATGATTTTTATGAAGAACCATTTGGTACAAGATATTATCAAGCACCTGAAATTATTTTAATGGGTAGATGTTCATATCCTGTTGATATTTGGGCAATAGGATGCACGTT
>JACCEB010330821.1_pt1 | contig 13588 bp, 8 predicted proteins | sample 7454761 | NCBI WGS metagenome assembly JACCEB01 (sample SAMN15323454, study PRJNA562643) | freshwater metagenome | isolation source: river surface water | place: USA:Blue River Watershed | collected 2017-08-18 | reverse complement strand
GGTGATGACATTGATTTTTAAAATATTAATATAAGATGAAAGTAAAAAAAAGAGACGGGTCCTTAGAGGAAATGAGGTATGATAAAATCACGAGAAGAATTAGTGTCTTCTGTAGTGATTTAAATTTAGAATATATTGATCCAACATATGTTACGTTAAAAGTAACACAAGGAATTTACGATGGAATATCGACAACTGAGTTAGATGTTTTAGCGGCAGAGACGGCGGCTGCGATGGTTACAACACATCCTGATTATGCGAAGTTAGCTGGTAGATTAGCTGTATCTAACTTACACAAGACAACACATAAAAAATTCTCACAATGTGTTAAAGAGTTATATTCATTTGTTGAACCTAAGACAGGTAAAGAATCGTCATTAATTGATGATGAAGTTTACAAATTCGTAATCGAAAATAGAGAAAGTTTAGACGGAGCAATTCACCAAGAACGAGATTTAGAATTTGATTATTTTGGTTACAAGACATTAGAACGTTCTTATCTTTTAAAAATTGGAGATAGAGTTGTTGAGAGACCACAATATCTTTATATGAGAGTTGCCGTTGGTATATGTAAAGGTAATTTGGAAATGGCATTAAGGATATATGATGATTTATCCCAGCACTATTACACACATGCGACCCCAACGCTGTTTAATGCCGGCACAAGAAGACCACAAATGTCATCTTGTTTCTTAATTGGAAATAAAGGTGATGATATTGATGGTTTGTTTGATACAATTAAAGATGTTGCCAAGATTTCTAAATGGGCTGGCGGTATTGGTTTACATGTTCACGATGTTCGTGCTAAAGGTGCTTACATTAAAGGAACAGGTGGTCAATCTGACGGTCTATTACCTATGATGAAAACTTATAATGAAGTTGCTCGTTGGATTAACCAAGGAGGAAAACGTAAAGGTTCATTTGCGGTTTATTTAGAACCATGGCATTCAGATGTGTTTGAATTTATTGATTTAAGAAAGAACCACGGTAAAGAAGAATTACGTGCTAGGGATTTATTCTTAGCAATGTGGACACCTGATTTATTTATGCAACGTGTTGAACAAGATGGTGATTGGACATTGTTCTCACCTGACGAAGCACCTGGTTTATCGGATGCGTATGATAGTCCTGAAGATAAAGCGTTTACTCGTTTATATGAATCTTACGAACAACAAGGTTTGGGTAGAAAAGTGGTTAAGGCTAGAAAATTAATGGACGCAATTTTAACCGCACAAATCGAAACGGGAACTCCTTACATGTTATATAAGGACCCTGCGAACTACAAATCAAATCAAAAGAATTTAGGAACGATTAAATCATCTAACCTATGTACTGAGATTATTGAATATAGTTCACCAGAAGAACAGGCGGTTTGTAACTTAGCTTCAATCGCGTTACCAAAATATATCGTAGACGGCGAATTTAATCACGACTTGTTATACGAATACACATACCAAGTAGTAAAGAACTTGAACAATGTTATTGACTTAAACTATTATCCAACTGAAGAAACAAAACGTTCAAACTTTAAACATAGACCGGTAGGTTTGGGTGTTCAAGGTTTAGCCGACGTATTCTGTAAATTAGGATTACCATTTGAATCTGAAGACGCAGATAAATTACAAACAGATATTTTCGAAACAATTTACTTTGCTGCTATGACATCTTCAAATGACTTAGCGAAAGAGTTCGGACCATATGAATCAATCTCAGGTTCTCCAATTGAAAAAGGTATTTTCCAATTTGAAATGTGGGGTAAAACTGACAAAGATTTATCTGGTCGTTGGGATTGGAAAAAATTGAGAAAGAATGTTGTTAACTATGGTGTTAGAAACTCACTATTAGTTGCTCCAATGCCAACAGCGTCTACCGCACAAATTCTTGGTAATAACGAAGCGTTTGAACCATTCACAACAAACTTATATTCACGTAGAACATTAAGTGGTGAGTTTGTGATGATTAACAAACATTTGGTTGCTGATTTATTGAAGTTAGGATTATGGAACGATACGATTAAGAATAAGTTAATTATGGAAAATGGTTCGGTTCAAAACATTCCTGAAATCCCAACTGAAATGAAAGAAGTTTATAAGACAGTTTGGGAAATGTCTCAAAAGAGAGTTTTACAAATGGCAGCAAACAGAAGTGTGTTTATCGACCAATCACAGTCATTGAATTTGTTTGTGGATAACGCAACTAAACCTAAGTTATTAGCCGCACACTTATTCGGATGGAAATTAGGTTTAAAAACTGGTATGTATTATCTAAGAACAAGAGCCGCAGTTGATGCGTTGAAAGGTTTAGGAGTTGATACGTCAGCGTCAAAACCTGTTGAACAAACACCATCTGTTAATAATGTTGAAGTACCTACGAATAATACATTAATTAGTGAACAAACACCTGAAGTTGTAATGACATCAGAAAGACCAACAGACTCACCATTTGAGTGTGAGGGTTGCGGTTCGTAAAGATAATGGGAGGCTCCCTCAAAGTAACTGTCGTCAAGGCGTACCTTGAGCTTCCAGGTTTTGAGAATACAGGGGGTGAATATCAAGACACAATATTAATCCCGACTTCGGTCGGGATTTTTTGTTTATTAATATTTTATATTAGTTTATATTTATAGGTATGGCGGTAACATATGGTATAGATTTTCCATTTAGAGATAGTCCGAAGGGTACTTATCTAAAATTAACAGAGACACCTGAAAGGGAAGTTCGTGCTAATTTGATTCATCTTTTATTAACTAGAAAAGGAAGTAGATATTTTCTACCAGATTTCGGGACTCGTTTATATGAATTTATTTTTGACCAAAACGACATAGTTACATTTAACTTAATTGAGGAAGAGATTCGAGAAGGGGTTAAAAAGTATATACCAAATTTAGATATAAATTCAATCAACATCACGTCAGCGGAAGAAGACCCTGATAGAGATAAATTATATTCTCAAGATGAGGACGCTAGATTATTTAGGGTTTCAGATGATTCGACTAGACCATACACCGCAAAAGTTAAAATAGACTATACGGTTAATAACGGAACATTTACTTCTTCCGACTTTGTAATTATAAACATATAAAATGGCAAAAAAAATAACATACGCAACAAGAGATTTTGCGGGTTTAAGGGAAGAACTTGTAAACCTGACTAATGATTATTATCCTGACTTAGTAAAGAATACTAATGACGCATCAATCTTTTCAGTTTTATTAGATTTAAACGCGGCGGTTGCCGATAACTTACACTTTCACATTGATAGAGTGTGGCAAGAAACCATGTTAGATTTTGCCCAACAAAGACAATCATTATTCCATATAGCAAAAACATATGGTTTGAGATTACCGGGTAATAGACCATCAGTAGCGTTGTGTGATTTTTCTATAAACGTACCTGTTAGAGGTGATAAGGAAGACGAGAGATATTTGGGTATTCTAAAAGGTGGTGCTCAGGTTTCAGGTGGAGGTCAGGTATTTGAAACGTTGGAGGATATTGATTTTTCAAATCCATTTAATAGTAAAGGTGAACCTAACAGATTAAAAATACCAAATTTTGACGGTAACAATAAAACTATCTCATATACAATTACTAAAAGAGAGGCTGTTGTTAACGGAGTGACTCGTATTTTTAGAAAAGTGATTACTGAGTTTGACCAAAAACCATTCTTAAAGATTTTCTTACCTGAACAAAATGTTTTAGGTGTAGTTTCCGCAATTCATAAAGATGGTACGACATTCGCGGGTAATCCAACCAATGCTGAATTTTCAGACGCAACGAACAAATGGTACGAAGTGAAATCGTTAATGCAGGACAAAGTATTTGTACCTAGTCCAACAGGATCATCAGATAAGGATAACTTCAAAGCTGGAACATATATTAATGTTAATAATAAATTTACAACTGAATATACACCTGAAGGATATTTCTCAATGATTTTTGGTTCGGGTTCAGTTAACCCAATGGATAATCTTGACAACTATATTACAGGTCAATTAAAAGTAAATTTAGCAACATACCTCAATAACCTTTCATTAGGTGCGATACCAAAAAATAACTCTACGTTATTTGTCAAATATCGTATTGGTGGGGGTAAAGATTCGAATTTAGGGGTTAATGTTATTACAAGTATAGATACTGTCGAATTTAATGTAAACGGTCCTATATCAGGAACTAATACACAAGTTGAGCAGTCATTAAGAGTAACGAATGTGACACCAGCCGTAGGAGGTGCGGACCAACCAACAATTGAAGAAATAAGAAACATGATTTCTTATAATTTCGCAGCACAAAACAGAGCAGTAACATTAAACGATTACAAATCTTTAATTGAAACAATGCCTTCAACATACGGAGCACCTGCTAAGGTTAACGTAATGGAAGAAAACAATAAAATCAGAATCAAATTATTATCATACGATGAGAAAGGTAATTTGACTGATACTGTTTCTAACACATTGAAAAACAATATTCTTACGTATCTTTCTGAATATAGAATGGTTAATGACTATTTGGATATTGTTAGTGGTGAGGTTATTGATTTAGGTTTAGAAGTAGACTTAGTTGTTGATAAAAACGAGAGTCAAAGTGACATCATTAAATCATCAATTGAAGGAATTATTGAATTTTTTAGAATTGAAAAGAGAAAAATGGGTGACCCATTAATGGTTGGACAGTTATCTAAAACAATCGGTAGTGTACCGGGTGTAGAAAACGTGGTTGATATTAGAGTTTTTAACAAAATTGGTAATGAATATTCATCGGCACAAGTATCACAATCATACAAAGATACCTTAACAAAAGAGATACTTCAGTCGGATAGTGTAGTGTTTATGAAGAACAATCAAATCTTCCAAATCCGTTTCCCGAATAAAGATATTAAAATAAGGGTTAAAACTCTTGGGTCGACTTCATACTAAGTAAAATTTTCTTTATAATAATAGAAAATCAACTACTTTCTATTTATTAAAGGAATGGTACAGAAACATAGAATCACAACAAATATCGGTAAAGACCAAGTAGTAAAAGTCGAATTAAAACAAGACTTTGATTTACTTGAAATTTTGTCTTTAAAATTTACACAAAAAGAAGTGTATACATCACTTTGCGCCGATTATGGAGTAGTTTGTGGTAGAATTAGTGTCAACGGAGGATTCGGTATACCAAACGCAAAGGTTTCCATATTCGTACCTTTAACATTGGATGACGAACAAGACCAAGTAATTTCTACACTATATCCTTACAAATCGACCAACACGAAGAACGATGACAATTATCGTTACAACCTTTTACCTAAAAGAAAACAACACTCAGGACACACTCCAACAGGTACATTTTTTGACCAACAAGACATATTAACCAGAGAAGAATATTTGGAAGTGTATGAGAAATATTACACATACACAGTTAAAACAAATGATTCAGGCGACTTTATGATTTGGGGTGTACCACTTGGCACACAAGTAGTACATGTCGATTTGGATTTATCAGATATGGGATGCCAATCTTTGGTTCCTTATGATTTAATATATGAAGGTATTTCAGAAGAGAAATTCGAAAACAAATACACATATATGGCGTCTGATAATTTGGATGCTTTACCTCAAATTATTTCATTCGATAAAACGGTTGACGTTTATCCTTTTTGGGGTAACGAAGATTTATGTGAAATCGGAATCACGAGAACAGATTTTGACTTAGGCGAAAAGGGTGTAAGATTAGAACCATATGCGGTTATGATGGGTTCTACATTTTCAGACGCCGCTGAAGACTCAATGGGTGTTAACTGTAATGTTGACAACCAACAAGGTGAAAAATGTAAACTTACAACTAAAAAGGGAGATATTGAGGCTATTAGATTTACTGGTGAATATGAAAAGGATACCGATGGTAATCCTAACATGTTAAGACCCATCCTTGAAAAAATACAAATAGATAGTAAAATTGGTGATGACGGTATATTTTTCTTTAGAGTACCCATGAATCTTGGTTATATTACCACAAATGAATTTGGCGATATTGTAGAATCTAAAGATAAAAAAGTAGGTATCCCAACCAAAGGAAATTATCGTTTTAGAATTACATTAAATGATGATACGGGGGAAGAGAATAGAAATGTTGGTAAAATATTGGTACCTAACGTTAGAGAATATCACTTAGGTGACACTCTTTATCATGGTGGATATACAACAATTGACGATAAGTCATATTCATTTAGTACAAAAATTGATGATTATCCCGCAGCGGCATTAGTAGAAATTGCGGGATTAAGTGATTGGGCTAAGGCGAATAATAGAAAGGGTATACCACAAGATTACTTTTATCAATTTAGATATGGTAGAGTTTACAGTGCGTCCCAATTTATTAATAGATATGAAAAATCAAGTAGTTGGGAAAAAGCATTTAAGTTTTTTGTTAGAGATAGAAACGAATCGTTCATCGGTATTAAAGAAATTTGGCCTGCCGAAGGAGACTGTTCAAATACTATAAATTATTTTCCAGTTAATGATGCGGTTAGAAATCATAGATTCGGATTCTTTATTATTACAATTATAAACTTTGTTGAATACATTGGTTTAAGAATCAGTTTATTCTTCAAAGAATTAGTTTTATCAGTTTTTGTCGCACTCGCCGAATTATTATCGAGTACCGGTGTGTCAAACAAAGCGGCGGCGAAAATGTTTCAAAGAGCTAAAGAATACCAATTTAATAATGTGATGGTTCTTAGTTTGGTAACTTATCCCGATTGTTACGATTGTACTGAAGATGATACCGCCAATAAAACTACTAGCAGTGTTCCACCTGTTGATATTACGGCAGTTACTGGTACAACACCTACCGCAACTAATTTTTATTTAGAAGAAAATTATACTGTGGCTCGGGCTGCGGGTACATGTGACAAATATACATTTGCCAACGCAACAAGTTCAAATGTTACAATTAACTATATTGATTGTGACGGTGATTTTAGAACATTAACAATTTCAGGTAATACCACATCATCAGTAGCTGCGAAACCAAATCAATCACAGAGTGGATGGGCGATTACCCCAACTATAGTAACTGATTTTTATACCGGAGCAAATGGTTTTAATGGTGATGACGATTTATATTTTAGACCAACTGGTGGTGGTTATGCGGGATATGTACCAACAGCTCCACCAGGTCAATTAACGAACGATGATGCTGTGTTGAAACAAACATATGTTGCCGCTATTGATGTTATTGGTGACGGAACATTAACCTATTTTACTTTAGGTATTGGTCAACAATATCAAATTGTTTGGGACAATGATTTTGGAGTATGGAAAATTAAAGGACCATATAAACTTGTTCTTGACGCAATTTCCACCGCATTTAACACACCATTAGATACACCTGTCAGCGGAACAGCACATGCTAATGATGGATTTGTTAAAATTTCAAAACTATGGTTAGTAGACGATAATATAACATCGGATGATACAGTAAGTACGGAAGAAGAAGAAGGTTGTGCGAAATATGATACTATTATTGAAGATGAGTTAGGTAGAGGTGGTGACATGAAATTAAAAGGTTTAGTTTTCCCATTAACTGGACAAACAACATCAGGACCACAAACAATATTAAACACTTATGTGGATGTTAAAAATTACTTTAATAGTAATAGACCGACACCTAATGTTAGATACATAAAAAAACCATACGATCAATTAGATTCAAATTATAATACGACAATCATTGGGGCAAACATAAAAGATTGTGAAGAAAGAACCCCATACAATGTCGGAGCAGTGGCGTCGACATATGCAAAATGGCCAATGGTAGATAATAATAGTTTTAGAAATGAAACTGTTAGATGTATCTATAAGGGTGAATATTATGGTGAAGTTAAGAAACAAGGACCTTTTTGGGTTGAGGAACAATTAACTTTAAATGGTACAGTTTCAGGTTGGTCAGAATTTAGAGATGGTGTTTTTAGAATCATACCATTAGCCGGAAGAACGGGAGAATTACTAAACAATTATAGAAGAAGAAAACTTTTTGGAAAAATTATGTGTGGAGGTGTAACATCCTATACATTTAGTAATTCATGGTTAAATGGGGCACTTTATTTCTTCCAATTTAAGAAAAGAGGAGAAGATAAATTCTGTAAAGAATGTGTATACAAAAAAGTAGAATCAGATGGTACTGTAAATTACTACTATAGGTCTACACCATATAATGACAGCTACACGCATTATGAAAGTCAAGGAAGTAGTACCGTAACACCATCAGATCCGAACGCTATTGGTTACGACGGTAAATCACCGAACCAAAGATATTTGGAAAAATCTACCGGATTTTATGGTACGATAAAACCATTATCTATTATATTATCTAGAGTGTTTAGTAATGTTACAGGTGGTTATGTTGACGGTTGGACTGGATGGTATCGTGCTCTTGGTGATGGTACAGGAGGTAGTCGTTCAAAAAGAGAAATTAATTTCCCAACAACGGTTATTGATTTAGGACCAAGACAAACATGGATTGATGAAATCTGTGTTGACCCTGAAATGGATGTGAACTGTTCAATTACTAGAAGTATAGGTTCCACAACATATAAAGGATTAGATGATTTGATGGAATATGTTATACAATCAAAAGAAATAAAAGAAAAGGGAAGGTTAGATGTTCAAGATTTATTTGATAAAAGAGGTCGAGGTAGAATTGATGGTGACATTGCTCAACTTCTAAATTTCAATACTCAAGTGGGAATTTATCCATTTGAAATTGAACTACTTAATTCACCATATAGTGGTTATACTGGTGTTTTTGACGGTAAAGGTGCAATTGGAATAGATTTATTATTCAGTGAAGATGATCCAGATACACCAGCAACGGTTGAGGTTAAAGGTGATTTAATAAGAAAATGTTTAAATACAAAAGGTAGATTAGGAGATAAATCTCAAAGAGTACCATATTACATGTGGGATACCTATGGACACGGATTTGGAGAATTTGAAGGTGCGGATGCTGGTTACAGTGAATCACAAAGTTATTACACCGGTAAAATTTATAATCAACCAATTCAAGAAATGAGGGCAAATCTTAATGTTGATCCTAATGGAAATACAATTTTGACCGATAACAATTATTTTGACCCATATATATTACCTCCAATTAGAGATTGTATAGAAGTATCAGGTGTTAAAGCTAAGAGTAATGACAACTATAAAGAATACACTGTTAATGGACAAACAAGACATCTAATGGAAATTGGTACACCATTCCATTATCAATTTGGATTAAAGAAAGGTGCTACGGCATTTGATAAATTCGTTGAAAATTTTGGACCAAAATAAAATGTGGATTAAAAATTTATTTAGTAAAAGAAAACCAAATCATTTAATAGTTTTTATTGACCATAATAAAAAAGATAATGGTTTGTTTACCGTATTCTCAAAATTTTTACATTCAATCGGACCTCACCAAAAAATAGACAATGCGATTTCTGATATAAATGAGTTTAAGAAAAAATACGATAATAAATTAGATTATATAATTGTAATGAGTAATGGTAAAGGAAAACATTTAGTTAACACGAGAGAAGGTGATGAAAAAGTTCTCGAAATGTTATTAGAGTTAAAACCTTTATTAAAAGAAAATGGGTCATTATTATTCGGGACTTGTTTTGTTGGATCAATCAATAGAAGATTGGTTGAGATTTCGGAAAAATTAGACGGTATTAAAATCGTGGCACCTGATACAATTGCGAATTATTTTACGTCACCATTTAGATTGTTTAAACACGGGAAAATGTGTTCATGTAAGGACAAAAACTATAGTAAAAAATTAATCGATAGTTTACCAAAAAGTAAATATGGAATGTCATATGATGAACTAAGATTAATCGATATTAACAGAAGGGCGGAAAATGAGACTATAAATTGGGAGAGTTGTGGAATGGCTTACGAATATAATAAAAGAACAATTGAAGATGGGATTTGTGAAAATATTACACAACCATGGTTAGCGATTGACGGAATAAAAAACTATTTTTTTAATGTTCAGTAAATTATCCATAAAAAATTTGTTTTCAAAAAGAAAACCGAATCATTTAATCGTCTATGTTGTATTCAACAACAAGGAGAAATTATTATATAAGATTCTCTCTAAGTTAACATACAGTGTTGGACCATTCTTCACCATCGACGAATGTATTGATGGAGTTAAGAAATTTATTGAGAAATATCCTGATAAATTGAAACAGATGAACATCACCAGTTATGGAACGGGAAAATTTTTAGTTGAAACAACTGAAGATAAAACTAAAGTTTTAGAATTGGTTAATAGTTTAAAACCATTAATGGATGAAAATACAAAATTAATGTTTACCACTTGCTTTAGCGGAATCTCAACAAGAAAAGTGGTTGAAATGTCTGAAGAATTAAATGGTATTGAGGTTTCCGCTATGAACGGACCATACAGTTTAAATGGTGAGATGACGAAATGTAAATGTGGTAAAAGGGGTTATAGTAAAAGTGTTGTGGAGAAATTACCACTAAGCAAATACGGATTAATCAACGACGAAGTAAAAATTATACATGTGGTTAAAAGAAATGAAGGTGAAGAAATAAATTGGAAAACTTCAGGTATGGCATACGAATATAACAAAATTATGTTCGAAAATGGGATTTGTAGAGTAGGAAACCAACCTTACACATTATTAAAATCAATTCGAAATTATTTATTTAATATCCAAAGTTAATGAACAAAAAACAGATACTATTACCGAGTAAGAGATTCTTCAAAGCTGAAGAGGAAAATTTGAATTTACCTGTAAATTTAGATGAGAGTGAAACTTTGCTCAGAGAAGGTGATAGAAATATCGTTTTAGACATTGCTAAATTATTTGACAAAGAAAGAAACGAAAGTACTAAGTACAAAATTCATGGTAAATTGAAAATGGTATTTAGGAATCTTTACACAGGTTCAACGACATATGACCCATTAAAAAGTAATTTATTTTATAATTCATATGGTACCGATACTAATTACGAGGGTGCGATGCCATACAATGAATTTGCGTTTTTAAGAAAAGATGTGTTGAGGGAAGTTTTCACTGGTCAAACAGGAACTACCTTAACTGAAGATTATAACCCTGAAAGTCAAATTGTACTAACAGGGACAACATATACAGGACACACTACCACAACCTCAATCGAGGCACCATATAAAAATTGGAACGTTTATCTAACATATGTAAATGGACAAGATGAAAACTACCCAATGGCATATACTTTATCAGGTAATACTGTTTTTAATTTTAAAGCTAGTGATGGTATACCATTTAGAGTTGTAGATAATGGAATATATTATACTTTAATATCTCCTGTTGAACACGGAATGAAAGCTGGTGAATATGTTATACTATCAACAACAGGTAGCACATATTACACATATTCAGGTAGTCCAAGAGTTAGATACGCCACAACAAATGAGTTTGATAGAACTTTTCTTGTTGAAAGTGTTGGTAATGAGATATTTCGTTCTGAAAAATTTGTTATTAATATTCTTAAAAAAGAATTGGTTTCAGGAACAACATTGAACACAGTTGTTTTTGGGAAGAGATGCTTAAATAAATTTAAGTTAGATAAAACTAAGTCAAAATATTATGTACACAAACATAAAACATTGACTGAAGTAAAAGATTATATTTTAGATAGAATAGGTTTTGAATCTTCTATATGGGAAGAAGAACGTGCGTTAATGTATGAAAACAGTAACGGAGTAGATAACTACTTAGTTGAACAGAATAGAATGGAAAGTTTAATCTATGACTTTAAAGAACCATTTATTTTAACAGGTTTAACTAACAACTTAAATTATACACCAACAGAAGTTTATGTTACAGTTCTATTAAGAAATCAAAACGGTTACTTTAATTATCCACCTAAAGTAGGTTATAAATTTAATTTCCATAATACTTGGATTGATAGTCATTTCGAAGGAACAGGTTCAACCGAAACGAATTTACCATATGAAACATTTACAAGTAATAATGCCACATCTGGATTTACCCGTGGTACAGAATTACCTTTAGGAACAAGTGGTTTAACAGGTGCGTTCGTAGAATATAATGAAAGTGAATTACTTGAAAGAGTTATAAGTGAATCATATCATAAGTTTATATGTAAACCTACCATCTTTAATCACGGACAAACTTCGAATGTCACAGAAGATGGTACCGTTATTTTTTCGGGAGCAACTGCGTACAATCCATTCGGTTATTTTTATCAACCACATCATAGAATTAAATTAAGGTCACTTTCTCCATATATCGAATCGTACAAAACAAATGAAATTTATGGATTACCTGAAAATGCGAAGTATTTCCCTGACGAAAAATTATGGAAATGGAGAGATTTATATGATAATGGTTTTATCGATGCTGATGGATATGGAACAAATTATCCATTTATTAATGGGATACATTATGTAAAAAAGGATATTAATTTCTATTTAAGAAATGAGGTTACATTTAAAAATAAGGAAGACGGTGTAATTAAGTTTACAAATTTAAGTTTTGATTGTTAATGGAAATATTATTTAAAAATAAAAACATGAACTTGGTTTTAAATCAAGAACAAGATTTTAAAACAGATCTTGGATGGCAAGAAAACGCTCAAGAACTTGAAGACCAAACTCTTGAAAAAATTATTAATCCTGTTGACAATTATGAAACAGTAAGATATATCCACGAACCTTATAATTCATCCATAACTGGTCTAACATTTTCACAATCAGACATATGGTTTAAATTTCATTTTTTAAGTGGAAGTACATATGTGACTGATTACGAACCAACAGGGTTATCGTTTAAAGAAAACAATGAAGTAAGAGAATTTTTTAAAAGAAGTTTCTTTAGGTTGGAATTTTATAAGACCCCTAATGGTGAACCACCAACAAGAGCAAACCGAAGATTAGTTTTTACAAAAAATTTACCACTTACATCGGGTGAACAATATACTTTCTATAAAGAAGAAGAAGATGGTTCAGGTAATGTTACGGGTATCACTGATGTAAAAATATATAAACCTGTTTTTATGGGTACAAACTATAAAAACTCAGAAAACTTATATATATTTTGGTTTCAAGATGATTCATCTTTTGAAGAAACAAACTTAATTGGAAATATTTTTTACATGACCGCAAAATTTTTTAATGCGGAGAATGGTGAGATTACTGATTTTGTTACGAACTCAGATGTTGACGAAGATATTGATGGTGGTAGGTATGGAGTAAGAACTAGACCGATTGAATTTTATGAAAAAAACAATTCAGGAGGTCAAATAATTGAACCCAATGACATGTATTATTGTGTTACGATAGATAGAACTGATTTTACTTATACAGTTAATAGGGATTGTAATTGTGTATTTACAGGAGGTTCGGCAAAACTTAAATAAATGAAAAAAGATAGATACGAAATTTTAAGAAAGAATGTACAACAAGTTGAATTGTCCTCATTGACTGGTCAAACTTGGTTAGATTCTTATGGGAGTTTAGTTCCTTGGTCAGGAAGTAATCACTCAGGTAGTGTCTATATTGGACCTGAAATAAATGATATT
>JACCEB010811740.1_pt1 | contig 13589 bp, 19 predicted proteins | sample 7454761 | NCBI WGS metagenome assembly JACCEB01 (sample SAMN15323454, study PRJNA562643) | freshwater metagenome | isolation source: river surface water | place: USA:Blue River Watershed | collected 2017-08-18 | reverse complement strand
TCTTCGCTACAGACTGGGTCACGAACCGGTGGGAAGTAAATACTTCCTGCTTAATGTACAGTCGGGCCAACACAAGTAACGAAGTTGCGAGTGTTGCTTTATGTGATCGCAATCCTTTGAAAAGAAGGACGGGGAAGCATAAAGGGTTGAGTTTTTACTCAGCCGGAAAGGTTGTCAGCTTAGATTGCAGTTAAAATAAAAATTTAACAGATCGAAGACAATCCATGACAGGAAAATCAACGCTTATAAAAGATCTCCTATGGTATATGAAGGATATACCAATGTTTATATGTATGTCTGGAACAGAGGAAGGAAACGGATTTTATGGGGATTTTATGCACCCTTTACTTATTCACAATGATTACAGAAAAGATATAACAACTAATTTAATTATTCAACAAAAAAATAAATTGAAAAAATGCAATAGAGCTGGTATAGATCCAAATACAAAACCGGAATTAGGCGTTGGTCTATTATTAGATGACATGAATTATAAAAAAGGAATAATGAATGCTGAAGAAATAAGAGAATTGTTTATGAACGGACGTCATTGTAAAATTTGTTTTATAATAAGTCTTCAGGATATGATGGGTTTACCACCTGGTCTAAGAACTAATATTGATTTTGTTTTTTGTTTGAGAGAAAATATAATAACCAACCAGAAAAAATTATATCAACATTTTTTTGGATGTTTTGCTAAATTTTCTCATTTTCAAGAAACATTCAAAGCATTTACAAATAATTATGAATGTTTAGTGCTTGATAATACATCAAAAAGCACAAATATAGAAGACTGTGTTTTTTCATATAAAGCTTCGCCAAATAGACAGTATAAAATAGGGTCTAGAAACCTTTGGAAATATTTAGATTCTCGTTATAACGAGGAGTTTGATGAGGATGGTAGAGACGACCAACAAAAATTTAACACCATAACAGTTAAAAGAGCCCCAATGCCTTCAATAAATAAATAATATGTTTCCTATAATAAATGTCAAGAAAACTACATAGAAAGAAATCTGGATCTCGTAAAAAACGCGGATCTAAAAAAAATGTGTGTAAAAATTGTGGATGCAAAAAATGCAAATGTTTGAAAACTGTGATGAGAAAACATAGTCTTAAATTTGGATATGCAATGCCTGGACTTATACCTGGATTCTAAAATTCCACTTATTTGTAACTAGTAAATCAAATTGAAATTTTTCAAAATTCTCATATGTCTTATGAAAATTAAAATTAAAATCGATGTCAAATAAATATTTAAAAATTGCATCAAATGTTGCACAAACATATCCATGTATATCTTTAATATTTACAATATCAAGTTTAGATAACATTTGAACAGACAATTTGATAATGTAAATTTTCGTATCTTCCCTATTTAAATCATCAATTATATATTTAATATCAATATCAAAGAATTTATCAGCGTACGTTGTCAATTCATGTATAGCGTAATTATACAACTTTAACAGATGTTCCTCGTATTCAACATCTAATACCATTATAAATAGTATATAGTTTATAAATAATTTATAAACTATTTATAAACTATTTATAATGCATGATGACCAAGGTATAATAGTGATATTGATATTGATAGTTTTTATCATATCATACTTCTCCCCAATGTACTAAGGAAATTGAATTATTACTTTTATTTCATTTTCGTTTTTAAATTTTGAATTTTTATTTGAATTTTTATTTTTCTCCTTTTTCTTATTGTCTGCTAATTCCATCTCTCTATCTATAGCTTCCTTGTTTTCAAAACAATATTTTATAACATCATTATTTAATGCCCATTTAAAGAAATTCAATTGTCCAATTGTGGTGACAAGACCATCCTCTCTCTGTTCGTATGTATTGACTTCAGCATCATTTAAAAAAATTGGAGTTAATGTTTCGTAATCTAAAAAAATTCTCTGTCGTCTGCGAAATGGATCCAAACATCTTTTACTAAATCCTCGCAATTGATTTTTATAATCGATGTACATATTAAATTCTTCTCCAGAATCCAATTTGTATTTAACCTTATTATTATAACTATAATTAGTAACTGTATAATCCATTTCCCTCAATGAAATTGAAGTTTTTTGCCTAGATACGTCAGATATCATATTTAAATACTTTGGTTCTTTTTTATAAAATCTAATTAATGACGTGAGTAAGACTTCTTCTCTGCTTTGCATTTCATCTGAAAATATAGAAGTCATTTGATCTTGGGTTTGAAAGTTATTTATATATTTTAAACGCTCTTAAGTAGTTTTATGATATATTAGAATTTACCAAAAAATTTGATTACCGCGAATAACAATACACCTATCAATGCGGTTACAACACTTCCCATGAGAGTTATTCTGTTGTCAGGACCAAATGATCCACTAATATATGATCTAGAAAATCCAGAATAAACTCCGGAAGTTAATACAAGTATAATTGCAAATACCAAAATCATTGATTTATAATCAATATCTTTGAAACTATCAAACATAGTCTTCTTTTTCATTTCTTGGGCACGTTGTTCTGCAATCTGTTGTTCTTGAAGTTGCATTTGTTGTAATTGCTGTAATTGTTGAGCTTGTTGAGCTTGTTGAGATTGTTGAGATTGAATAGGTGGTTGAGCTTGTTGAGGTTGACTAGGTGGTTGAGGATGAGATTCGACATTATCACTATTTAATAGTTCGGTTAACGGGGTTGTTCTATCGTTAGACATTTATTACATGATATTATTTTTTGAAACATTTTAAAACGGACATTGTTCATCAAAACGTTCAATATATAGAGTATGTAAAAAATAAAAGAAACATATTAAAAACAATATACACATTACATTAAGTGCTATAGAATTTTGCTGTATTACATAGTCTTTATTAAGAATTATCGGAATTATTTGTGGTTTTTTAGATAGTATTGGTTTTGTCATTATGTTTATGTATTTAAAGATAAATTTAAATTGAAATAAATGAGTGATCATGAATATGAATTAAGTATTTATCGTGGAAAAAATGATATATTATTTGATGTATTAGATGATTATAATTCAGACAGTGAGCTAGAAACAGTTAAAGAAGACCACAAAGAAACTACCGGTGATACACACAAAACTAATATGTATCCTCTGAAGAATACATGGGTATTTTATGATCACACAAAAAGCGATAGTGAAACATACGAATCTAACACTAGAAAATTATGTGAAATATCAGATATAGTGAAATTTTGGCAAGTTTTCAATAATTACCCATTACCTAGCAAATTATTTAATAATGGAATTCATAGACCATTGATGAATTCTAAAGAAATTTCATCATTAAGTGTATTTAAAAAAGGAATAGTTCCAAAATGGGAAGATCCTATAAACAAATATGGTGCTGAAATATCGAAAAGAAAATTTAATAAAAAAAATCAACTCGAAGAATTAGACAGAGATTGGATAAACTTACTTATGATGTGTATAGGTTCAAGTATAGACAATGGAATAACTGGTATAAGAGTTGTTGATTCGTCAAGTTATAAAAAAAATGAGCATACTGGTGTGTCCGATTTTAAATTATTATATCGAATAGAATTATGGTTTGATAATTGTTCAAATAGGACCTTCATGGAAGAGCATTTTAAAACTATTTTAAATATAGATGACTCTAGACTTATTCATTACAAGGAGCATAATCTAATATAATGGAAAAAACTGACAAAGAATTAATAATCGAATGCATTATGAATGTAAAAAATGAAATGATGACCGAAATCAATAAAATCAGAAAAGATCTACAAGGCCTAATTGAAATTCAACAGAAATTGATACATGAAAGACTAAATGTATCAGTTCCTCCTCCACCAAAAGAATATGGTGTTGAAAAAATTGTAAATAATATTGAAAATAATATTAATTACAAAATTACTATATCACCATTTGGATCAGACAGAATTAAAATTACAGGAAAAGGAACGTTTGATCATAAAAATGTTATTAAAGATTCTGGTCCAGCAAGATGGGAAGGAGAATTAAAATTCTGGTCTTTACCTATTTCTTGCACAGAAACTTTAATTAATAAATTCAAAGGTGTTGGTCTCATAGTTGATAAAGATATCTGTCTGTGTATCACTAGAAATATACAGGAAGCAGATGAAGAATCTGTTGGAGAAACTTTTAATAATTCCACTCATTCATTTGTTGATGATGACTAAATAACACTTACATAATTAAAAATAAATATATCGTCAGATATTAACTAAACACTGTAAGAAATTTATACTCTTTTTTTCAAACATAATTTTCGATAAACCAGTGGTTCTTATAAATTATTTTATGAAACTGTTGGTAAACAAAATAAATGTTACTCAATTTTTTTAAATGTTCGTTTTTTAATTATATTATTTATAATACAGAATTATAAATGGCTGCCGCAATAAAAGGAGAAAACTGCACACTAATGCACATCAGAGGAGTTAAAACGTTTGAAAGTTCGGACGGAGTTGATCTATTGAAACTATTAAAGAAGAGTGGTGCCAGAGATTCTGGAGTGGATGTTGATAAAACTATTATGAATTTATTAAACAGGGTTGATGCACTGGAAAAATTTATTAAAAATATGCCAATGGGAACTGGTGCCGTTGGACCTGAGGGCCCAGCCGGAAAAGATGGAGAAAGTATTGTCGGCCCTCAGGGCCCTCGTGGAAAGGACGGTGCTAAAACAATTTCAGAATTGAAGGATGTATGCCTTGATGGATTAGATGACGGAGACGTATTAATGTGGTCAGCTTCTAAGAAACAATGGATAACTTCCAGAGACTAAGAAGTGCTTCAAAAAACAAACACACTTAAGGAAATAACATAAGATTGTTTAAAATGACAAGCCCAATAGAATCTTTCGATATAGTATCAATGGTTAATGATAATCCATTGAATAAATTATCAGGAGATTATGAATCAATCATAATCTCAAAGATAAAAGAACAGTTTAACACTGAAGAACAAAAATTGTTCATAGCAAATTGCTATTGTTACATAAATTATGACAATGAAAATGATTTTATAGTAGAATTTGATAATGTATGGAAAATGTTAGAATTTGGACGTATTGAGGAATGCAAAAGAGTTCTAGTAAAACATTTTAAAGAAAATGTAGATTACCGAGCTGAAAAAGCAATCCCGCCGATCGGCGGAAAACCTAATTTAGGAGGAAGACCAAAGGAAAATATTTTTCTCACAATAAATTGTTTTAAGAAATTATGTCTAAAATCTGGAACTAAAAAAGCAGATGAAATACATGACTATTATATAAAATTAGAAAAAATTGTTAGTCAAACTGCAAAAGAAGAATCTGAAAAACTTCGTAATCAACTTCTAATAAAAGACAAAGAAATCCAAAAAACTAAAGAAACCAATCAAAATACTTTACTGTTAAATTTTGATAAAAAGAATGTAGTATACGTAATTCAAGTCGAAGAAAACATAAATAAATTTGGGATTTCGTCAGATATAAACAGACGAATGTATGAACATAAATTAGAATTTGGTCAAGATATAAATCTTCTATTTATATTTGAGACAAATTATAACAGGGAATTTGAAACTATGATTAAAAGAGATCCAATTTTAAAAACTAAAATAATTGAGAAACAATATAAAAATAATCAAACTGAACTTATACAACTTGACAAAGATTTTACAAATGATCACCTTAATAAAAAATTAAATGAGATTAAAAAAACTGTTAATGGAGATCTTATATCAAACCTTTTAAAAGAAAATGAAGAATTAAAAACTAAAGTCAATGAAATAAACAAAGATTTGATATTAGAAAATACAAAATTAAAATTAGAAAATAATATAATGTCTTCAAAAATAGTCCCAGAAAAAAATGGTAAATATATTATTGTGAAGCGAAAAGGAGAATTTTATGAAATAGACACGTCAAATGAAAGATCTGAATATTATTATAAAACTTTAAATTCTTCGAGTGTATTAGCAATGATGCACATACTTCTAAAAAAATTTATGAAAAATGGTGCATGCACATTAAATATAGACAAAATAAAAAAAGTTGTAGAATATTGCATATTAGCTTATGACCATTATAACATATTAGAATCTGAAACAAATTTATATAGCTATGTCAATAGATCTATAGATGATAAAAATATACTTCAATTACAACAAACTGAAAATATGGATGATCTAGAAATGAAGTGTGAAGAATACATAAATGTTAATGTATCAAATATTCCAGGACAAAAAGTTACTATTATGCAATTACAAGAAGACTATGTAGAATGGCATGAAAAAACATATGGAAATATAAACACTGGTGAATTATTTAAAGTAAAATTTACTAAAATTCTGACAAAAATATTAAATGCAGAACCAGTTATTATAAATACGAAAGACAATAAAACTGGTAAAGAATTATCGAAATATCTGGGTTTTATAGACGTGCAAATAACTAAATACAAAGAATATAAAATGTATCAAGATGAAGTGTATAAAAATTTTTATGACAGTAAAATAATACCTTCTGAGAATTTAAAAAGTAAAATTTCAAGGAGAGAATTATGTGACAATTTTGAAAAATATTTAAAAGATAATAATATTTCTCCTAATCCACTTATGACTAGTAAATCAAAATTTTCTGTTATATTCATGAATGAGATAACTAAATATTTTGAAAATATTTTAGAATATGATAAAAATACTACTGACACTAAGTATGGAACTGGTGGAAAAGGATGTTTTATTGGAATAAAATTTAAAACATGAACAAGTTGCTATATTTAAGGACTTTAATAGACACATATAAAATTTAAATTATTCCTAGGAATAAGTTAAATTAATTATTAAATGATTTATATTATTTATGCAATTATTTATGTAATTTTTTGTATCAGCGAAAATATAGAAGATATAAATTTGGCTGAATCGTATAAACACCATAAGCTTTTCATTTTATAAAAAATGTATATGGTACATAGTGAAAAGAGAGACCTACTGGCATTTTTAAATTTTCATGTTTTATTAAATTATTATACAACCCATTTAGACTCATTTTATTATCAAGCATTTTTTGAATTTTTGGGGTTATTTCATATTTAAGTTCGGCATATTTAAATTTTGGGTCCAATATAGAATTTTTAATATCTTCCAAATCAGTATATTTTTTTGTTAATAATACCCCCCTAAAATTATCTTTGTCTTTTACTATTATATTTTTATATTTTTCACTTTCTTTTATGTGATTCATTACTATTTTTTGTATAGAAGATTTAGGCCAAACATTTCTCTGTTTTCCTTTAACACTTGTATAATTTTCCACAAAAGTATATATTGGTTTTGATTTATCTTCACTTTCTTTTTTACACATTCTAACATTTGTTGTTCCGTTCATAAAAGTAAAAAATGAAAATAGTAAATCTACACCTTTAAATGATGACATTACACTTAGGGCATTTATACTTTTCAAGTCAAAGTATGAATTTGTTATAAACACATGATAACCTCCAGCACTCTTAACTATTGAATAAGAATATGGATGTTCATCGAGAGATTTTTTAATTTCATTTAAAGAAATTGTTTTGTTGTCAAAATCTACCATAATTATCCCCTCGTCCAATACTGCAAATGTATATTTATCTACTGTATTTTGCACTATTTTATACCCTTTAAATTCTGGGTTAATTTCTATTAAATAGTCCTTATTATAGACAATTTTATGAAACATGGACATTATAAGTATTCTTTTCAATGGATCATAACTGATAATATTACTTGACAGTAATTTTGTTATATTATTATTTTTTATTGTATAGTAAAAATGCTGAAATATATTAATAAAAACTACTGTGATTGACATTGTTCTATTTATATAAACTAAATATTAAGTTATACAATAAAATTAATAGATACTAGTATCTATTAATTATCTTTTGTGTGTGTTATCGTTTTTTGTTTGTTTTTTAGCACCATTAGGTTTTACACAAGGTTTTGTTTCTTCTAAATTATGAATTTCATGAGATGCATTTGATACCATATAATTATTATATGCACATAAACCAATAATTGTTCCAAACATAGATAATAATACAATCTTAATTTTTTCTTGTCGTTCTCTTATGTCGGAAATATTTTCCGAAATTTGATCAATAAAATCAAATACAGTTTTAACAATAGCATTAATTTCTCTATTCATTTATTATATATTTATTACATGATTATTATACCGTTTCTAGGGTATTAAGTTTTCTAAAAATTTTCATCAAGAAATGGGATACACATATATTTATTTATGAATGTTGTAAATTCTTCACTGTTTGAAGTTTGAATAGAATCTAATTTTAATTTACTGGAAATATCAATTATAATAAAATAAGGAACATATTTATTATATTCTTGTTGATATTTTTTTTGGTTAATTTTTAAATCTGATACCTTCTCTTTATCATTCAAGAAAGACATGACATGTGGTTTTATTCTTTTACATGGGTTACACCATTCTGCTGTGCACGATATAAAATTATATTTATCATTCAGTTTAAATTCTTCAATATTAATAATTTTGACTGTTTCGCTCATTTAATGATCTTTTGAATAATATCTAGGAACATTAAAAAATTAAAAAATAGATAGGTTTAGCCTGTATATTTACAATGGAAAACTCATGGGATCATTTGCAAGTAGACATATTGACTTCGAAATAGTAGACTTACCAATTACTGGTATAGAATCTGATCATAAACTAATTATTCAGGTAACAAGAAAAATAAATCTTATGAATGGTCTTAAGAACTATTTTGACAATGCAAACACAGATTCTGTGTATTATAAATATATAATCGGAACGTTAGAATATGAAACTTTCGACGATATAACAACTGTATATAAAATTTATTCTAATTTTTTTTATACTATTTTTAGAATGCAAATATTTAATGGAAATGATATCACATTTTAATTTTTTTCTATGTTGTAATAAATGTATCCAGTCTATCAAACATCTACTCCTCCGAGAATACCCCCAACTTTTAATGCATCAGTTGTAACAACCGATCTATTACAAGAATATAACATGAACACTTTGAGCTTAGGTTTAAATAAGGTTGTAGGAACTGTTACTCTTCAAGGAGGAGAACGAACAGTTACCAACCCTTTAGTTTCCGCAGGTGATTTCGTATTCTTAACAGTTGCTACCTTAAGTGGTGTAACAAACGGTGTTGCTTATTGTGTCCCTACAGTATCAAATGGAAGTTTTATAGTGCGTGCTATGACTAATGGAGTTTTAGTCAACACAGACACTTCTACTTTAAGATACATGGTTGTTAAACCAGTTTCTTAACTATTAAAAAATATAATACCTTAGTATTTATATTATTATTTTAATATAATAGTAATAAATAATATGGAATCTAATATCGAAGAAACTATTTGCTCAATTTGTGCTAATTCTTTTAGTAGAGAAGGAAAACAAGAAAAAAGTAAAGAAAAATGTTCCAGAGAAGATTGTGAAGCATTGTGTGTGATGAACAGTGACTTGTGCCAAATTCATAACAGGGTTAGATACCCAATTATGTGTTTAGCATGTAACAAAAGTTGTTGTCGAATGTGTTACACAACTTATTTCTTAACCGAAGAAGATGATATCACAAGATGTGTTCATTGCAAAAAATTGTTTGATATTGAATTTTTACTCGGAGAAGATTCCAATTACAAACAACGTTTTCCCAAATCTTTTATTTGGGGAGAATTAAAAGAACATCGAGAAAAAGTTCTCCTTGACAAGATCATGGCAAAGATGCCAAGTTATCAAAGAGCTGCTTCTGCAATTCATAAAATTGAAGATTTGTTATTACAATCAAAAGAAATTGATAGTAAAATCGCAACGTTAAAATTTCAACAAATTCAAATTCATAGAGAAATTGTTAATCAAAAAAATATAGTTAATAACACTGAAACAAAAGGCTCTAAACCAGTTTCGTATGTAACAAGGGGTAAATGCCCATCTGAAACATGCAACGGATTCATTGAAGATAAATGGGAATGTGGAATGTGTCATATTAAAATCTGTTCTCATTGCATGATGATTAAAACGGAAGAACCAAAACACGTATGTAACGAGGATGATGTTAAAAGCACAGAGTTGATAAGAGAATCTACTAAACCCTGTCCATCATGTAGAACACGAATTTATAGGATTGAGGGTTGTTTTGCAGAAAATACAGAAATTCTTATGTATGATACCACTTTGAAGATGTCTCAAAATATTGCAATCGGAGATGTTTTAATAGGAGATGATGGTGAAAAACGAACTGTTTTAGAATTAGTTTCTGGAACAGATAAAATGTATGAAATTACCCAAAACAATGGAGAAACATACATAGTTAATAGTAAACATACTTTAGTCTTGAGTGATGTTTCTGACAGAATTCATGAAATTACAGTAGATGATTACTTGAAACTTGGCGATACCAAGAAAAGTTTATTGTATGGTATTAAAAGTTCAAATGGTATTAATTACCATGAACAACATGTTGAAATGGACCCATATTTACTTGGTCTCTGGCTTGGTGACGGAACCCATACTCATCCAGTAATTGCATCCAATGATAATGAAATTCAAACATATATTTTAAATTGGTGTAAAAATAATGATTGTGAAATGACACATGAAGAAGGTGTAAAATTTTTAATCAGACGAAAAGGAAATTCAAATGGAAAAGACACGTTAAAAAATCCAATTGGTTACAGTTCTTGTGAAGATTGTAAAGGTTGTAAGAAAAAAGAGCAAAAAATTTGCGATTACAAAAATGAAGAAATTTTAGTAAAAAGAGAAAAGCGATCTCAATCCAATCCTTTCTTAGAACAACTTAGAAAATATGACTTAATTGGAAATAAACATATCCCAAAAGAATATTTGATGAATTCTAGAAAAGTTCGACTAGCACTATTAGCCGGACTCATTGACACGGATGGGTGTTCAAGTAATAACGGGAAAAGAATAGTGATTATTCAAACTAAAAAAGATCTTTCTGAACAAATAATTTCTTTAGCTAGAAGTCTTGGATTTGTTGTAAATTTCACTATAAGAGAAAGAAAAAATGAAAGTATTTTTGGTCTCGAAAATAAAGACTACCAAAATCAATATGCAATTAATATTTCTGGTGAAAACTTGTCTGAAATTCCAACTTTGTTACCCAGAAAAAAATGTGAAAACTCCAACTCTAATAAAAATCTTTTTAAATCTAGTATTAAAATTAAATTTATCGGAGAAAATAAATACTATGGATGGAAAATTGATGGAAATAATAGATTCCTAGCTAAAGACCATACGATTTTACGAAACTGCTCTCAGATGTTCTGTACTAATTGCCACATACTATTTTGTTGGAATTCTGGATTAGAATTAAAAAAGACTCAATATGTTCATAATCCCCATTATACAGAATTTTTACAAAAAAATGCTCTCGTTGAAAATAATGGCTGTGATAGAATGCTTAATCAGTATTCATTCAATGAACTTCAAATCTCAAGAGAACAAGCTAGAAAATATTTAAACTTATACAGAAAAGCAAATCATATTTTAGACTCTGTAAGAAATTATGTTGATCCAATTGAAGAAAAAATCAGAGATGTATCAATTAAATATATTAATAGAACTATTACAAAATCTGACTTAGCAACATTTGTTCAAAAATATCATAAGGCTTCAAAAAAGAATGAACTTGCTAATATGAGAAGAACAACTTTTGGAAACATGATTCTTGAAATTCTCACAAAATTAGTGATAGATGCTAAAGGTAAGACTTCCCAAAGATGTGAACAAATTGTAGTTGAAATCGATAGAATGTTGGCAGAATTGGAAGAATTAACAGAAGACAGTATGATAAACATTGGAAAAATGTTTAATTCTGGAACACCAGAAATTGTTACTACCACATTTTTTGAGTATTAAATAATTATGCAAATACCTATGCAAATACTCCTAAAAATAATTAAATTTTTACCTAGGTAAAGTAAAATTTATTCCAATTTTATTAAATTGGAAGAGTTTTTAATTGAATATTTATTTAACAATTCTTCGTTTCTATCATATGCTATTTTCGCAAATTCGTATAATTTGGAACATGAATGTTTTTCAGGAAGTCTATGTAGCATACAAAATGATTCATTACATTTACATTTAATCGACGTTAAAGAAAATTTCTTGCATTTATAACACCTATCCATAATATACAATTAAACAGGATTATATATTAAGGATTTTTATTATTTTAAAATAAAAAATATTTTACACTAACAATAATTTTAGTATTAAGATTAAAATGAAGTTTTATATATATGAAGACGATGTTATAGATGGAAAAATAGATCATATAGATATAGGCAATAATACTGAAATTATATGTACTAATTGTTTTGAATTAAAAGAACTTCCAAATTGGCAGAATGTTACTGAGGTTAATTGTTTTAATTGTATTGAATTAAAAGAACTTCCTAATTGGGAGAATGTTACAAATGTATGTTGTTCCGATTGTCCAAAATTAATAGAACTTCCTAATTGGAAGAATGTTACTAGAGTTGATTGTGGTTGGAATAAAGGATTAAAAGAACTTCCTAATTGGCAGAATGTCACAGAAGTTTATTGTGAGTATTGTCCAAATTTAAAAGAATTACCTAACTGGAAAAATGTCATTAAGGTTGAATGTTGTGGTTGTTCAAATTTAAAAGAACTACCTAATTGGCAAAATATTACTGGTGTTGAATGTTCAGATTGTCCAAATTTAAAAGAACTACCTACAGGATGGAAATTTTTAAAATATTTATACAGTAATATATTAACATACGAAGAATATATTAGTAGAATAAAGTAATATAATTGGAACACGTTCATTATATAAATTCTTATTTTTTACGTTTTGATCTACGTTTAGCTTTTTTATTTTCATGTCTATTCATTCTCTCTATTATCTTTTCTTCAAGTTCATGAGATAAATAATAATTAAATAATTTCGCCAATCCAATCTCTGCAACTATAGACCAGAATATAGGCCAACCAAAGTAATATTTACCCATTGACCAATAATGTTGTTGGATTGTTACATATAATATTGCAGATATAATAGATGCCATGGCATTTGACGTAATTCTATTTTCTTCAATTTGATACATGTATCTACTGCTTGTGGGAGAATAATACATATGTCGTTTTGTCATTTATTATAACATATATTTTATGAAACACTGTCAAGAAATTCGTCGTCAGTTTTTCTATCTTGTATATTAATTTTATGCCTTATTAAAATATCTATAATTTTTTCTAAGTTTTCCTTATCAGCACTCACTTCTAATAGTTCATTCGTGAGAACATTAAATAATCTATAAATAAATGATTGTCCATTTTTTATTATGTATGAATATAAAATTAATTGAATAATATGGCAAGAAGTTAATGACCCTGTGCATTTAAATTCATATACAACTTTATTTTTTATATCGATACAGTCTATTTCTCCAAATATTAGTATTTTTTTATGATATTTCTCAATAGACTCCTCAAATTTTAAATTTGAGGATGTCCCAACAATTTTTTTTAATCGAGATA
>JACCEB011038798.1_pt1 | contig 13590 bp, 16 predicted proteins | sample 7454761 | NCBI WGS metagenome assembly JACCEB01 (sample SAMN15323454, study PRJNA562643) | freshwater metagenome | isolation source: river surface water | place: USA:Blue River Watershed | collected 2017-08-18 | reverse complement strand
ATTAGATTATAAGTCTGGTAATGAAGGCATTGAGTTTATTTTAGTAAATGAAGCATATACATCTAAAATAAATTGTATAACAGGATTGATAGAATTTGATAGTTCATTAAAGAATCGTGAATTTATTTATGATGATGTAGTGATAGATAGAGATATCAATTCATGTATAAATATATTAAAAAAGTCGGGACAATGGTTATCCCAAGATTCTATAAAGAATCTGTTGCTCAATAAAATGAGCGAATTAAAGTTATAAACTTAACAATTATATATAAATTGTTAAGTTTTTATAATTTTTTTAAATCATCAATGAGAGATAGTGAATATGATATAATGATTTTAGAAGGAAAATTTAAATAAAAAAGATATGAAATTTATAAAAAAATTTAATGAGAATGTAGAATCTGAATTTGATTTGGATTTAGCTATTACTAAGATAAAAGAACAATTTAGTGATGAAGAAGTTATTAGTAATTATGATGAAGAGATTCTAAATTGGGTGGAAGAAGATTGGGCGGATGATTATGATTCAGAGTATGATTGGTATATTGATCATAATAATGGTGAGGCACAAGATGTTGTTGTTAGTGATATTATTAATTGGTATAAAAAAGAATTTAATAAAGAACTTAGTCTTGATGAGTATAGTGATTTATATGATGCTATTAAAAGTGAGTATGGTTTAATAAACTAAATAATAATATTTTTGTATAATATCAAAAATATTATTATGGATAAAGATTTTGACAGATTTATCTTACCGGTTGCTAAAAGAATATTTGCTACAACAATATCACAAGATTTGGTAGAAGTTAAGTCATTAGGTGGTGGTAATAGTGGTGATGAGATTAAAAAAATAAAAAGTGATTTGAAGGCTGAGAATCGTGATAGAAAAATTGAAAGTCTTGTAGATGATAAAGAATTCAAGGAAATGAAGGTTGAAGAACACCCTTATTATAGGGCTCCTGAGACACCAAGAGCTACGCTAATGTATTTGGATTTTGTTTATGATGTTAAATCAGACAAAAAATAATATTAAAAATCACTCAAATTGAGTGATTTTTTTTATAATACTTCCTTGTAGTTTTTTTAATCTTTTCCTTATTTTCTTGATATTTTTCTTTTTTATGTTCTTTCTCACATTCTATACATAAATTTCGATATTTTCAAAAATCATTTTAAGAATATTACATTTATTACATATTTTCCATATGTGTAATTAATTTATTTATATATATTAATATGGAAATATACGTTTATTTGATATGTTGTACCGATGTGAACGGAAATAAAATGCACAAAATTGGCTTCACGAAAAGAAGTGTTGAGAAACGAATAAAGGAATTTAAAACTGGTAATGCTAACGATTTCTATCTTATAGACTCATTTAAGTCTAAATGGGGTACTAAAATTGAAGCTTCGTTAAAAAGAAGATTTAAAAAATATAATATAAGTGGTGAATGGTTTGATTTATCAGATGTTGATATTTTAAATTTTGGTAAAGTATGTGAAACTTTACACGATGGTTTTGAATTTATGGCTAATAATAATACATACTATCAAGATAGAGAGAATATAAACTTTTTATAAAAAAAACATATAATTATTATGGATATGAAAGAACATTTAATCAGACAATATGTGTCTGGTATAGATTTTAAAAGTGATTGGGGTGTTACTCGAATAAAAGAAGATATGAAAAAATTCCTTGGTGAGGAACCATCAATTGATGTTGTGTATAAAAAAGATGTAATGATAAGTGAAGTCACTGGCATAGCAAAGGAATTTGTTGATGTTGAGAAAATTCAAATTGTATTTACGAATACATCTGATAAATTCCAGAAATTGGAATTTATAGTAAATGCAAAAATATAAAAATAATATAAATAAAATGAAAGCATCTGACTATTACTTAGATATAGATAAAGTTTCGAAACTTCAATTTGAAGATGAAAGAAATAGAATACACAATTACTACACTGATATGTTAATATATGCATCGGAAGATGGAAGATTGTCTATAGCAATCTCAATTAAAAATACTTTAATTAAAGCAGGTTATTTAATTCAAGTTCGTGATGAAAATATCGAAAAAATATTATCATAATGAAGTTTGACATTATTGAATATTTCGGAAAAATCGATAATGGTGTTTTGGTTATTATATCATTGAACTATAATGGTGTTCATTACGATTCTACTTTTTATTATAAAAAAAACTTTGTGGCTATTACAATAGATGAAGAGTTAGAAGAACTAATAGGTGTTATTGAGGAATGGGATGGTTATAACGAACTTATTCTTTCTATAATGTCTAAAGTAATTCCTTATGATGAAATAATAAATAGACTTGATGTATTGGATGTGTCTGAATATGATGAATAAAAAAATAAATAATGATATGTTAAGAAACAATGGTATAATAACTCAATACGAGTATGTTGGAAAAACTTATGCTGAAGCAAAAGAATATGCTGAAAATGGTGGTTTTACAACTAGAATAACAGAGGAAAACGGAGTTGCATATATCTTAACAATGGATTTTAAAACTAATAGGTTAAACTTTAGAATTTTGAATGATATAGTTATTGAAGTGTATGGTGGTTAATAAAAAAGTCTAAGATAATCTTAGACTTTTTCTTTTTTATAGATATAAAATAAAAAAGAATATAGATGTTAATAAAAGAAATAACCTTGAAGAACTTCAAATCATTTGGTAATAATGAGCAAAGTCTTAAATTAAATACTGAAAAAGGTGAATTAATTCTTCTAATGGGTAGAAATGGTAATGGTAAATCTGTTATTGATGAAACTGAAATTGATGTAAAAATACCAATTGAAAATATGAATTTAAAAGAATTAAATGAATTTTTGGGAATAATGGGAATGGGAAGCGAATATATTAAATATATAAAAGAAAATAACATTTCTTTATATGAACAATATGTTAACCAACAAAAAACAACTTGATAACTATTTAGAGGATTTTACTCTATTTAAAAAAGAAGAAATTCTATCATTATTTAATGATAATGACTTTGATTGTGGTGTTACGGTTTTCAAAATAAAAATGAAACAGAAAATATCAATGCCTCAATTTGGAAGAGGTACTTTAATATACTGGACCAGTAGAGGATGGACAAAGGAGGAATCTTTATTGAAAAAAGTGAAAAACATTAGAAAACCAGAAGATTCGCCTATGAATAAAAATTTTTGGATAAAACGTGGTTATAGTAGTGATGATGCTGATTTTAAAGTTCGTTCACAAAGAAAAACTAATAAAGAATATTGGCTTAGTAGAGGATTTACAATGATGGATTCTTTAAATAAAGTTATAGATTTTCAGAAAGAAAATAATAATAAATTTATTAATAAACTATCAAATGATGATGAATTTAGAGAAAATATAAATTCAAAGAGAAGTAATAATATAAATTATTGGTTGAATTTAGGTTATTCAGAAGATGAGTCAAAGTTAAAAGTATCAAAGAGACAGGCAACATTCTCAAAAAAAACTTGTATTGATAAGCATGGTGAAATTAATGGATTAAAAATTTGGGAAAGAAGACAAGAAAAATGGCAAAAATCACTTATAGAATCTAATTATAACAATGAAAATAAAGATTCTAAATCTATTTCATATTTTAAAACCAAATATGGTGATGATTGGATTGAGAAATACCTATCTAAAGTATCATTTAAAAATAAAAACGATATTATGTATTTAATATCCTTTGAGAATTATAAGGATATGATATTAACATTAATAAATGATAATTTTAAATTAGGAATCATAAGTTATAAAATAAAACATACTATTATAAGTGAGGTGTATTCTACAAGTATAGAAGATATGTATTCATTTTTATTAGAAAATTATGAAAATGATTATGGCTCACCATCTTACTATGAAAGATTATATGGTGATAATTGGGTAAATAAGTTTATAAAAAGTAACAATTATAAAAATGAAGATGAAGTTCGTTATTTATTATCATTTAATGATCATAATGAATTAATTAGAAATTTAATTGATAACTACTCAATTACAGATATAGTCTTGAAAATAAAAAATAAGATAATATCTCATTTTTATAAGACAACATATGAGGATATGTTTAACTGTTTAATGAATTTAAACCCATTTATAAAAAGTAAATTTGGTTATATGAGATATTTTAATAATCATTTATGTAGAAGTGGTGGTGAATTTACAATTGCTAAATTTTTATACGATAATAATATTTCATATTTATATGAAATAAAATACCCAAATTCAAATAAAAGATGTGATTTTTATTTAGATGAATTTGGAATTTATTTGGAATATACCGGTATGAGTAAAATGAAAAAATTTAAGGATAATTATAAAGAAAAGGAATTATTCTGCATCAATAATAATATTAAACACATATTTTCAAATAATATAGAAAATATTAAAAGTGAAATAAAAAAAATATATGGAATTTAAAATAAGTTTAAAAAAACTAAATGAGTTACAAAATAAGATTAATATCTTAGATAAGAATGTATTAGTTAGCACCCAAAATGGCTTCAAAAAAATTAAGGCTATAGGTGTTACCTCACCACAATCAGATAAAATAATAATAAAAACAGTTGATTTTGAATTATCAGGATCACCAAGTCATAGAGTTAAGTATTTAAATGAATGGTTCTTCTTAAAAGATTTAAAAATTGGTGATTATGTAAATACAATTAATGGTATTCAAACAATAATTTCAATTTCAAACGATAATAATAAGGAAGATTTATGGGATATTGAAGTTGATGGTGGGGAATATTTCTCAAATGGCATTTTAAGTCACAATTCATCATTAATATCTGCATTTGATTTTTCACTTTATGGGAAAAGTAGAGGTCGTAATAAAAAAACAACCACACAATCTGCATTGCCTAATAGAATAAATAGAACAGATTTAGTTACTAATATAAAATTCGTATCAAATAGCACCGATATTGAGATAACTCGTGGCTTAGCACCGAATATTTTAAAATTGAGTGAAAATGGTATTGATAACGAAAGAGCAGGTAAGGCAAATATAGATGATAAAATCGAAAAGTATATCGGATTAGATATAGAAACTTTTAGATCCTTTATATCTATGAGTATAAATGACTTCAAAAACTTCTTATCGCTTTCTACTGATGAGAAACAATTGCTATTAGATAAATTATTTAACCTAGAGGTTATTAATACACTTAATAGTATTTTGAAAGATATAAATAAGAATAACAAAAGTAGATTGCTACTTTTAAACACTGAAATAAATACATTAGAAGATTCTATTGATTCTATTAAGAAATCGATTGAAAGAGCTTTAGAACGAGAGAAAGAAGATATTCAACAAGAGATTGATGTCATCACTGCTGATATGAATTCTAAGAAGGATGATTACAAATTGTTGAAAGAGAAAGTTGAGAAAATCAAAGATAAGGAAACTATTCTTTCTAATGAAATGGAAAGTGAAAGAAAACAATTAAATTCTACTCAAAATGATATTAAAAATGTAGCTAAAGAGATAAGCTTATATGATTCCGGTAAATGTCCTACTTGTAGTACAGACTTCTTATCAGAGCATTTTGTTAATTTGAGAAATACTTTAGTTCAGAAGAAAACTTCTCATGAAAAAATTCTTGAAGAGATTCAGAATAATATTCTAGCAATACGTAATAGACAAGCTAAGTTAAAAGAACTAGGAGAAACAGCAACAAAATCATTCAATGATTTGAACTATCTTTTAAAAAACTATAAAACACAAATAGAAAAATTAACTCTTAAAAGAAAGGCAAGTATTAACGAAAGTTCTGTAAACACTTTAGAATTTAGTAATACAATAGAAGAATTAGAAGTTAAGAAATCTAATAATCAAGATAACGTTACTATTAGTAAAGAGAAAGAGCTTTACTACAAAGAGTTAAATAGAGTATTAAGTGAAGATGGTGCTAAGAAATCAATTATAGCGGGTATTATAAAACCAATTAATCATTTTATATCTGATAATATTAAAAAAATCGGATTACCATTTGAAGTTAAATTAGATGAAACATTTAGTGCTGAGGTTAAAAGTCTTGGAGTTCCTGTGGATCACGATACATTATCAACTGGTGAAAATAAAGTAATTAATGTTTGTATTTTAGTTGCTTATTTAAGACTAATTAGAACTAAGACATCTGTTAATGTATTATTTTTAGATGAGGTTTTTTCTTCGATAGATATTGATAACATATCACATATCTTGACTTTGCTTAAATCTTTTTCACAAGAGTATAATATTAATATATTTGTAGTTCATCACGCTATTTTAAATGAAGAGATGTTTGATAGAATCATTAAAATTGATAAAAACGTATTTAGTACAATAGAAGAAATTGAAATGTAATGAGTGAAGTGTGTGTAATAGGGGCTAGAAAATAAAAAATATTTTAAATTTTGGAAATAGGTAAATGGAATACTACTATCATGTTCCAAAATTGTACAAGTTTTAATTCAAATATAGTACAATGGAATACTAGTAATGTTACTAATATCTCTATGTTTGGTCAGGTTCAGAATAAAAGAGAAATAAGAATAGGTAAAATAAATAGAATAATAAATAAATATATAAAAAATGAATTTGATAAATATGGGATTTAAAAAAAGGTATTTAAATAGAGAGAAAATCTTAAATGTGTATAACCAAGGGTTGCCTAAATTAATCTCGTTAATTGAGAATAATGAATGTTTAATATTTGAAGATGATTTCTCAGAAGAAGTTTCTGATATTATTTTAAATTATGATTATTTGATTCAAGAAAAATTAGCAGTACTAATAGATGGATACTAGCATAAATTTATATAAGATATTAGGTATCAGTAGTAGTTCATCTCAGTCTGATGTTAAGAGTTCTTATAAAAAACTAGCAAAGAAATATCATCCCGATGTTAATAAAACGGATGATGAAAGCATATTCAAAGAGATTATAGAAGCCTATAAAATTCTATCTGATACAGAATTGCGTGAAGAGTATGATAAGAAAAGTAGATTCGGTAGAAATTATAATGAATACTACGAATTGTTTGATGTTAACTTTGATAACTCTTATGAGAATACTAAAGATAAGTATGAAGCATTTAAAAAGAACGAAGTCTTTAATATACATATTTTAGTAAATGATAAGTTTGATGGTAAATTAGAATATGAAAGATGGGTTCTATGTAAAACTTGTGATGGCTCTGGTAAAGACTTATCTTCAAAGATTGTTATTAAAGATAATGATGGTAAAGTATTAAAGATATTTGATAGTGATGATGGTTGTGATTTCTGTTTTGAGGAAAATAATTATGTAGTAACTGATAGAGGTCCTGTTAGAATTAATGATGTTGAAATTGGTGATATGGTATTATCAGAGTCTGATAGATATCATGAAGTAACACACTTATTAAGAAGAGATTATTCTGGTGAATTATATGATATTGAAGTATCTGGTATAAAAGTTAATGGTGTAACTCCTAACCATAAATTTAATATAGTTAGATTTAAATATAATAATCAAGGTAGAATTAAAATTGATGATTATGAGTTGTTAGAAATATCGGCTGATGAATTAACCAATAATGATTTCATATTATACCAAAAACAAAGTTATAATACTAATAAAAGTGTTGTTATTCCAAAAGCAAGAAATAAAATTCAAAAGTTAAATGAGATTTTAATAGATGATGATTTTATTAAATTTATGGCTTGTTATATTACTGAAGGTAATACTAGGGGTAGAAGAGTGGTTGTATTAACATTCCATATAGATAAAGATAGGGAATTGATAGATTTTATCAAAGAATATGCATTTAAATTGAATTTGAATCTTGTGTGTTTTACTAATAAATCTTGGGGTGATAAAGCTTTTAAAATAGAAATATTTAATACACAGTTAGCAAAATTTGTGGAAAAATTCTGTGGATATACATCTTTGAATAAATATGTTAATAATGATTTGTTAGGGAAAAATGATCAATTATTGCTTGATACATTATTACTATGTGATGTACATAATAAGAATAATTTTAGAACATATACAACAGTATCTAAAAAATTAGCATATCAAGTTTTGCACATAAGCCTTGGGTTAGGACATAATGCATCTATTAGTTGTTATGATTCTTATATTGATAAGAATGGTATTAATCACAAATCTTGCTATAGAGTTTATATAACATATTCACATAATAGTAAAAAAATGGGTATTTATAATAAAAAAATTAAAGAAGGTGTTTGTTTAAAAATAAAAAAAATAAATAAGAGATATGTTGTATCCACAAAGGTTTATAATTTAACTATAAAAGATATTCATAAATACACAATTGATGGATTATTGGTTAATAATTGTGAAGGAACAGGCAAAGGTTTTAATAACACTGATTGTTCATTCTGCTCCGGGCAGGGTAAAATTGGTATAAATCCGTGTAAGTCTTGTAAGGGAGATAAAAGAATACTTGGTAAACAGAAACTTACAGGTATAAAGCTTACTGGTAATGAAACTAAGATAGATGCAATGGGACATTATTCAAAAGATGAATATGGTAAAGTTGGGTATTTATTATTAATAAAAGAAGAAAAAGATGTCTAATTGACATCTTTTTTATTTTAATAGTTTTCAGATATTTTTTGAACAAAAACCGCTACTCTATATGGTGGCATATTATCGTGCCCATCAGTACCACCTGCTGAGTTACCACCTGCATTTTTAACAGGAGTTGGTGTTTGTGCTTTCCAGCCCTCATCCGAATTTTTACTTTCCATTAGTGAATGAATACTAGTGTTACCACCATTATCATAAGGAAAGTCTATTTCATGTTTGTGTGGTGGAATTTGTGTTAATGTTAATTTAACTAATTCATAACCATCTATATATCCAATATTTTTATTCCATAGAGGCTTACTTGAATCACCGCCTGCTGCACTGACATTTATACCCGTTGAAACTCGTCCTCTTTTATCAACTGTTCCGTTATAACCATTACATATAGCCCAACCGTATCTCATAGTTCCAACTTTACCTCTTCCTATATTAGCTCCACTTGTTTCAAAATCATTTAAATTTGCTATTGCGATTTCTTTTATATCACCTGATTGTACACTATATTCATAAATAGCTGTTACAAGAGCTAATTCTATCTCTCTATGTTCATCGGCTGATATTGATGTATTACTTGCTAATTTAGTATTGATTAAATCTGTTATTTGCTGTTTTGTCAAAGCCATTCCTATATCTTATTTTTTATTTATATATTATAATCATTTCCTGAATAATCTACACCACTATAATCAGGAGTCATTCTATCAGTTGTAAAATTGATGTCATTACCATACCAAGTCTTATTTTCGGTATCTATTGCGAATGATCTAACATGATAAGTTGTGTTATATTCTAAATTATTTATTTTAGCAGTAAACAAACCGTTAATAACGTTATCACTATTATTATTTAATATAATTACATTATTAACATCAACAATTGGATTTGCGAATATGCTCCAGCAAACACCAACCTTAGTAACACGTATATCACCAGTAATTGACATTTCTCCACCAGTATTATAAGATACTGATCCAATATATGATCCTGTAGTATTATCAATTGTATAAACAGCACTTTCTGAATCGTTTGTTTTTAACGTAACGAATGCTGATATATCGATTACTGGTGGTGCCTCACAAATAGGAGTTACGTTATCTACTAAATAAGAACCAATTGTATCAATTCCAAGTGTTACGTTATCAATGAATATGAAATCGGAATCTAAGTAATCTATTTCTGGTGCAATACCTTCTAATGGAACTTGAATACCTTTATAAATATTAACATCATTGAAGTATTTAAAGAATGGTATCATATCTACTTCATATAATTTAATATTATCTAATACCACCATAGATGGTCTAGATCCAGTTGCTCCGTTACCAGTCACATCTAACATTAAATCTGTTTTGTTATAGAAATATTCATATTTCTTTGTTTTTTGATTACTTCCAAATCCGTTATATCTTTCAGGGGACGTTTTTTCAAATGAATCTAATCTAAATGTATTTACACTTTTCAAATGGTTTATATTCTCACTAATCGGTAGGTATGACATCTTTTTATATACATTTACGCTACTAAAATCAGATTGGTATGTACTTACCTCATAATTTAAATTTGAGAGATTTATGATAGGGAAAGTAGATGTGGGTTCAGAATTAATAACAACAGGCTCTTTATATTTAATACTTATTTTCCATTTAGATAAATCGGTAACACCGCTATTCCATTTTACATATAAAAACCATTCACCGTATATATCAGTTACTAAATCATCTAAAGTAGTTACATCTGACAACCAGGCACCATTACCTTGTCCGATTTCATTATCCATTTGATAGGTATCAGTATAGGCAAACGTATTATTTAAATTATATGGTGTTGTTATATCTGAGAATTTTGTAAAGCTTTCTTTTAAACTAAACTTAGTTTCTTTTAATCTAGCACCATAACCAACATTATTCTTTTTAAGATTTATTATATTACCATTTGGTGCTTTTAAGTTAAGTGTTAAACCCGCTACTGAACCGAATGAACTAACCGTTACAACTATATCATCAATAACTAAATCACCATCAACAAGTGGTGTAGCAGGCTCTAACAATTCTTTCTTACTATATAGCTCAGTGTCTGATATTGAAATCTCTGAGAAAGAAGTTGTCGCTGATATTTCTTTAATTATGTACGCTGATGTATTATCATAGATATAATTAAACCCGGCTACGCTGTATGTTATTACATCAAACTCGGCTACTGAATATCTAGATTTTTCAATATTTACATTAGTGTTATTTATAATTATACCAGAATTAGTAGCTGATATATATAATTCATTACCAGTTACTCCTGAGTCTCTAAACTTAATAGCTTCTTCATCATTTTTAGAAACGATAGACTCAGTTCTTTTAAGAATAATATCATCATTTGATACTGTTGAGAATGTCCAACCAATATCAAAAAATGGTTTAATATTATCTGACGAGAACGGTTCATCAAATCCTGATCCATCTCCAATAAAATCACTATATACTTTATACTTAGTACCTAATTTATACAAGCCATAGTCTAAGCTAAAACTATTTCTAAATCTTGAAGCACTTGATAAAACATCATAACTTGGGTAACCATATAAATTTGTTCTATTTATAGTTTTCCCTGTTAGTGGTTCATAAGTTCTAAAATCTCTAGCTAATGTTACGGCTCTATTAGAATCATAGTTTGTATCTATCCAAGAATTGTAGCTAAATACTGATGATGATAAAGCAGTTTCATTAGATTTCAATTTAGATCTATTTGTATCATAAAATTTAAAATTCTGTATAACAGATGTTGCTGTATATCTAGTAACTCTACCAGTATCGGGTATAGTACGTCCTTCATCAACAATAGTTTGTTGAAATATCTTATTTACAATTATAGAAAACGCATCTATAACTTTAACTACACGAGTAATACCATTGTAGCTACCATTGTATAACTTATTTTTATATAAGTCTTTATCAATTATTACATAATCACCTAATATGAATCCGTGGCTTACTTTAAAGTTTAATTTTATATTACCAATACTACAGTCTTTTACATCTCTTTCAACATTATTGAATTCCACAACCGGGTAATTTGAATTGAAGTGTCCACCTTCAAAGAATCCATTGATCCAATGAGTATCATACATTTCTGTTAGCTTTGGATAACCTTTAAATAATCCGGTATTCCAAACACCGCTAAATTTTCCGTTAAAGAATGCACCAGACTTCCAAATATTCTTTGTTATCTTTATTTTATGATTCGGTGAATCCTTTTCAATTCTTCTATATGGGAATGTAGTATCTAAATTAACTTCTACCCAAAATATTTCTGTGTTGTTTACAATTGTTGAACCTTTATCACTTATTTTATAATAATCAATTATTAGTTTTCTATCCTCATTAATATCAATGGCTACGATATTACCAATTGAAACAGAATCACCTATTTGAAATGGATCACAAGATTCTTTGTTACCGTTTATTTTTATTTTCCAAGAGACATTGCTAGAATATAGTACAGATGAGAATACATCTTCAAAATCTTTTACAGATTCATCTACCCTATAACCATTATTCCAAACGCCATTTTCCCAAATACCGGATTTGAAAACACCATTACCTATTTTCGAATTAATTGAATATGTAGTACCTTTTTCAATTAATTCAAATTTATATACGTAATCATTCTCAATTGTATTAGGTACTGCTATATTTTTATAATCATTTGTAGAACTTATAATAGTATTATTTATTTCATGATAACCACCGTATATATGTATGTCTGTTATATTTGCAAGTAAATATTCACTACCGTAAGATACTGACATAACTAAATAGTTTTTAGTACCATTTGTATTAGTTGCTTTTAAATTTGTAAAGTTTACTGATGCAGAAGAAGATGTAATAGATGAAAAAGGCGTACCCCATTTAGTGCTATCTTTTAAATTCGATTCACCGACTAAATAAAGATTTAATGTATCACTAGCATCGGTACCAATCTTAGTATATTTAAAGTTTAGATTGAATACATCATAATTTACTACTTTTGCGATATAGTTCTTTGTATTAATTATATCAACGCCAGTACCATATGTAGAATATGATGCTGCTAATGCATTAGGTGAGAAATACCAACTATATCCAGTTATTTTAGATGAGATTCCGTCAATAACTATTTTATCATTACCAGTTGATTGATGATAACACCATCCATTTGGTTGTGTTGTATCATTTGCTGATTTATCAACATATGAAAATTCTCTTATACCATTAACCAAAAATTCAATTTCAGTAACAGATGAATTAAGTATAGCCCAATCAGTACCAAATGATTCATCATAAGCTCCATATTGGATAACATCCTTTGTTGAATAATCATTTAATGGTTTGTTATATGTGTATAGTGTAATTGGTTGATCATTTGTATAAAATGAGTCTGATTTTGTTATAATAGGCTCACCTGATTTAAACGGATTTGAATATCTTATATACATCGGTTTAGAACTACCTCCGGTAACATTTGTTACGAATTGGTAATTCTTATTCTGATCGTATTGAATAGGAGTTACATATTCATTGAATATATATCTTAAGCCTGTTATAGTGTTTCTACTTATACCAATACCAGATGGTTTTACTTTCCAAGAAGAAACAGAGTTTTTATCATTAAATGCCATAGTATATATATTAAAATTTTATTATCCAATTACCATATTAATTTTATATTTACGGAGCCTGTTACATTTTCATCAGATAAAACAGGTAAATATGTAGTTGATATTCATTTCTGTGTTTCCTGAATTGGAAGATATAAGCTTATGTGATATGGCTGAGGGTGCTATGGAATATGAAGGTAGATTAGATGCAAATGAGTTAGTTAATAAGTTAAAACAAATGGGATTTAATGCTGAAATAGCTTAAATAAAAAAGTCTGAATTAAATTCAGACTTTTTTATTATGGTGTTAGTTTCATTGTTACATT
>JACCEB010289076.1_pt1 | contig 13594 bp, 15 predicted proteins | sample 7454761 | NCBI WGS metagenome assembly JACCEB01 (sample SAMN15323454, study PRJNA562643) | freshwater metagenome | isolation source: river surface water | place: USA:Blue River Watershed | collected 2017-08-18 | reverse complement strand
GACATGCTACGAGACACAACATCGAAGTTGCGCTCCGAGCAAATGCAGCGCCCGCCATTCTGGTACTCGGACTTACTTTGCTTTTGCGCCGAAATCATCACATAGTTTTCATCCAATTCAATTTTCACATCGTCTTTTTTCGCGCCAGGAATCTCGGCGTGTATAGAGTACGCGTCCTCATCCTCGTGCATATCAAGCCGTATCTGCGACGCGGATCCATCAAAAGAAAACGGACGACGTATGAGCCCTCGCACGGCGTCCTCGATGTCATTAATCTGCTCATGTAGTAAATGCTTCTTCATTTTGATTTCCTCTTTCTCGATTGGGATGAGATTGTCCCGCGCCTAGTATTGCGATCTCGATATTTGGTATCCGTTTCATCCATCACTGAAATCCGTTTCGATCTACGTGCGAGGCCGCGCAAGGGTCTGCGCGATTACTCCTCTATGGTGTCGTTGTCGAAGTCGTCACTTCGATAGTCCTTTACATCCAATCAGGAGAACTCAATGAAACATTTTCTGAAACTGTTTATCCGTGATGAGCGCGGACTTGCTGCAGTCGAGTATGCCCTCGTTGCGGGCGTCGTCGTCGCAGGCTTAGTCGGAGTGTTCGGGGACATCGGTGGCAATGCTGCAGCTCGCCTCCAAGACCTCGCAGACGCACTCGCCACCCAGTAAGGCAATCCCAGTCGTATCGGTGTCCGGGCAGTGAGTCCCTCCCCACTGCTCGGGCACCGTCGGAGCGCTACGTGAATTCTGTCCCACTCATACAGTTGTCAGTCTTGATCCCTTCCGTCTTGCTGGCAGCAGTTCTCGACTGGAAGTCGAGAAGGATACCGAATGCACTCACTGCGTTCATTGCAATAGCCGGTGTCGCCTATCTCGCGATTGAGAATTCAGTTGCGTCAGCGTTGGGTGGAGTTGCTCAGGGAGCCATCGTCGGACTCGCTTGCACGCCCATCTACGTTTTCCGCGGCATGAGCGCCGGAGATGTGAAGCTGATTTCCGTTACCTCGATCTGGTGGACAGTCTCGGAATTACTGATCGCAATAGCCTCGACCGCCATCGCCGGCGCGATTCTGGCTTTGATTTACATCTGTGTGAACCGGGGCGCCACACACGTGCCGTATGCGATCGCGATCGCTACGTCGACTGTCGCTACCGTCTTCGCTGCCTGAGGAATCCATGAACTACAAAACTCGAAAGAATATTTGGCTATTGTTTATCGCCCTCGCATGCGCCGCTTTAGCTGCTTGGCTCGCAACGCGCTGGATGCAAACGCGCATGGAAGCAATCGACCCCAATAAACTCGCTCTTTCGAGCGTCGTGATTGTCACACGAGATATCCCAATTGGGCATCGAATCCAGGCAGCAGACATCAGGGTAGGCCGTGCAATAACGACCAGTATTCCACCAGATGCGTTTACAAAAGCGGAAGCCGTACTCGGCCATGTTTCGAAGTCCGCACTCTTTTCGGGCGAGGTTCTAATCGATCGACGTCTCTCAAAGTACGTCGGCGGTAGTGCGCTCGCTGCGGTGCTAGAACCGGATATGCGCGCAGTTACAGTGCGCGTCGACGATGTCATCGGCGTAGGTGGATTTGTATTACCGGAAAATCGAGTCGATGTCGTCGCTACATTCCAACAGGGAAATTCTTACGAAGCCGAAACAATTCTCCAAGATATTCGCGTATTAGCAGTCGATCAGAGATCCGATCCCGGCTCAAACGAGCCATTGCTGGTTCGCGCTGTAACGCTCGAGGTCACTCCCCAAGGCGCCGAGAAAATCGCCGCAGCAGAACAACGCGGACGAATTCAGCTCACCTTACTGAATCCAATGTCTGCCAAAACTGTGACGTCGAGCGATGAGTCCGCCATGGCGGAGATTGTCGTCCGCGCGCCGAAATTGATTGAGGCGGGACTATTCCCGATTAAGACGCCAAGCCTGGAGCGACCGCGCGATCCATCACCTGCCGTGACTTTGATCCGCGGCACGCAAGTTATCACACGCAAGTCGGAGTAGGAACTCAATATGCATCGACCACTATTCTTAGTTTTGCTGCTCACACTCAGCGGAGCTATCAACGCCGCAGATCTAGAGACGAGTAGCCGGAAGATCACCGTGCCCGTCTTTCAGTCGCATACGTTGACGCTAGATAGGGCGGCAAAGCGGGTTTCTATCGCAGATCCAGAGATTGCTGATGTCGTGGTTTTGAGCCCCACAGAGTATTACGTACTCGGTCGTGATGTAGGCGTAACGAATCTCATCGTTTGGGACCGCGAAGGCGGCAGACGATCGTCTTTCGAAGTGGAGGTTACCCACGATCTCGAAGGCCTCAAGACGCGGCTGTTTCGTCTGATTCCCGGTAATAGCATCGACGTGACGTCGGCTCAGAGATCCATCGTGTTGTCTGGTCGTGTCCCGAGTGCCACTACAATGAATACGGCGATTCGCCTGGCAGAGAGTTATCTAGCGCGCCTAGATAATGCACGCCGAAGTCGCGAAGCTGATTCCGAGAAGTCGGGGACCCAGCGCAACACAAATCGCCCGAGCGGCGAGACTATCAATCTGCTTGAGGTATCGGGTGCTCAGCAGGTCATGGTTGAGGTCCGAGTGGCTGAGGTTGCACGCTCCGAACTCAAAAGAATCAATGCGCGATTCAATGCCTTTGGCGTTCGCGGCAATTGGAGCGGTGGCGGCGTCAACGGCGGCGCATCTTTTCCGGACGCGATGTTTGGTCCTTCGGGCGCTCGCATTCCGTCGGTCAGCTCGAACAGCAGCTCGGTAGTAGCGCCCGTGCTCGACGAATTTGCACCGAACGATCTTGTGATAGCTAATCAGGGCATCTTCACAAGCTACTTCTCCGACAGCTTTGCATTCAATCTCGCCTTGGATGCAGCAAAAGATCAGGGACTCGCAAAAATCTTGGCCGAGCCGACCCTGACAACTTTGACCGGACAGGAGGCTACTTTTCTGTCCGGTGGTGAGTTTCCGATTCCTGTCCCCCAGAGCGACAGAAGCGTCACTATCGCATTCAAAGATTTTGGTATTTCCTTGAAGGTATTACCAACAGTTCTCGCCGAAGATCGAATCAATACGAAGCTCGAAGTTTCCGTTAGTGAGATCTCAAATGCGACCAGCGTTGTCCTGAATCCGACTCAAACGAGCTCAACCTTCGTCGTTCCGTCACTCACGAGACGCAACGCGACAGGTACAGTGGAACTTGCGGACGGCCAGACGATCGCATTAGCGGGCCTGTTCAGCGACAACGTCCGTTCAATGGTGAGTAAATTCCCTGGCCTTGGCTCTCTGCCGGTGCTCGGCGCGCTATTTCGAAGCCAGGATTTCGTGAAGGGCAATACCGAGCTCGTCATCCTGGTAACACCACGCTTGGCGCGACCGATTGACCCGAAATCATTGGATCTGCCAACCGATCGTTATCGCCAACCGGACGATTGGGACTTTTACATGATGGGGCGGATCAGTGCACCGGAAGTCAACCCACCGCAAGACACACAAGAGAGGAAGAATCCATGAACGCAGGAAAACCACTGGTCATTCTGTGCTCAATAGCTTTAAGCACTGGCATGTTAGGCGGATGCGCAACCACTGAGCCCTCAGTGGCTGACGGTCGGAGCCTCAAGACGATTCTGGCAGCACAAGTCAACGATGCCGAGGCGACAGCGCGTCACGGAACAACAGCGCCTCGCGGAACCGATGCCGAGGTCGCCAACGCGACGGTCAATGGTGTACGCAGTCGAAGCCGTGAAGGCTCATCTCGTCCCGGGCTAATGGACTTACTGTTGGGCGGTATGGGTCGAAATTGATATGTCGGCGCAGGCACATCGAAAGCGACTTTACTGTCGGGGCAGCGTCATACCTCTGATGCTGGTGGCAATGGTCAGCGTCGTCGGTATCGTCAGTCTCGCAATTGACGCGAGTCACCTCGGGTATGTGAAGTCGCGACTGCAATCAACAGCGGATGCCATGTCGCTGGCTGCAGCCAAGCGACTAGATGAAACCGGCTCTACCTTGGCGGCTTGCGAAATGGCGCGCGAAGTCATGGTAGAAAATGCAGTCGGATTCGCCGAGCTGACAGACGAGATACCTGCAGGAGTTACCTGCCCACAAAACACCTGGTTCGAAATACAGTTCTCGGTAACGCCCAGTCCTTTCGTTGTTGGCAGTACACCTGCACGTTACGTGCGGGTTCGACTGAGCGACGTTTCGAGCAAGGTCAGTTTTGCTCGAGCGCTCGGCATCGTCGATCTTGCAGCCGGTGCGAGCGCGGTTGCCGGCCCGAGCGCGCCGCTGACCTATGCATGCAATGTGTTCCCGCTCGGAGCATGCGCCAATTTGACTGTGGGGAAGCCATTTTTCGGCTTTACGCCAGGGGGCGTTTATGGACTGCGTGATGACGGCGGGACGACCGTCGGAAAGTTTAGCTTTCTCAGCTTAGGTGCAAGCGGGGCGGACGGACTTCGTAGGAATCTAGCTGGCGATTACAAGACATGTCTAGAAGTCGGAAAAAGTGTGAACACTAAGCCCGGGCAGTCGTCCGGGCCCGTAAGCGAAGGCATCAATAGTCGATTCATTCAAGGCGGACTTTCAGCTGCAAACTATCCACCAGATGTCGTGGTCGATGAACCCTCACCCGCGTTATCGTTCAATCAGAACACAGGGCAGGTGACACAAGGGGCGAACGTCATCACCCGAGCGAGTGACCTCGCGGTCAATCACGCGAAATATGAAGCCGATATTGCTGCGGGTCTTTATGACAATCAGCCTCGCCCGGACGGACCTGGCGCATTCCGGCGGCGAGAGATCGCAGTCCCTCTCGTTAACTGCGCAGCGCCGACGAAAGGGCGAACCGAGCTTCAGATAGTTGGATTTGGCTGTTTTTTTCTTCTGCAGAAAATCAACGGTGGCGGCTCGAACTCGACTTCGACGATTTACGCAGAGTTCCTGCAGGACTGCGAGGCAGGTGGACGTCCTGGATCGCAACCCGGAACAAGCGGACCCTACGTCATTCAGCTCTTTCGTGACTCGTCGAGCAGAGACTCATGATCCGCCGAAAACTGATCGCAGGCCTCGCCGTTGTCGAAATGGCGATCGTACTGCCCATCCTGATACTGCTGACGCTGGCTGCAGGGGAATTCGGTCGGGCATTCATCCAATACTCGCGGCTCTCGCATCGAGTTCAGTCCGCTGCGCGTTTCGTCGCAGAAAACGCCTTACAAGGCACCACGGGCGTTGCCCTACTAACCGATGACATCAAAACGCAAGCCGGAAACTTGGTCGTCTATGGAACCACCGCATCTGGCACCACGCCAGCCGTTCCGGGCCTAAGCACGACCGATGTCGTGATTACGGTAACTCCCGACGGCCTAATCAGCGTCTCGATCGACTATGCCTACGAGCCGGTTCTCGGCGACGTATTCCCTGTCTTTGGGTTTGGAGAAGACATCGCAACCGCTGCTATTTCATTGAAACCGAAAACAATCATGCGAGCGTTATGAAAAAAGCTAAAGCGTTACCAAGGCGCGCCGGTCAGCAGCGCGGCACCACGATCGTTGAATTTGCACTCGTCGCATCGACTCTGCTGCTGACTCTTTTCATGGTCATCGACTTGTCGCGTCTCGTCTATATTCGACTGACTTTCGAAGAAGGCGTTCGTAGAGCGGCACGCCTCGCAACCGTCTGCCCAATTGGCGACCCACTCCCCGCCTTGGCAGCGCGCTTCGAAGACCCCCTGTCGACGGGCGTCTCCATCTCTGGAGCGACGGCATCGAATGTATCGATCTCCTACTTGAATTCATCGGGTCAAGTCATCACAAACGTTGCGCAGAATTATTCCGCAATTCATTCGGTTCGGGTGAGCTTACAAAATATTCAGATTCCACTGTTGATTCCCTTTATCTCGGGTGTGTTTGCGCCGGATTCGATCAGCTCGACCGCGATTGCTGAGAGCCTCGGCGTCGCTCCAACCGGAGTACCTGCGTGCTGAAAGACGTGCTGCTCATCGGAATGAACCGCGAGGATCTCACGCGGCTTGAAGATCAGCTGCGCGACGTGGCCGAAGTACAGCTACGCACACTGCTCTTCGATGACACGACGAATGGCACACTTCGGCGCGCGCTCGCCGAGACAGATCTCGTCGTTCTTTCTGCTCGCGGCGGACAAACGCATCTGTTAGCCGCTCTCGAGGCACAGGCACTTCCGACTTCACAAAAGCTGCCGATTCTGGTTTGCGGTGATCTCAACACCGTGGAAGCTACCAAATTGATGGTGCGGATCGGTGTCGACGATCTACTTCCATCGACGCCGACGACGGACGAACTGCAAACGGCCGTAACGAAAGCTCTGCGTAGTCACAGCGAAAACTCGCTCGCGAGTCGCGATCCCATCATGATCACGGTTCTCGGTGCGGCGGGCGGAGTCGGAACCTCATTCATCGCCTGCAATCTGGCGCACATCTTGCAAAGTGAGGCGCGAAAGCCGACTTTGCTGATCGATCTCGATCAGATCTATTCCCCAATCACCTCAATGCTGGGCTTGAACCCCTCGCGTGGCATTGATGACGCTATTTCTAATCTCCATACGCTCGACGCGATCGCACTAGATGGTTACTCAACTAAGCATAGTAGCGGGCTGCAACTGCTGTCGACTACCAATGATGGCGCCTTCCCTCGCTCGATCAACGGCTCCGAATTTTCGCGACTTCTGTCCATCGTCAAAGGCCGTCATGATCTCATCATTGTCGCTGCCAATCGCTGGTTTGATGAGGCCTCCATCGAATCACTCGTTCAGTCGCAGTTTGTTCTGACAGTTTTACGACCTGAACTCTCGGACGTTAGATGCGCGCGGAAACTCCAATCCCTGCTCATCCAGACGATCGGCCTGCATGATGAGACCATCAGGACAGTAGTGAACCGACATTCTTCTCGTTCAGCACTACCGGATAGCTTCATAAAAAAAGCACTGACTACTTCAGAGATACATCGTATCGCCGAGGACATATCACTAGTACGACGCAGTATCGATTCCGGCACACCGGTGCTAGAAGTCGATCGTGAGGCCGCTACGACTCGCACACTCATCGAACTCGCCAACTCTCTTGCTGGAACCCATATCGCAACTGATACAAAGCTACTCGGACGATTTTGGACTTCCCTCTCTCGGAGCGATAAACATCCATGATAGACCACACCATGATTGCTGACCTATCGGACACCGAAGTCAGCCCTCTCGAAGCGGAATGGAAGCAACTGATTCTCCCGAAAGTGCTTGGCACGCTCGATCTGTCGATGATCGGCATGATCGACGAGAAGCGCTCGCGCACGCAAATTCGTGATATCGCAAATCGACTGATTAACGAGGAGTCAGCGCCACTCAGCTTGATCCAGCGACGTCACGTCGTACGCCAGATCGAAGACGAAGTCATGGGGCTCGGGCCCCTCGAGCCTCTGCTTGCAGACCCCACGGTCTCGGACATCCTCGTCAACGGGCCAGATCACATCTACGTGGAGCGCGCCGGAAAACTGCAACGCACGGCCGTTCGATTTCATGACGATGCGCATCTATTGAACATCATCGACAGAATCGTTTCAAAAGTCGGACGTCGAATAGACGAGTCGATTCCGATGGTCGATGCGCGACTACAGGATGGTTCTCGAATCAACGCGATCATTCCACCATTGGCTATCGACGGGCCTGTACTTTCGATCAGACGATTTCGCAAGGATGCCCTGCGTATGGATGATCTCGTGCGTTATGGCTCACTGAACCCTGCATTGGTCGATTTGCTGAAAGCTATCGTTCTGGGTCGACTGAATGTGATGATCTCCGGAGGAACCGGTTGCGGTAAGACGACGCTACTGAACGCCATGTCTGGGTTCATTCCGGAACGCGAACGTATCATCACTATCGAGGATTCCGCTGAGCTGCAATTACAGCAACCTCATGTGGTTCGACTCGAAACCCGCCAGGTTAACGTGGAGGGACGAGGACAAATCACGCAACGCGACCTGGTAAGAAATAGTCTTCGAATGCGGCCGGATCGTATCGTTGTGGGCGAAGTCCGCGGCGCCGAAGCACTGGATATGCTCCAGGCGATGAACACCGGTCACGACGGGTCGTTAACGACTATCCATGCGAACTCCAGTCGCGATGCGTTGAGCCGTGTAGAGACGATGGTGGCAATGACCGGTATCCAGTTCCCCATCGCCGCACTTCGAGCTCAGATTGCATCGGCGATTGACGTCATCATCCATATGGAGCGTCAGGAGGACGGGTGTCGGCGTGTGATCAGTGTGCAAGAAATCAACGGCATGGAGGGTGAAACCATCGTGATGTCGGAGATTTTCCGCTTTGCCAGATCTGGTATCGATGAGCGAGGCGGTGTAACGGGACGATTTTCGGCGACCGGGATCGTACCGGAATTCTACGACCGGCTCAGCAAACGCGGCATTGGACTGCCTATCGCTCTCTTCTCCGAAGATCAGGCGGATATACGCTCATGAGTACGATACTGCTCGTCTTTTTCGTTCTCGTCTTCATATCCGTTTTTCTTCTGGTTCGAGCGACGACGTCGGAGATGATGTCGAGGCGCGAGACCAACCGCGACCTGCGAGATATTCTCGAAACAAGTGGCGAAATCGAAGACCCTGCAGAGCCTCGATTCTTAAGAAGACCACGTCTGGCCCAACTCTCTAGTCTTCGTAAGTCTTTCGAAAGACGCTCTGAATTTGATGGTCTGCGCCGGCTTATCGATCAGTCAGGCCTCGAGATTTTGATATATCGACTCTTCGTTTATTCGATTACCTTGGCCGGCGTCACTTTCTCCGCCTTCATGCTCTCAGGCCTGGCATGGTGGATTTCAGCGCTGTTTGCTGTTGCGGCAGCAGCCACCCCCTTCGCCGGGCTTCGCTGGCTCCGAGCAAGACGTATTTCAAAGATCGACATGCAGCTGGCGGATGCGATCGACATGGTCAAGCGGAGCCTACGCACGGGCAATCCCTTGGTATCAACATTCAGACTCGTGTCGAACAACATGAAAGAACCGATCGCGCGTGAGTTCGGTATCACGGCGGCAGATCTGAGCTATGGTAATGATCCGCGCAGCGCACTACTGGCCATGTTAGATCGCGTGCCGAGCATCTCGCTACGCGGTTTCGTCACAGCCATACTTGTGCAAAGAGAAACGGGCGGAAATCTCGCCGAAGCACTAGATCATATCTCCTATTTGGTGCGTCAGCGCCATCGTTTCGATCGAAAACTGCGAACCCTCTCTGCCGAGGGGCGTCTATCGGCGTGGATTCTCATCGTCATTCCGTTCGCCCTCGCGACGATCTTGCATTTCACTCAGTCGAGCTATCTCAATCGCTTACTGGAAGACCCGCGCGGGCCGACCTTACTCGGAGGTGGCGCCATCCTGATGACCATCGGTGTCATATGGATCCGTCACATATCTCGTATCGTAATTTGAGGCTGTGCCATGGATTATCTGAGTCTACTGATCGCGGTGTCTATCGCGCTCTGCGCGTTCTTACTTGCATATGTCGCGGGAGATTGGATTTGGAACGTTCGCGATATAGCCCGACACAGGGCCGAAGTGCTCGCTACCGAGCACGATAGCAGGGAAACAGTTACAGCCTGGGCGTGGAAGCGTCTGTCACGCTTCGGAGAAAAGCTATTACCGATACTGGGCGATGAACGTATTCGTATCGCCGAACACTTGTACATCGCGGGATTTCGACGCTCCACCGCGCCTGCTGTCTTCGTGATTCTAAAGGCAGGTCTAGTACTGACTGCAGTAATAAGCATTTGGCTGCTGTGGAGCTCTCCAACCGCGCTGACAGGCTCTCAACTCATGTTGATATCAGCTTTAATCGGCGCGATCGCCTTGCTGCTGCCGAACTGGTGGTTGCGAGAGAAGATGAAGCGTCGCCAAGCTCGACTGCGCAATGCTTTCCCGGACGCACTCGACATGCTCGTCATCTGCGTTGAAGCAGGGCTCGGTCTCTCGGCCGCGATGGAACGCGTTACGGACGAAATTCGGCATATGCACCCTGATCTCGCCATGGAGTTCGCTGCGGTCAATGCGGAAATCCGTTCAGGTATCGAGCGCGGCACTGCACTTAGAAATCTCAATGTCAGAACGGGCCTACTGGAAATTAGCGGCTTTGTTACTTTGCTCACCCAAACACTTCAACTCGGCACGGGAGTGGGTGATTCATTGCGGGTCTATGCGGAAGATTTTCGCGATCAACGCATGCAACGAGCGGAGAATCACGCCGCAAAAATCGGAACAAAAATGGTGTTTCCACTGGTTTTCTGCGAATTCCCCGCCTTCTTTCTAATTGCCGTTGGGCCTGCCATTTTGCGGGTTTTGGATTCCTTTGGGGCATGAGCCGATCCAACCGGGAAATCATATGATTGAAAAAGTTACAGTATTTGCCACTTCGTTATGGGTTTTGCTTGTGATCACTGGCTGCTCCTCCACCTCTCGTTTGACTAGTCAGTCCGTAGAAAACGCCGTAGTGAAGCCCGAGGATCAAGAGCAGCTTGCGCAGCGCGAGCGGATAGACTTATTGCTGGCTCAAGGGGATATCGCGGCACGCGACGGCAAAATTGAGTACGCGTTCCATCTGTTCCTCAATGCCGAAAAGCTCGCTCCATCCGACGATCGCGCTTTGGTTCGCGCCGGAAACCTGCATAGAACACTCGGTAATCGCGAGATGGCGATCAAGGCCTGGAGGATCGCCCTTGACCGAAATCCGTCCAACGGAAATGTGCACGAGAGCCTCGGGTTCCTGCTCCTCGAAACCGGACAATACGATGCAGCAGTAAATGCGTTCGAACAGGCCGTGCTGCTGGCTACCGAGAAGAGGCGCGCCATGATCGGCTTGGGATTGGCCTGCGAAAAACGTCAGGACTTTGAGCGTGCGCTCACCATATACGACACGGCATTGCGCGCCGAGCCGGCGGCGGCCGAACTACTGACCTATCGCGCCCGAACGCTTATGAATCTCGGGCGTTTCATCGAATCAAAGTCGGTCATCGCCTCGATAATCAATGAGCCCATTCAAGCGACATGGATCGTCCGCGGTGATCTCTTTGCTATCGACGGCGATTACGCTGCCGCTCTCGGAGCCTATCTAGAGGGTCTCTCCGAGCAATGGGCATACCAGCGGCTTGGCGAACACGCTTTGCGTAAGGATGAACTTGATCATGCCTTACGCTTCTTTCGGCAGGCTTCCGCCGCTTCACCCCGATTCTTCGCTGACGCCGAAAATGGCGTTGCGGTGACACTCGAGAAACTACGAAACAAATAAAGATGTTTCCATGTTTATCCCGTAAGTGTGTGTTTTCGAACAGATATTTATAACGCCGACTTTTACATTGGCATCCCTATCAACACTGGGGATGAACATGGTTTCGCTCAATGAACTGGATCGCAACGAGCTGCTTTTCGCTCTCCCGCTAGAGCTGCGCCAAAAACTTGCGAGTCGAATGGAGCCCATGAGCGTCGTGGATGGAGAGATCTTTCGAGAAGTGGGTGAGCGTAGTTCCGAAATCGTCTTCCCACTCACTTGCATCGTGTCCATGGACTACGTGCTGAAAGACAGCTTTTCCGCAGAGTTTTTGATTGTTGGCCGAGAGGGCGCCATCGGTTTCGAATCATTGTTCGATCAACGCCCAGGCCCAGTCAGGATGGTTGCACTGCAAGGCGGACACGCCTTGCGGATTGATCGAGATGAAATGCGACGACGATTCTTTGAAGAAAAAGCCATACAGGAATCCGTATTCCAATATACGTACTCTCAGATACGCTTAATGGCGCAGACGGTCACCTGCAATTGTCGTCATCGCCTCGATCAGCGAATGTGCCGATGGATACTCTCGGTACAAGACAGATCGCCCTCGCGCGTCATCAAGATCACTCATGAAATGATGTCGCACTTTCTCGGCGTGCGGCGCGAAGCCGTGACGAATGCGGCTGGCCGACTGCAGCGACACGGCATAGTCGAATACAGTCGTGGGTGTTTGACCGTCCTGAATCGACATCTGCTCGAAAACGAAGCCTGCGAGTGCTACCAGGAAGGACTTGACGCTCTGAATCTGCATAAACGCAACTTGCAATATGGGTATCGCGGTTGTGAGAAGTCGGCGCCCGAGGTCTCGTGCTGGAATAGAAGCGCGAATTCCTCCAAAGTTCTTTGAAATCGAGTACGAGACCCGTAGACATCATGACTCGCTACTCACGATTTCTCCTGATCACTGCCACTGCTTTTGCCATTGCCGTGACTTCGGCATGTGGCAGTGACGACTCGCCCGCCACCATTGCGCCTACAAGCGGATTTTTGACTGTTGGATTAACCGATGCGCCCGTCGACGATGCTGCAGAGGTCATCATCGTCGTCACCGGAATTGAACTTCCTCGCGGCTCGAACGATACGATCAATATTGATTTCGAAACCCCTCGCAGCGTCAATCTTCTCGAGTTTCGAGACGGCAAAAGCTTCAACCTACTCGACGGAAACCCATTATTGCCGGGAGAGTATCAGTGGCTGCGCTTGAAAATCCGGGCGCAAGAAAATCTGCAGGATGGATCCCGAATTCGATTGCGTGATGGCCGTCAGTTTCCTCTGTTCATACCTAGCGGAGCGGAATCCGGCCTCAAGCTCAACCGCCCCTTCACCGTTGCGCAAGGATCGACGACACGACTGATGATCGACTTCGACTTAAGAAAGTCTCTCGTCGTTCCGCCTGGACAGGGCGGTAACTGGATATTGAGGCCGACGCTGCGCTTGGTAGACCAACTACAAACAGGCTCTTTGGCCGGGACTGTCGACCTCAGCAACCTCGCCACTCTCGTTGAGAGCTCCCCGAGCACGTGCCAAGCCGGCGTCTATATCTTTAAGGGCGAAAACACGCTCCCCGATGATATGGATGGCGACCCCACCGACGGAGTCGACCCCATTATCTACGCTCCACTAATATCGACGACGACAGGCGGCATCGCCAACTTTCGAATAAGTTATCTGGAGGCCGGGCGATACACCGCGGCATTCACCTGTGACTTCCGAGTCGACGTAGATCCGACGCGCAGCGAGTTCAATCCCTTGGCAGTTCCGCCCACCGGCACACCACCGGTCATGCGGTTCATACGACGATTGTTCGATATATCAGCCGGGACACAAACCTCACTCACGTTCCCGTAACGGACTCCGGTTTGGGTTTGGAGCGCGGTCATTTATCAACGATGTGGCCTTCATTCAAATTCAAGTTAAGAAATTGCAATTTGACTACGAGCCGATCATCGGTACTTCCGCAGGCGTTGAGCCAGAAGCGGTGGAGTGCTCCGTGGAATTTGGATTTCGTTATTAAGTACTTTTGAACAGTGAGCATCGAGTTACGTCGATGTTCGCACGGAGCGCTCCGGCTCCAAGAACGCCGTTTCGACATATGCATCTCGTTAAATGCTGTAGAGCTAGTTGTCGCGTAATCGGCCATATCGTCAGTCAGGCGAACATATTCCCAGCCTTTCCCGTGGGATGTTCAGAAACCGATTAGGAGTTTCCCGGAGCCGG
>JACCEB011868564.1_pt1 | contig 13595 bp, 11 predicted proteins | sample 7454761 | NCBI WGS metagenome assembly JACCEB01 (sample SAMN15323454, study PRJNA562643) | freshwater metagenome | isolation source: river surface water | place: USA:Blue River Watershed | collected 2017-08-18 | reverse complement strand
TAAGAAATTTAGGGTAGTTAGTTAAAATCCAATATGAAATTATTTTTGGTAGATTTTTTTAATTCCTTCTGGTGAGCCATGATATAATGCCATATTCCTGAAATCCATTCTAATCCAATTATATTTCTCCTTGGTGCATGTTTCAAAATATTGTTCCATATCTGGGAACATATCATATTCCTCAAAAAATACATCACGCTGTTTTTTATTAGGAATAGCGAACGATATGACATCCGAACAACATGTTCTAAGGGTATTATTTAACATTCTCATTTTTTGGATACTAACTATAATTGAAATTTTTAGATGCCGATAAACACTGCATAACCGTTTCAACATGGAACCATTTACGAATGATAGACAGTCATCTAATACGATTAACACATGGTCTAAATCTTCGCCTTCATCTAATTTAGCTTGTTGCGCTTCCATAATTTCGCGTAAATACATATCAATTTTTTCAAGTTCATCTGCATCTGATACCTTAATTATAGTTTCATCTTCCCGAACATTTAGTGCTAATGTATTATCCAATTTTAGTGTTGGAGAGAACCAATAAATTTCTCCATCATCAAACACATTTTTATAAAACCTATAAACCATTGATACCAAAAGGGCTGTTTTCCCACTCGCGGGCGGGCTAATAATTAACAAATTAAATGGTGCGGATGGTAAATTCTCATTCACTGATACCCAATTTGGCTTTGGTTTCTTAACATCTAACACTCGCAAATCCGTAACTGGTTCTACTTTCTTTTTACTCATTTTATTTATTACATTAATAATAAATAAATATATAATATGGAAACCGACCAAGCTCTAACATCATTCAATGAATTTCAAAATCAATTAGCAACGACACTAAATCCGGCGTTTATTCATCAAAAAACGAAGGACCTAGTCGGGAATATGCTCCTCATGTTTGGTGTTCCGTGGTTCCTATCTAGACTCGAGAAACATTTAGACCCTGAAACAATGGAAAAAGTTAAACAATTAGTATCAGACCCCGAAAACATAGTTAATAACACAAAACAATTTGCGACAGCATTATTCAAAGAAAAGGTGTTGGAACCTGTAAAAGCGCAATTCTTAGATGAAGCATCCAAGTATATCCCAGAACTAAAGAACCTAGATTTGGAAAAGGCTACATTATCTGACTTACAAAATGCTTTTAAGAGTTCAGTTCTTAACAAAATGAAACAGAATTTACCTAAAGAAATCGCCGATAAATTACCTGAAAATTTCACCAGGGATGACATTCTTAATTCATTAAAGGAAATTGGAAGTGACCAGGCACTCGCATTCGCAAAAAAGAATTTACCTGATGAAGCATATCAGCAATTAGTTGCAAATAAGGATTTAATCCGTGACCCTGCTAAAATTGGTGATTTTGTTCGTGGGAAATTATCGGAAGTTGAAAAAGGGTTTGAGACTAAATTAGGTGAAGCCAAACAATTCGCACAGGCTAAAATAAAGGAAACTGCAGATACTCTTTCAACTAAGTTTGATGAACATATACAACCATTTAAGAAAACAGTTGATGATTTGAAGGCATCCCGTGATGAATTATCAAATACATTTGAAAAAACTAAAAGCGAATTGAATAGCAGATTAGAAGATGCAGTGCAGGCAGTTAATGATTTTAAAGCCAATAATCCAGGATATACAGCAGAAGATATTGAACCATTAAAAAGAGCAGTTAAAAACATTAAAGAAGAAGCTAAGTCTGCTAAGGCATCTTACGAAACACAAGACGGTGATTTAGCCGACCAATTAACTCAAGCTCAAACAGCATTAGAAAGCAAAACAAGTGAAGTTCTTAATACACTATCAAATATCAAAACAAATGCAAGTGCAGCTGCAAGTGATGCTATAACTACAACTAAAACTAAACTAGAACAAGCAGCTAAGGAAGGACAGGATTTTGTAAAAAAGACAGGTGCTAAATTAGAGCAGACAACTGAAGAACTCGGACAAACAACAGAAAAAACAGCAGAAGAAGGAATGGGATTTTTCCAAAAACTAAAAACCGGTGCTTCTAATTTAGCAGCTAATATCCGACAAAAGGCAAGTTCATTTATTAATCCAACAACTGAAGAACCCAGTTTTGCAGAGGGCGGACATGGATATAGTATGATTGAACCCGACCAATTAGAAAGTGGATTTAGTGAAAAAGCACTTTCAAGTAAAAGCATTGGCAAGTCTAAATTATTAACTGATTATTATGCAACCGAAAAAGATGACCCATCATTATTATTGAAACCCACTGAACCATTACCAAAACCAACAGCGCCAGCACCTAAAACAAAACCTAAATTACGAAGCAGTGACCCAGAATTTACAGACCAAGAAGCAGCACAAAAAACACTAACTAGTGGTGTTAAAGATAGACCTATTGAGGTATTACCTAAACGGCCTAAAGGCGCACCAGAAAGTGCAGGAAAAGCAAAGAAAGTTAAGAAAGCACCTAAGGAAGAAGAAAAAAGTATCTTTGATGATGATTTTGAATTAACACCAGCAGCACCAAAACCACCGGTGGCACAACCTGCGGCACCTACAACTGTATCTCAAACAGAACAACGAATGGAAGAAGCAACTGCACAACAACAAGAAGCACCCAAACAACCAGCTGCGGAACAAGAAACAACAGCACCTGAGACAGCACCAAAACCAACAACAACTGAAACAACACCCGATTTACCTGAATTTGAAGGATTAAGCCCGGCGCCACCAGCCGCTGCTAGCACAGGTGAAACAGTAGCCGCACAAACAGGACAACAATTAGAACAAAAGGCTGCAGCATCTGCAGCTAAGGCAACAACAGGCGAGGCAGTGGCTGAAGGGCTCGACACTGCTGCAGCTGCGACGGAGGAGGTCCCGATTTTGGATGTTGTAATGGATGTTGCCGGATTATTTGGCTCAATATTTGGTGGTGGTGCCTTAATGAAAGATAAAGCACCCCCCACACCAATTGCAACAGGTTCTAGCTTTGAACCAAACCTTTAATAATGATAAAAATTAATTATTTCTTAGTCTTTTTCTTTATTTCCTTATAACCCACAAATATTTGTTTATTACTAGGTTTATAAGGTTTCTTTTCTTTTGGTGGTTGTTGTTTAATTGTCATATCATGTTTTAAATCGGTATCTATAAACATTTTTATTCTTGATATATTTTAATAATTACTAATAATAAAATCAATAATGCTGAAATTATCAAAATCCGTGTCGGCTGAAAATTACCCCCTTAGTCCTTTAACTTCTAGTGTTCGCAAACTAACTTTAACTGTTCAACCTAGCAATCCTGTTGATTTAGGTAAATCATACCTAATTGTAAAAAATACACTTAGCACAACTGTTCGTGGCGAAGATGTGGTGCGCAATGTTGGATGGGGCACTCAGCTGACTGAAGATAAAGTTGTTATGTATCCTAACACCGTTCAACTTCGCACAGCTGCTCTTTATTTAGATGGACAAATGGTTGAATATTGCGAAGACCTTAATATTCGTATAGCCAATATGGATGCTTATACACGTGGTGTTGAAGAAATCAGAAAATATGCGAACGTTGGCAAATACGGGTTCCAAAGAGTAGAGGGTGCCCGTATTGGAGCGCTAAATGGTCAATCAACTCCTTTCATGGATGGTTGTTATCTTAGCCCATTCCTTGAACGCCCAATTTTAGCGGATGGTTCAATGGATGCTGCTAGGTATAAAGAAGTCGCAGGTGTCATCCATTTATCTGATATTTTCGGCTTCTGTGCCTCTGCAGGCCAAGTTAATCTCGCGGGCCGCACAGTTAAAGTGGAATTGCAGTTCGAGGATAGGTTCGAGATTTTGTGTGAGGTAGTAAATTACCCTGCAAATTGTTCTGATGTATTCCCAACCCCTCGTGATTACATGACATTGGCAACAGCCCCCGCAACAGTCCAAAATGATGATGGAACACCTATTGACCTCGCAGCGCTCACAGGTCATTATCGTATTCAAACAACTCAAACATTTAGGACAGTCAGTGATGTTCCATTCTATGTCGGTCAGCCAATTTGCCTATGGCAAAATAATGCACAACCTGCTGTGGTTGGTTCTAATTATGCTATTATCGAAAAACTAGCATTAAATGCAGATGCAGGTTATGGTGAGGTTGGTTCCTGTGTTATTTACTTTAAACAATATGATGTGGCAGCTGAAATTGTATCAGCAGGCCATCAAATAGATGAAGATGACTTCGCGGCTAATTTCTATGTTGGAACAGCAGGTGTTTGCGTTGGTATTAGTGGTGTGTATGACCCTAAACAAACTGATGGCAATGACCAATTACAATTTAATGATGAACTTAACCCCCCCTCACTACTTGGTGCTGGCTTAACTACTACATACCAAATAACAGGTATTGAAGCAGTGATGTGTGAATTAGTTGGAATGGAAGTTGCATCTAAAGAGGTTGAATATGTTGCATATTCGCGTGACATGGATACTATTAGTGCCAATCAACTTTACTATCAAAAATCGTTTATCCTCGACCCTGGATGCGTAGCTCTATTTGCAGTTGCTCCATGTGCTAAACTGCATGGACTTGCTAATCGTAATATTTGGGCTGTTAGCGAACAGGAAGCCGTTAGCTCAGGTGTTAGTTTCCGCAATATGATGAATGGACAACAACTCTATTCACATGACATTGTTTTTAGTAACCAAACCCAAAATGTTGAACCTCTCCACTTTGACCGTTTAGAAATGGCACTTGAAGCAATTGAAGCTACCTGGAAAAATAGCAGCACAGTTGCACAAATGGTTGTTAGTAATGGCACAGGCCAACATGTGCTAATTGCTGAAGCTGTCCCAATGTCCGAACAACCACAACAATTTCAAGTTCGCCTCAGCCATGCACTTAATGGTGACGCAAGAACTATTTATGTATTCAAGGCAATTGTAAAGGCTGTTAAAGTATAATTCAAAAATAAATTAATTTTTTATTTGTTAATTAGTAATAAATAATACAAACTAAAATGTCAAATATTAAATCAGTTTCTCCACGCACTCAGCTTCCAGAATATAGCCCAGGCCAGGAAGTTAATTTTGATATTTATAGTGAAAATGAAGCCCTAGTCCCAGGAACAGTTTTTCTTACAGGAAGACTGCTTGTTGATAATATTGAGGCAGATGGCTCTAATTTTTATGATGGTTATGCAGGGTTTGCATCCTTCCTTGAAAATGTAATTGTTAGGTGTGATGCATATCAAGAAATTATAACTAATTATGCCCGATATGTCAAGATGACAAATGCTCTCCAATATTCGCCCGATAGCCTTTGTGTTGGTCTTAAAGCGTCTTGTGAATTGCTTGCGCCTCACCAACTTATGACACGTGCTGTGCTTGATGATAGCGAAGCAAATGGTGATGATGGTTTCTCATTTGCACACAAATTTATGAATTCACTAAACAACATGACTGGTAATCTTTCATTTGCTAAATCGGGTCGTATCCAACTATCATTTAAATTGCCCCCAACTAGTAAGGCTCTTTTTGGCACAGCTGGTGGTATGTCTTACACACTTAGCGACCTTGAACTCCATTATAAAACAAGTCCCCAAGCAGCCGGAAGTGTGACAATCAATGTAGTGGAAGATACCCAAAAACTCATTCAAACAACTGATACAACTATCCAAAACACATTTATTCAACCTATTAATAAACTTGTGGTGTCTTTTATGAATACAACTGGTGAAACTGATGAAACACAAAATGCTCTCCAATGCCAACACCCACCTATTGAACGGCTTTCTTGGTTTTATAACGATATGTCTAACCAATTGCTTGCTTTTGACCTAGAGTCCGTTGAAGAAATGGTTTTATCTGGAATTACACTAATGCCAGTTGAAGGTTGCGGCATTGATATTCGCGAATTCCAATCAGCTCTAGTGCAAAATGGTGTTAGTAGTTTTCAGGATAAATTTATGGTTGGTCTCCGTCTCGGTAGCCTTATGAATTTTACTAGGTCTCCAGTTGGCCTTAATGTCCGACTTTCTCCTGGTAATACAAATATTTATGCATACTTTTACGGATTTGGCCAACAGGTAATTGTTTAATTGAACAAAATTTGATTTTTTTTTATGTGTTGAATTAATAAATAAATAAAAACAAATGTCAGTTATTAGCCATATTATAGAAGCAACAAACTTTACTTCTAAACGAGCTGATTTTAATATCCCCGCACTCTTGTGCGATAAGATGAAATTATGTCATGTTGGTGTATATGGTGTTGCAGGTCAGCCCCTAGACCCTGTGCTCGGCCAGTTAGCAGTCATCGACAAAATAACATTGAGGGATGGGGGAGTAATCCTTAGTCAATATAATCGTAATATCAAATCAGCGATGAAACTTAAACTACTTACTAATACATCTAATGACCAATTCCGAAGCAAACGCCGTGTGCTTGATGCTAGTTTGACAGGTCTTGAAGTTAGGAATAGTGGTGTTGATGCTGATGGCGTAGCACCTGGAAACCCTCAAAAATTAATGATGGGTGCTGGTGTTCCTAAAATTTGTGTTGATAAAAAAGACCCAGTCCATATAACTGAAGATGAAGAGAGCACTAGGTTTGCTATATTGGATTTAGCAGATGTGCTTGGCTGGTGTAACGCTGTTTATACTGGTGGCAGTGCAGTTCTTAGTGGAACTATGCCATGCCATATTCATAAACAACTTAAACTCTCAGTGGAATTTGCTGCAGCTGATAGTGTATTGGCAGAATCAACAATCGCTCAACCTTATCTAATTTTCCATGAAGCTCAAGATGCGGCAGCCGAAAAAGCCTATATGAACCCAAATCTCGTTGCCCAATATGCTGATTGGGAAATGGAGAGTGTATATCTTAACGAAGCCCAGCAATCAAAGGTTTTCCTCAATTCATTCTTCAATAAAACTCTTAGCAAACTTGCAATGATAACCGATGCAACTAATGCTAACGGCCAATCAACTGCACTAGGTGGTGAAGTTTTTAGGCTCCTTGTTAATAATACCCCTTATTTCCAACTTACAACTGGACTAAACCATCCTGCTAAAAAAGCAGCATTCACACGACTTGCTGGTTATGAAATGCCAATTGCCCTTCATTCAGATAAACCAGCTGGACTTGTAGGCACATGCTGGCCTAATAATCCAGATGAAGATGCAACGTCAATTTGTGAGGGTGCAAATCCTGCAGATGTCAGCGGTTCTCTTTGGTATCGTGCTGCTAATTCTTATCTGATTTTGGATATTAATCAAAAGATATCTAATCTCCAAATTGATTGGTCATGTGATGAAGCAGCAGCAAATGCAGTTACACTCCAATTCTGGGGACAAGTTGAAAAACTAGTTAGTTATTCCACTTCCGCTCCAGTAGTTGCCTACGCTTAAGGAAATCATTAAAAATCTAATAAAAATAATAAATGGCAGATACTAGTATTAGTCAATTATTGCGTGGTGATTTAAAACAATGTATCATATGCGGTGATTACAATATAGATACAAGGCGAAGATTTAAGAATGCATTAAACTGTATAATATGCATGGATTGTTATTTACCTGGTCAATGTAAAGTTAAATGTCGTGATTGTAAAATTCCGATAGACTTAGTTAAAGATTACTTAGGAAATTTTAAGACACGTTGTTGGATGTGTTATCTAGCTAGATTAAGAACTAAAACCACCGATATTTAATTTCATATTGGATTTTAACTAACTACCCTAAATTTCTTATTTTGTCAAACATTATTTTATTTTATATTTTTAAAAATATTTCTAAATAATAAAAATATCCAGCCTAAGTTTTATAATTTGTCAAAATTTCGGATAATTTATAAACTTAAAAAATATTTATAAATAATAAATTGTATTAGCTATGTCTCTTAATTTAGGAAGCCTAGGCACTAGATTGCCAAAACGTGAAGTAAAACCAATTATGGAAGAACCAATTGAAGAAATTAAATCATCACCCAATTTTAGCACTAAAGATATCCTAGAAATGTTTAATGTTCATGACCTTAGGGTTATAGCGGCAAAACTAGGTCAATCAAATAAATATGGAAAACGTAGTGACGATAAAACAGGATTGGGAGACACACCAATTACTAAATTGCCAAAATTCAGTTTAGTTGATATAATTGCTAATTTAGCTGATATTATAATTATGACTGAGCCAGGTCAAAAAGTAGATGATGATTTAAACACTGATTTTATATTAGATAAGTTTAATATTGGCACATTACGTAGTTTTGTAAAATATATTGGAAAACAAGATGAAATTAAGACGTTTCGTCGTATTGAAAAAAATGGAAAAATAGTAAGTGAAAATATAAGTAAATCAGAACTAATGGAAAAACTTAAACCACTAGTGCGATTTGGGTTAATTATTAAATCTGGTGAAGCTGGTATAATAGTTCCTGAAATTAAAAAACCTACTCAACAGGATGTATTATTCAATGAACTTGAATATCAAATTAAATTATTAAGGGAACAAGGAATGCGAAAAGCAGACATAATTGAAAAAATTAATACTGCATTGGATGATGCATATAATGATATTATATCTGATATTATACCAGTTAATAATCAAATCTATGTAATATTAAAAGATAAACAACAAGAACTAGCAAAATCAGGTGAAACAGAAGCTAAACAGCGTGTAGAATTACGAAAATATATAAGGGCTGCAAAAAAGTATTCAAAAGACTTAATTGACACTCAAGTTGAGAAATTATCCACTATAGCAACTAGTGGAACACAAGAATTATTATCACAACGTTTAGCAGAAAGAACCGAACCAAAACAAAAACGCCAATATATTAAGGGAGGCGCACCATCTACTGCAACTGAAATTAAACCTGTTGGTCGCCCAAGAACTAGGGAACAAACTACATTAGAAACTAAAACAAAACGTGAATTACAACGAGAGCGAAAAGTTGAATTAGAACGCCAAAAAGCAATTATGGCATCGGAAAAAACATTTGAAAAATTTAGAAAACAGGAAGAATTAGCCAAAAAAAAAGAGTAACTAGAAAAACTTAAAGCATTACGAAAAGCTGCTAAATCAAAGTAAATTAATTTTTATCTTTTTAATAATATAAAATTAATATAAAATAAAAATATCCAGATAATATAAAATCATGGACACATATTATGCCAAATTAAAAGAAGCTGTGAGCGCGTCATCATTTGCACAGTATAGCCGAATTTATAAACTGCTAGGTATTAATTCCCCGGACGATATTAAGAATGTGGAAGCCATCCAAGCTAAGATAGCTGACAAATCGGAGAATACTAAAAAGAATTATTATGCAGCCCTAGTTAGTCTATTAAACAAGATGCCTGAAAGTTACGCGGACACTATTAAGAAATATCGCGAACTCATGGAAGAGAAGATTAAAGCCACAGCCCCAACCGATACCTATAATGAAAAACAAAAAGCAGCATTAATGAGCTTAAAGGAAATTGAGGCAATCCGCACAAGCCTAATTGATAGTCCTAGTGAAGATTTCACTAAGCGTGCTAACTGGGATAAACTATTAGATTATATGATACTAAGTTTATATACTTTACAACCACCGCGAAGAAATGAGTTTTATAATATGAAAGTTATTAAAAATAGTAGTGGTCTAAATGATAGTGATAATTTTCTATTATGGACGCCTAAGAAAAAGGAATTCATATTCCAAGATTATAAAACTGCTGGGACTTACGGCACCGAACGGATACCTGTTAATGCGGAATTAGAAAAAGTTATAAGGTTTTATTTAAAACATTGGGAGAATATAGTTAGAGCACCTAATAATAATTTCTTAGTCAAATGGGGTAATTTGAATTTGGAGAATAGCAATGATATTACGCGCCGGCTTAATAGAATATTAGGAAAGAAAGTAGGCGCATCTATGTTGCGTCACATATACTTAACCGAAAAATTTGGGGGTGCTCTTAATGAAATGAAGAAAACTGCTGAGGCTATGGGTCATAGTGTAGAACAACAAAGAGAGTATATCAAAAAGTAAGTTTGCCATTATAGTATTAAGAAAGTTATATAATTTCATATTGGATTTATACTAAGTTATGTTTTGAAAGTTAAGACTGATTTGATTGGTGACAGAATTTTGCAGACCGATTTTTTTTTAATTATTTTAAAATATTTTTTGAAAATTTAGAATTTAATAATGTTTTACGAAATAAGAAATTTTAGGTAGTTAGTAGTTTTGTAATATGAAATGATTTTTAAGATAGTTTTATGATTTTAGTTGAGTTAGAATTAATAATAATATGGCGGAATTAGTTATTTTTGCGTTATTTTTTACTTTAGAGGCCTATAATGGTATAAAAACCGGTTTTTATACTTATATCCAGTCCCCAGGTAAAAAATAAACAAATAAAATAAAATCTAGGGTCAAATTCGCCATATTATTATCTAAATTCATTATAAAATAATCTAAACAGCTCAACACATACCTACTCTAAAACCATATCTAAATCATAATTCAAAAAATGTTAAAACGCAATGAAAGAATTAACGGCGATATAGCTGACATCATCGCGAATATTTCCTTTAACGATTTCTCCAAATTATATAATGAAGAAAATGACAAGAATGGCGAACCTCAAAAAACACTAACTGTCTATAAGAAATTAACTGAATACTGCCAACTAGCAAAGGCAAATAATTATATAACGCCCCAAACATATAATTTCGCCAATGGTCGCAAATCAGGAAGGATGTTCTGTCAAGGTGCCGGGCTGCAAAATATCCCATCGGTGTTCAGAGGTTGTCTATCATCCGGACTATACCTAGACATAGACATGATAAACTGTCATCCATGTATCCTAAATAAAATCTGCCAAAAAAACCAAATTTCAGCCCCGAACCTTAACGCGTATATAACTAATCGTAACCATTATCTAAAACAAGTGAGCGACAATCTTAAAATAACTAGGGACGAAGCCAAAAATTTATTCATACGGAGCATTAATAATCAGGACACGATTACGCAAATCGGGCGAACTAAAATTAAAAACCTCGCACAATTTACCGAGTTTGATAATGAGATGAAACTAATTCAACAAACATTAATTTTAAAGTTCCCGGAAATAGGACAACTTATACAAGCATATAATCCGGTGAAAGCTAAAAAGAATTTGGGCGGATGTTTAGTTAATTGGCTTATGTGTGATGAGGAGAATGAAATATTAATGCGTGCTATTACGCATTTAGAAGAACGAGGAATTGGCGTGGTTGTCCCAATGTTTGACGGACTAATGATTTTAGATGACCCAAAAATTAATAAAACAGAACTTATTTATAATTTGAATTTATTAACCCAAGCTGATTTTATCAAATGGGATATTAAGCCACATAATATTGAATTACTATCCCAGTTACTAGCATTAGGAAAACGGAACAGTTCGGAAATCCAAACTATATTTGCATCAAATATCATTCATCTAGGTTCAATACTCTATTCATCTTATTTTAAAACCCGGCTAGCATGTGCGCCTAATGGTGATAGTGTAGAATATTTTTTAAAATTGGATGGTTCTAATTTATGGTCTCGCGGGAAATCATATATTTCAGGGTTAATTGAAAATTGGTTAGTGAAACAACCATTATATATTATGGTCAATGAAGATACAACCGAACCACTTAATAATAATATTAAATGGGTAAAAGATACCCGCGACCGTATCCTTAACGAAGCATTAGAATATATTGACACTGATTTTATTAAGCGGCTTTTTAATTCAAGTAAGTTGAAATTGAATTTTAATAATGGTGTATTTGATTTTGCCAAAATGGAATTCTTCGCAAATCCTAGATTGATTGATGGATTTTTTAAAATAGGTTATGATTTTAATGACCCAGACCCGCAATTAATTGATGATATTTATAAACGGGTATTAAATCCAATATTTGGATGTGTAGAACCAAATAAAAATAACGAACAAATGCGGGATTTTGTATTATATAAATTAGCCCGTATGGTAGCAGGATATTATAAAGATAAATCATGGATGACTTGGCTTGGACTACGGGATAGCGGAAAAGGAGTTTTAAGTGCTTTAATTATGGAAACAATAGGGGATTATTACACGACTTGTGATAGTGGGAATTTTTTAATGAAATCAAACACTAATACCGACGCAGCTAAAAATAATATGTGGTTATTTGGTTACGAACTAAATAGGATTATTAGTGTTAGTGAATTTATAACCGACCCTAGCAATAAACGGCATTTTGTTAATGGTGCTATAATCAAGTCAATTTGTTCTGGTGGTGATTATATTGAAACTAGGGCACAATTTGCTATGAAGACTAAAATTCAATTACAGGCTGGATTAATATTTATGTGCAATGAGATGCCGGCAATATATCCGTCTAATACAAGTGAAACAGGTCATACATGGTTTATGCCTGCTAAGTTTTATAACCCAACTAAAAAAATTGAAAAACTACCAGGATATTGTTATTATCCACTAGATGAAAATATTAAAGATTGGATATCAACACCTGGGATTGGATTAGCGTTTATGCATATATTAATAAGGGCATTAAGTCGGCCGACTAATATGCCGGAGAGTATGCAGGAAGAATTGGAAGAAACAAATGAAAGTGCCGAAGCAAATATTAAACAGTTTATCCAATTTACTGGTGAAGAAAATGATAAAGTAAGCACGTTAGAAATCAAGCATCATTTGGCAAGTAAGAACCAGACATTTAATGATAAATTATTATCAGCACAATTAACTGGATTAGGCGCAATTAAATGCCGTGTTGGTGATAATCAAGTTAGGGGCTATAAATTTATAAAGTTAGTTTGAAAAATATAGGGTCATTTTTGTATTTTTTAAAAATATTTTTAAAAATATAAAATAAAATAATGTTTTACAAAATAAGAAATTAAGTATAGTTAGTTAAAATCCAATATGAATTAGTCAGATGAGGATAAATAAGCAATAGTTGCGCATATTTCCACTATGAAATAAAATCCATAGAGTGAGAATAAGAATAATTTGAATAGCATTTTTATTTTTTAGTTATATTTAATTTGGTGGTTCTACTAACAAATTAACAGTTGCTTTAGCATTTGCGAGGATAATTTGTTCGCCATAGAATGTCTCAAAACTTACTGTGAATTTCCGTGAATTAATAGGTGTTTTATTCCCTAGACTTATTCTATACAAGTTAGATGGTTCTATATTAATATCCCCTGTGAGAGATTGTGTATTAATTGAACAGCAGACGATTTGGCGGCGTTTGCCCTGAGTTTGTCCGCAATCGAATGTTGAAATACTAGGTGCGGTATCAAGCATAATAAGAATATTTTCAGGCAAATATGCTTCAAGATATGTTTTATTTGCAGTAATAGAGCCAGATGCACCAAACACCGCATAAGATGCTTCACTATATCCCATTAATTTTTGTAATCTAGGTTGTGCCAATGTTAAAATAAATGCATTTGCCGGGTCATTATATTTAGTGGAATTATTACTTGCAATTGATAAATCAGGGGTGTGTAAATCAGGATGCATTATAAAATTAGTTCCATCAAATGGTTGTTTAACTCCATTAGCATCTGTG
>JACCEB011190686.1_pt1 | contig 13613 bp, 13 predicted proteins | sample 7454761 | NCBI WGS metagenome assembly JACCEB01 (sample SAMN15323454, study PRJNA562643) | freshwater metagenome | isolation source: river surface water | place: USA:Blue River Watershed | collected 2017-08-18 | reverse complement strand
GGTATCGTTCTGCAGCGGGGCGAAGGTGGTCGACATCCGTGTCCTTGTAGCGATGTTCGGAGAGGGTCGTATTATCGCCGAAAGACTTGGACGACCCCAAGAAAATCAGGCTTGCGACTGGGCCAGCAACGCTTCCCAGCTGCCGGGCGGGTTGCCGCTATCCAGCATTTTTTTGAACACGAGATACGCATCCTCCTTGCTGTTGTAGGCCCTCAGCGTCGTCTCGTCGTTTACCCATGCATAGACAATGATCTTGGCGCTCGTATGAAAGCGAAAAAACAATCGGTACTGCTGGAAAAACTTCGCTCTGAACCAATGCTTGTGCTCGCTGCCCAAGCTTAATCCTTGTCGGTACTCTGGCCTGCCAGGATCTTGGGGAATAATCTCGTACATCAAGCGCGTGACAGCCGCCAGCCGTTTGGATGCGTTCTTGTTGATATAGCCAACCGGATCTTTCTGGCGCAGCTTGTGGACCTCTTCGCGTAATTGAGTCAGTTGTTCGTGGAAAAGCGGATGCAGAAAAAGACTCCAGCCGTTGACAACGACGTTCATTCGCCTTCATCTTCAAGTGGCTGATCAAGGTCGATAACGACGGACTCGGTCAGTGACTGCAGCTGCTTGGCGAGCGCAGAATCCAGGGCCACCAGATGCTGCGGATTTGCGGCGATATCTGCAGCGAGAAATGCTAAAAACTGGCCCAAGGCCGGATCGTCGCCCTCGGGTTCGGCCCGGGCAATGACCACTTCACCATCCGGCTTGATGGTGTACTGGATTCGGTCGCGTTTGCTGACGTTGAGCGCGCGACGCACCGTCTCGGGCACGGTGGTTTGGTAGCGGTCGGTCAATGTGGATTGAAGCCGGATGGGGTTCGGCGCCATGGGCAGCCTCCTGAGAGATCAAACGCTGTCATTGTAGGCGATTCTCAGGAGGTAATGCAATTGCATTGTCATCACCAGTGCAACGGGACCGCATCTCCGGGCCTGCCTCAGGGCGCAACAATCACCTCAACATCCGCTTCGCGAAGCAAGCGCATCAATGCCTGCGGCGGTGGCGCATCGCAAAACAATTTGTCGATCTCTGACAGCTGGGTGATGCGCACCAGCGCCTGCCGGTCGAACTTGGTGCGGTCGGCCACCAGCCAGACCTCGCGGGATTGCTCGATGATGGCTTGGGCGACTTTGACTTCACGCGGATCGAAATCGCGCAGCGTGCCGTCGGGCTCGATGCTGGATACACCGATGATGCCAATATCGACCTTGAACTGACGGATGAAATCTACGGTGGCCTCGCCAACGATGGCGCGGTCGCGACCCCGAACCACGCCGCCGGCGACGATGACCTCACACTCCGGCTGGCCAGACAGAATGCCCGCGACATTCAGGTTATTGGTGACCACATGCAGCCCTTGATGATGGACGAGGGCGCGCGCCACCTCTTCGGTTGTCGTTCCGATATTGATCAGTAATGAACACCCGGGACGCACGCGCCCGGCGACAGCCGCGGCGATCCGGCGCTTGGCGTCGATATTGAGCACCTGCCGCTGGCTGTAATCGATGTTCTCGACGGAGGATGGCAAGCCGACCCCGCCGTGATAGCGAGCCAGCAACTGAGATTCCTCCATCAGTTTGACGTCGCGCCGCACGGTCTGGGGAGTGACGCCGAGCTCCAGCGCCAGATCCTCGACCGAGACGGTCACTTGGCGCCGCACCGCGTCCAGCAGCCGTCGCTGGCGAGGGTTCAGGGTCATGGTCAGGCTCCAGCCCGCGTCGGGCATAGCAAAAGCGAAATAATGAAAGCAAACGAACTTTTTAGGCGGCCTATTTGTTGCTTTTTGTTCGTTTAGCGTCTATCTTTATTCGCATTATCGTCAGACCAAGTTCACTTGGCAATTCCTGCGAAAAAAGTCACCCGCTTTTTGACGCAGTCGCTGGCCCACCCATCCCTGGCCGGCGTTTCACTGGTGTTGTCACTGGTGTTTCATTGGCCCGATCTTTTCAGGGGAAATCAGCTCCGACCTGTCGTTGAACCTTGTTTCTGCTTGCGCCGCGAGAATGAATTCCTCCACACCTCTTCACTGTGATCTGCTGATCGTCGGCGGTGGCATCAATGGTGCGGGCATCGCACGTGATGCGGCGGGGCGCGGTTTGTCTGTCGTGCTTTGCGACAAAGATGATCTGGCCGCACACACGTCGTCGGCCTCCACCAAGCTGATTCATGGCGGACTGCGCTATCTCGAGCACTATGAGTTTGGTCTGGTCAGAAAAGCGCTGATCGAGCGCGAAGTGCTGCTGCGCTCGGCGCCGCACATCATGTGGCCAATGCGCTTCGTGATGCCGCACGATAAAGGGCAACGCCCAGCATGGATGATTCGCGCAGGGATGCTGGTCTACGACTATCTGGCCAAACGAGAAATCCTTCCTGGCTCGGGCAGCATCGATCTGCGCCTGCATGCGGCCGGCGAGCCGCTGAAACCAGAATTCACCAAAGGCTTTATCTATTCGGATGGCTGGGTCGATGATGCGCGCCTGGTGGTGCTCAATGCGATGGATGCTGCAGAAAAAGGCGCGAAGGTGTTCACGCATACGATCTGCACCTCGGCCTTGCGCGAGGGGGATCACTGGCATGCGACGCTGCGCACGGCCAATGGCAGCGACATACCGGTGCACGCGCGCGGGCTGGTCAATGCGGCCGGCCCTTGGGCCGCGCAATTTTTGCAGCAAGCTGCCCATCGCCCCAGCGCAAAATCGCTACGACTGATCAAGGGCAGCCATATCGTGGTCAAGAAGTTGTTCGATCATCCGTATGCCTACATTTTCCAAAATCCTGATGGGCGCATCGTGTTCGCCATCGATTACGAACAGGATTTCACGCTGGTCGGAACGACCGACATTGAATACGCGGGCGACACCGACAACGTCGCCATTGATCAGGATGAGATTGACTATCTGTGCAATCTCACGGAGCGTTATTTCCGCAAGCCGCTGACACCGTCGGATGTGGTCTGGGCTTATTCAGGCGTGCGTCCGCTGCTGGAAGATGCATCGTCCAATGCATCAGAAATCACGCGCGACTACAACCTCGCCATGGATGGCGACACGGCGCCGCTGCTGAGTGTCTTCGGCGGCAAGATCACTACCTTCCGCAAGCTCGCCGAAGAAGCGGTGGAGATGATCGCGCCCCGGCTCGGCAATCACCAGGGTGCGTGGACGGCGGACGCCTGTCTTCCCGGCGGCGACCTGTTTGGCAGTACGCCGCAAAATCGTTCGGTGCTGGAGTTCGACGCCTATGTGCATGGATTACAGAAGCAGTATGCATGGCTCGCACCTAAGGTAATCAGTCGCTACGCGCGCGCGTACGGTACGCGCATCCACAAGCTGTTGGATGGACGACGATCGCTGGAGGACATGGGCGAGCCACTGGCGGCCGGGCTGTACCCGGCTGAGCTGGAATATCTGATGAATTTTGAATGGGCCTCGTCGAGCGCCGATATACTCTGGCGACGCAGCAAGCTCGGCCTTCATGTGCCGCCAGAGACGGCGCAGACCATCGACGACTGGATCGCACGGCAGCGATCAAGCCTTCGATCAATATAAAAATGGCAATGAATGCCAACGCGACCCGGACGCTGTCCGGGGCCGGCATTGAGGAGATAGAGTGCGTCTCGAATTGCAAGGCGTGAGCGTCAGGGTTGGCGCTGACACCCATCTTTACCCGACCACGGTCGCGCTCGCGTCCGGCGCGATCAATGTGCTGCTCGGCCCTACGCTGGCCGGCAAGACAACGCTGATGCGGGTAATGGCCGGTCTGGATCGCCCCGCCGAAGGCAAGATCATCGTCGATGGTGCTGATGTCACTGGCGTACCCGTTCGCGAGCGCAATTTGGCGATGGTCTATCAGCAGTTCATCAACTATCCCTCGCTGTCGGTTTTCGAGAACATCGCCTCGCCGCTACGCATTGCGGGCAAGCTGTCTGAAGATCAGATCAAAAAGAAAGTCAGCGAGATGGCGGAACGTCTGCACATCTCGGCCTATCTGGATCGCTCGCCCTCGGCTCTGTCTGGCGGCCAGCAGCAGCGCACCGCGCTCGCGCGCGCGCTGATCAAGGAAGCGAGCCTCTTGCTGCTGGACGAGCCCTTGGTGAACCTCGATTACAAGCTGCGCGAAGAGCTGCGTCGAGAGCTGACAGAACTCTTTTCTTCCGGCGAGACCACGGTGGTCTATGCCACCACCGAGCCACTGGAAGCGCTGCAGCTCGGCGGGCAAACGCTGCTGATGCATGAAGGCCGCGTGTTGCAGCATGGCTCGACGCTGAGTGTCTTCCACAGACCGATGTCGGTGCAGGCCGCGCGCACGTTCAGTGATCCGCCGATCAATCTGTTCGAGGCCGAGGTGTCGGCTGGCGTCGCCCATCTATCGGATGGTATTGCAGTGCCACTCACGAGCGAACAACAGTCCACGCTGACGGGCTTGAGTCGCGTCACCCTCGGCCTGCGCGCGCACTGTCTGCATGCGACACCCCAGGCAGAAGGTTTCGCGCTGCAAGGCACGATTGATCTTGCGGAGATCAGCGGCTCGGAAACCTTTGTGCACATGAAGCGTGGCAGCCTCGCGCTGGTCGCGCAACTGACTGGGGTGCACGAGCTGGCGCTGGGCTCTGCCGCGACCATGCATTTCCAGCCGGGCGAGCTGTTCATATTTAATACGGACGGCGCATTGATTTACGCGCCCGGCGCGGCAGGAGTCTGAGATGGCACGCATAGAGCTCGCTGGCCTCGCGCACAGCTACAAATCAAATCCCTCGCAAGCGTCGGACTATGCGCTGCGCCCGATGGACATGACCTGGACTGATGGCGGCGCCTATGCGTTGCTCGGGCCGTCGGGCTGTGGCAAGACCACGCTCTTGAACATCATCTCGGGACTGGTCAAGCCGTCGCAGGGCAAGGTCCTGTTTGATGGCAAGGACGTGACGAATCTGCCGACTGAAGCGCGCAATATCGCGCAGGTATTTCAGTTCCCGGTGATCTACGACACGATGACGGTCGGAGAGAACCTCGCCTTCCCGCTGAAGAATCGTGGCTGGAAGCAGGCGGATATCAACAAGCGCGTATCGCAGATTGCCGAGATTCTGGAGCTGACTGGCGACTTGAAGCATCGCGCCAGTGGCCTGACTGCGGATGCCAAACAAAAAATCTCGCTCGGCCGGGGTCTGGTGCGCCCCGACGTCGCCGCAGTGCTGTTTGATGAACCGCTGACAGTCATCGATCCGCATCTCAAATGGCTACTGCGCCGCAAACTGAAAGAGATTCATCACGAGCTCAATTTATCGCTGATCTATGTGACGCACGATCAGATCGAGGCGCTGACCTTTGCTGATCAGGTGGTGGTCATGACCGAAGGGGAAGTCGTGCAGATCGGTAGCGCGCAGCAACTGTTCGAAGCACCAGCGCATACCTTTGTCGGCTATTTCATCGGCAACCCGGGCATGAATCTGATCACGGCGGCATTTAGTGCGGATGGTGTGCGCATTCCTGGCGTGAACGAATTTCTGCCGGTGCGCCGCGGTCTACGCATGGGCGAGACGCTGACGCTGGGCATTCGTCCGGAGTTCGTCGAGTGCGTTCCTGCAGGCACGAGCGGCAGTCTGCCCGCGCAAGTCATTGCGGCGCGCAACATGGGCACCCACTGGCTGGTCGACTGCCAACTCGGCGAGCACCGTATCGCCGCCAAGCAGCGCGCACTGCATCCGGTGCATGCCGGTGATGCGATCGGTGTGAGGCTGCCTGACGAGCGCATCCTGTATTACGTGAATGAGAGACGCGTGGCATGAAAACGCACAACAACAAAGCCTGGTGGCTGGTACTGCCCGTGATTCTGTCGGTGGCCTTCTCGGCCATCATGCCGCTGATGACGGTGGTGAATTATTCGGTGCAGGATATTCTCGGGCCGGATCAGGCCGTGTTCGTCGGCATGGAATGGTTCAAGGAAGTGATGCGCGATGAAGACCTGCACGGCGCATTCTTCCGTCAGCTGTGGTACTCGCTGGCGGTGCTGGCGATCGAGATCCCGCTGGGCATTGGGGTGGCACTGACCATGCCACATCAGGGCTGGCGCGCGTCGCTGTCACTGGTGATCGTTGCCCTGCCGCTGCTGATCCCCTGGAATGTGGTCGGCACGATCTGGCAGATCTTCGGTCGTGGCGATATCGGCCTGATGGGCAAGCTGATCAATGATGCCGGCATCTCATACAACTACACGGGCGATTCGATGGATGCCTGGCTGACTGTGCTGCTGATGGATATCTGGCACTGGACGCCGCTGGTGGTGCTGCTCTGCTACGCGGGCTTGCGCGCGATTCCCGATGCTTACTATCAGGCGGCGAAGATCGATGGCGCATCACGCTTCGCGGTGTTCCGTTTCATTCAGCTGCCCAAGATGCGCAATGTGCTGATGATCGCGGTGCTACTGCGCTTCATGGACAGCTTCATGATCTATACCGAGCCTTTCGTGCTGACCGGCGGCGGCCCGGGCAATGCGACGACCTTTTTATCGCAATACCTGACTCAGAAAGCCGTGGGCCAGTTTGATCTGGGGCCGGCAGCGGCATTTTCGCTGATCTACTTCTTGATCATTCTGCTGTTCTCGTTCGTGCTCTATAACTGGATGCTGCGCGTGGGCACAGGAGACAAAACATGATGCGTCAGAATCTCTCGCGCTTTTTGCTGGCGGCGTTTCTTGCGCTGTCACTGCTGCCCATCTACTGGATGTTCAACATGTCGCTCAAGACGAACGAGGAAATCCTCGGCGCGATGACGATGTGGCCGACGCATCTGACCTTTGACAACTACAAGACCATCTTTACTGACGAGTCCTGGTACAGCGGTTACATCAATTCGATCATCTATGTGGCGATGAACATGGCGATGTCGGTGCTGCTGGCGCTGCCGGCTGCCTATGCGTTCTCGCGTTACTCGTTCATCGGCGACAAGCACCTGTTCTTCTGGCTGCTGACCAATCGCATGACACCGCCTGCGGTGTTCCTGCTGCCTTTCTTTCAGCTGTACTCGACCTTCGGCATGATGGACACGCACATCGCGGTGGCACTCGCGCACTTGCTGTTCAATGTGCCGCTGGCGGTCTGGATTCTGGAAGGTTTCATGTCTGGTATCCCGAAAGAGATCGACGAGACCGCTTACATCGATGGCTACAGCTTCCCGAAATTTTTCGTGAAGATCTTCCTGCCGCTGATCAAATCGGGCATCGGCGTGACAGCCTTTTTCTGTTTCATGTTTAGCTGGGTCGAGCTGCTGCTGGCGCGCACGCTGACCTCGGTGAATGCGAAACCCATTGCCGCGACGATGACGCGCACGGTGTCCGCCGCTGGCATGGACTGGGGCGTATTGGCTGCGGCGGGCACGCTGACCATTGTGCCGGGTGCGCTGGTGATCTGGTTTGTCCGGCATTACATCGCCAAGGGCTTTGCGATGGGGAGGGTCTGAGATGGGCAATGCGTTTTCATGGATGGCCTGGACGATCGAGATCGCGGTGTTCTTCAGCTGCGTGGTGCTGATGCTGATCGGTATGACCCTGTGGCAGCTCCGCTCGCCGAGCGTGGAACGGAAAGGTTTTTTGCCGATACCGACGACGCGCGGCGACCGGCTATTCATCGGGCTGCTATCCGCGGCCTATGTGAATCTGGCGTGGGCAGGGTTGACGGACATCACCCAGTGGGTGGCGGCCGCCATTGGTTTTCTGGTGTTGCTGGTAATGATGCGTTGGGGTTAGTTCTGAACGTAGAAGCCTACTGAGTCAGCCTCGATTCATCCTGGCCCCGGGTTTTCTTCCCACCGGTGTCAGTCTGTATGTCCGGGAAGATGCGAAGAGGAGACTAGATGAAACTTAAATTAAGTGCGATTGCTGTCGCCGCCATGCTGGCCTCAGGCGCGTCCTGGGCTGACATGAAGGCCGCAGAAAAATGGGTGAATGATGAATTCCAACCCTCCACGCTGTCCAAGAAGCAGCAGCTCGATGAGATGAAATGGTTCATCGATGCCGCTGCCAAGCTCAAGGCCAAGGGTGTCACGGAAATCAACGTCGTGTCTGAAACCATCGACACGCACGTGTATGAGTCCAAGACCATGGCGAAGGCCTTTGAAGAGATCACGGGCATCAAGGTCAAGCATGACCTGATTCAGGAAGGTGACGTAGTTGAGAAGCTGCAGACCTCGATGCAATCGGGTAAGTCGATCTATGACGGCTGGATCTCGGACTCCGACCTGATCGGTACTCACTTCCGCTACGGCGCGATCGAGCCACTGTCGGATTTCATGGCCGGCGCTGGCAAGGAGTTCACCAACCCTGGCCTGGATCTGAAAGACTTCATCGGTATCAGCTTCGTGACTGGTCCGGACAAGAAGATTTATCAGCTGCCTGATCAGCAGTTTGCCAACCTGTACTGGTTCCGTGCCGATCTGTTCGCGCGCAAGGATCTGCAGGACAAGTTCAAGGCCAAGTATGGCTATGAGCTGGGCGTGCCGCAGAACTGGTCGGCGTATGAAGACATCGCCAACTTCTTCACGAATGATGTGAAAGAGATCGATGGCAAGAAAATCTACGGCCACATGGACTACGGCAAGAAAGATCCATCGCTGGGCTGGCGCTTCACCGATGCATGGCTGTCGATGGCGGGTACTGCCGACAAGGGCATCCCGAACGGTATGCCGATCGATGAGTGGGGCATTCGCGTCGGCGCAGACAAGTGCACACCGGTAGGCGCTTCGGTGTCGCGTGGTGGTGCGACCAACTCGCCAGCGGCGGTCTATGCGCTGACCAAGTACATCGACTGGATGAAGCTGTACTCACCGAAGGAAGCCATGGGCATGACCTTCTCTGAAGCCGGTCCGGTACCAGGTCAGGGTCAGATCGCTCAGCAGATCTTCTGGTACACCGCGTTTACCGCGTCGATGAGCAAGGCACCGGCGGTTAACAATGCCGACGGTTCGCCGAAGTGGCGCATGGCACCTGGCCCGCACGGCCCGTACTGGAAAGAAGGCATGCAGAACGGTTATCAGGACGTCGGCTCCTGGACCTTCTTCAAGTCGACGCCAAACGAGCGCAAGTCGGCAGCCTGGCTGTACGCTCAGTTCATCAATGCGAAAACCACGTCGCTGAAGAAGTCCATCGTGGGTCTGACCTTCGTGCGTGACTCGGACATCCGTCATGAGTACTTCACGAAGAATGCCAACAAGTACGGTGGTCTGATCGAGTTCTACCGCAGCCCGGCGCGCGTCGCATGGACGCCGACAGGTACCAACGTGCCGGATTATCCGAAGCTGGCCCAGCTCTGGTGGAAGAACGTCGCGACTGCGGTCACCGGCGAGAAGACACCTCAGGCAGCGATGGACAACCTCGCTGACGAGATGGACAAGGTCATGGAGCGTCTGCAGCGTGCTGGCATGAAGAACTGCCCGCCGAAGCTGAACGAGAAGAGCGATCCGAGCAAGTGGCTGTCGGATACCAACGCTCCGTGGAAGAAGCTGGCCAATGAGAAGCCGAAGGGCGAGACCATCGCTTACGAGAAGCTGCTCCAGGCATGGAAAGAAGGTCGCGTAAAATAATTTTGCGCAATGAGTTGGTGCAGAGATGATCCTTCTCTGCGCCGCTCAGCCTGAGTCCCGAATGCGCGATTAGAGAATCTCTCTAACCGCGCATTTTTTATCTCTGTGATCTCTGAGATTTTGTGAGGTTGGCATGGCAGACCAATATATTCTGGCGATAGACCAGGGCACCACCAGTTCACGCGCGATCCTGTTCAATCGCAGCGGTCGCATTCACGGTATCGCGCAGCAGGAATTTCGGCAGATTTTCCCGAATCCGGGCTGGGTCGAGCATGATGCCAACGAGATCTGGCGTTCTCAGCTTGCGGTCGCGCGACAGGTGATGAAGGATCATCATCTCAAGGCCTCGGATATCGCTGGCATCGGAATCACGAATCAACGTGAGACCTCGGTCCTGTGGGACCGGAAGACGGGTGAGCCGGTGGCGCATGCCATCGTCTGGCAGGACCGCCGTGCTGCCGGACTATGCGATACGCTGAAATCAGAAGGCAAGAGCGATTTGTTCCGCAAGAAGACGGGCTTGGTCATTGACGCGTATTTCTCTGGCACCAAACTCCGCTGGCTGCTGGACAATGTCCCCGGAGCGCGGGTGCGCGCAGAAAAAGGCGAGCTGGCGTTTGGCACCGTAGATTCCTGGCTAATTTACAAACTCTCGGGCGAACACATCACGGACACCAGTAATGCCTCGCGTACGATGCTGTTCAATATTCATACGCTGGACTGGGATGATGAGCTGCTGGAGATCTTGCGCATTCCGCGCGCGATTCTGCCGACCGTGGTGCCCAGCAGCGGCACGGCCGCTTATGCAGCGGAAGAATTTTTTGGGGCGCGTATTCCTATCGCTGGTATCGCGGGCGATCAACAAGCGGCGACCTATGGCCAGGCTTGTTTTCATCCGGGGATGGTGAAGAGCACCTACGGTACCGGTTGTTTCATTCTGATGAATACGGGTAAAGCGGTTGACTCGCATAATCAGTTACTGACCACCGTGGGATGGACGACCGGGCATTCCTCACCCAACAAAACTGATTACATGTTTGAGGGTGGGGTGTTCATGGGGGGTGCGACCGTGCAATGGCTCAGAGATGGCCTGGGCATCATCAAACAGTCGACCGATGTGGAGGCACTGGCTTCGTCGGTACCGGACAGCGACGGCGTTACGTTTGTGCCTGCTTTTTCGGGGCTCGGTGCGCCGCACTGGGATGCCTATGCGCGCGGCACCCTGCTAGGCATTACGCGTGGCACGACCGCTGGGCATATCGCGCGTGCGGCGCTTGAAGGCATCGCGTTTCAGACAGCAGACGTGATCGCCGCGATGCAAAAGGATTCCGGCACGCCGATTCGAGAATTACGCGTCGATGGCGGTGCGGCACGCAACAATCTGCTGATGCAGTTTCAAGCCGACATCCTGAATGTTCCGGTGGTGCGACCGGAGGTCACCGAGACCACGGCATTAGGTGCAGGCTATCTTGCGGGTCTGGGGGTGGGTTACTGGTCTACGCAGGAAGAGATCGCTGCGCAGTGGCATGTGGAGCGGCGCTTCGAGCCCTTGATGCCGGCCGCACAGCGCGAAGCCAAACTGGCTGTGTGGAAAGCGGCGATCGAGCGATCAAGCCGCTGGGCAGAGTAACGACAAGCAAACCTCAGTGCGCTGTGGTCTGTTCGATTCGGCTGCGGTAGAGCTGCTGATTCAGCCGTGAAAACAGCTGCAGCCGTTCTTCCGTGGCCGGCGCATACTCGAGGACACTCAGTAGCTCTGGCAAGACAAGACACTGGCTGGCGTGATCCTGCGGTAGATGTGCGCTCAGCATCTCAAGATAGCTTTGCGTGAAGGCGGCGGGCAGATGAGGTACCAGGGCGGCGGCGTGCACTAGTCGGCGGCCCATGACCTCAGGGTGGGTATCGGGTAGATGATCCTGGACCTCCTCCACTAATAGCTTGGCAAGGCGGTCTGTCCCTAGCGTTCGACTCACGCCGCCTAATTTCACGATGAGTTTGATCATGGTGTCCCTATCGTGCAATTCACCCGCACTCAGCAATGCAAAAGCGATTTGTCGAGCATCGTCATCACGCTGGTCGGCCGTCGCTTCATCGCTCAGCCGCAGAAATTTGTCCAGGATGGAATCGGTCAGCTGTAGCGCATCATCCGAAGAAAGCAGGGAGGCCATCATCGCGAGATCCTCAAAGGCGTCGGCGCGTTCATTCGCACCCAGGGAAGACACGTTGTCGAGCTGGTGTTGAAGGTGCGCATATCTTTGCTCGGGCTGAAGCTGCCTTGCCAGCGACACCGCTTGAGTGAAATTTTCCATCGCGCTGCTGCGGGCGAGAGGTTCTGAATTGACCCAATACCTTGAACTGTTGATGCGCGGACTACGATCCATCACGATTCCTTTCTGAGCGATGTACCGGTGGGTATGCGCGCCTTGTGGAACGTGATGTTCTCGCGGGTTCCTTTGACGGGGTTTTCTTGGGCGCCTTGATGCTGGCAAATGATCTGAGGCAAACGGGCAGGCAACAAAAAGGCGGCCGATGGCCGCCTTTCGTGAGAAGCCTGTGGGATCAGTGCTTCCTGCGCAATTTTTGAATCGCGGCGAGCTGTGCCACTGCAATCGCCAGCTCAGCTTGTGCGACCGCGTAGTCAATATCGGATTCGCGATTGGTCATCGCTTCTTCTGCCATCTTTTTGACCTGATTGGCTTTGGCTTCGTCGAGGTCCTTGCCGCGGATGGCGGTGTCGGCCATGACGGTCACGGTCTTTGGTTGGACTTCGAGAATGCCGCCAGCGACGAAGACGAACTCTTCTTCTGCCTGACCCGGTACGCGGATGCGCACTGCGCCCGGCTTGATGCGGGTGATCAGCGGGGTGTGCTTCGGATAGATGCCCAACTCGCCTGCCTCGCCCGGCAGCGCGACGAATTCCGCAGGACCCGAGTAGATCTGCTCTTCAGCAGAAACCACATCAACCTGAATTGTGTTTGCCATAAAAAGCCTTTGTTGAAGCCTGTGCGTATGAATCGATCAGCGTTGCAGCCATGGGCTGCCCCGCCGCATGCGGCAGCGGGACAGGGGCATTACTGGATCTTCTTCGCTTTTTCGATGGCTTCGTCGATCGTGCCCACCATGTAGAACGCCTGCTCGGGAAGATGGTCGAGCTCGCCGGAAGCGATCATCTTGAAGCCCTTGATCGTTTCTTTCAGCGGCACGTACTTGCCCGGCGAACCGGTAAACACTTCGGCCACATGGAAAGGCTGCGACAGGAAGCGCTGCATCTTGCGCGCGCGTGCCACGACCAGCTTGTCTTCCGGTGCGAGTTCGTCCATGCCCAGAATCGCGATGATGTCGCGCAGTTCCTTGTAGCGCTGCAGCGTGCCCTGAACGGCACGCGCGGTGTCGTAGTGCTCGGGGCCGACGACATTCGGATCGAGCTGACGCGAGGTCGAATCCAGCGGATCGACGGCGGGATAGATACCCAGCGCAGCGATGTCACGCGACAGAACGACGGTGGAGTCAAGGTGCGCGAAGGTGGTTGCAGGCGATGGATCGGTCAAGTCATCCGCAGGCACGTACACGGCCTGGATCGAGGTGATCGAGCCCACCTTGGTGGAGGTAATACGCTCTTGCAGACGACCCATTTCTTCGGCCAGCGTCGGCTGATAACCCACGGCGGAAGGCATACGGCCGAGCAGCGCGGACACTTCGGTACCAGCCAGGGTGTAGCGGTAGATGTTATCGACGAAGAACAGCACATCACGACCTTCGTCGCGGAAGGATTCTGCAATGGTCAGGCCAGTCAGCGCGACGCGCAGACGGTTGCCCGGCGGCTCGTTCATCTGACCGTACACCATCGCGACTTTGGACTTGGTGAAGTCATCGGTGTTGACGACGCCGGCTTCGATCATCTCGTGATAGAAGTCGTTACCTTCACGGGTACGCTCACCGACGCCGGCGAACACGGACAAACCCGAGTGCGCTTTGGCGATGTTGTTGATGAGTTCCATC
>JACCEB010099741.1_pt1 | contig 13623 bp, 20 predicted proteins | sample 7454761 | NCBI WGS metagenome assembly JACCEB01 (sample SAMN15323454, study PRJNA562643) | freshwater metagenome | isolation source: river surface water | place: USA:Blue River Watershed | collected 2017-08-18 | reverse complement strand
TTTCCCATGACCTTCGTGCCGAAACTGGTGCTGCTTCATGGCGTAACCCACATGAGTACCAGAGCAACGATGCAATCTGGGCTGGCGCAATTGGTCGGTTTGAAGGTGCATACCTCATTGAGTCCCCTCGTCTATACAAGGCTAATGACGGAGCAAGCAGCATTCCTGTTTACCGTACATTCATTGCAGGACAACAGGCACTAGCTGAAGCTGTTGCAGAAGAACCACACGTAGTCATTGGTCCAGTCGTGGACCGCTTGATGCGTCAGCGTCCAATCGGTTGGTACGGTGTTCTTGGACACGCTATCTACCGTCAGGAAGCGTTGTACCGCATTGAGTCTGCTTCTAGCATTGCCTAGTTAGTGACTAGCTTCATTCCCACCCACAAGGTGGGAGTGTTGCTAGGTACTGAAAGGGATTAAATGTCTTACCTATTTGTACCACCAGTGGTTGATGAAGGACCTATGGGTGGTAACTGGCTATTTGCTCGTTACACACGCAAGCAAGGTGTAACTGTTTACCGTGTTGATGGAGAATTCTATGAAGATAGATTTCCATCACAAGATGATCTTGCTCTTGCTGACCTTATTTATCTTGGAGGACATGAGTATGTCGTTACTGAAGATGAGAAAGATGCTCTTGAGTCGGTTGGCTATGAGGTGTTTGAGCTATGACACTTCTAGAATCATTGACAGTTGTGTCGTTAAGTATAGGTATCCTGACCGTATTGGGTAAGTTATTTATAGTAACTCCAATTAAAAATTATATTAAAGAACAGACATATCCTATTCAACCATCAGCTAATGGTGGTAGATCTCTTCCAGACATTGCTCGTACAGTAGATCGAATTGAAAAGCGTTTAGATGAGCACATTACATTACATCTTAAGGATGAACTATGAGTGGTAAGTACAACATTGTAGCTGAGCAAGGTGCAACGTTTAATCTTAACTTCCGTGTTGAGACTGATGGTACTCCATGGAATCTATCTGACTACGATTTTGCTATGCAAGTTCGCCGTTCTACTTCTTCTAGCACAACTTTACTTAACATTACTTCAGCTACTATGACATCACTTGGTCAGGTATCTGTAACTGTTTCTGCTGCAACTATGTCTGATGTACCTTCTGGTCGTTGGGTATACGACATTGAACTTACTTCTTCTGGCAATGAAGTTACACGAATTTTGGAGGGTCGCTTTATTGTAACAGCAGAGGTGACACAGTAATGCCAGACTACACAGTTATTATTGAAGAAGAAGTTACAGCTACCACTGTTACTATTGAAGAAACAGTTACGGACATTATCCTTGGTGAAGAAGTTCTACAGGAAACTGTTGTTATTGTTGACAATGCTCAAGGTCCACAGGGAACCCAAGGTGTCACAGGTCCGACAGGACCAACAGGTAGCACAGGTCCTACAGGACCTACTGGCTCAACTGGTCCGACAGGACCAACAGGATCAACAGGTAGTACAGGTTCAACTGGTCCGACAGGACCAACAGGTGTTACGGGTGCTCAAGGAATCCAAGGTATTACGGGTCCTACTGGTAGCACTGGTGCTACTGGTTCAACGGGACCAACTGGTACAACGGGAGCGACAGGTAGTACTGGTCCCACAGGGGCTACGGGTAGTACAGGACCAACGGGACCTACGGGTGCGACAGGTCCTACGGGACCGCAAGGTGACCAGGGTATTCAAGGGGTCACAGGACCAACTGGTGCAACAGGAGCCACAGGCTCACAAGGTATCCAAGGTGTAACTGGACCAACAGGTAGCACAGGTCCTACAGGACCAATAGGTCCAACTGGTCCTACGGGTGCAGACAGCATCGTAGCAGGACCTACGGGAGCTACAGGAGCAACAGGATCTACTGGACCAACTGGTGCTGATTCAACTGTTGCTGGTCCCACAGGGGCTACAGGTCCGACTGGACCTACTGGCTTAATGGGTGATACTGGTGCAACAGGAGCACAAGGTGCTACAGGACCTACTGGTCCTCAAGGAACTCAAGGCGTAACAGGTCCTACAGGACCTACTGGCTCCACGGGAGCAACTGGTCCTACTGGACCTACTGGACCGATTGCTCCATTAGGTTCTGTTGTTATGTGGACAACAAATACAGCACCAACCGATTGGTTAATTTGTGATGGTGCTGCTGTTAGCAGAACAACTTATGCAACTTTGTTTTCACTTGTTGGAACTACCTACGGTGTTGGCGATAACTCTACTACCTTTAATCTGCCAAACCTAAAGGGTAGTGTTGCAGTCGGTAGAGATTCTGGACAAACAGAATTTGATGCTCTTGGTGAAACTGGTGGTGCTAAGTCTGTTACTTTGACTTCTGCACAATCTGGTGTTCCAGCGCACAGCCACGGTGCTTCATCTGGAATTGAATCAGCAAACCACGTTCACTACACTTATAACTCTGGATACTACTCATCTGGTCTTGGTGGTGGTGGTTCACCAGTTCCATACTACGAGTCATATGTTGCTACAAGTGGAGTAAGCCAAAACCATACTCACTCTATAACAGTTAATAACAATACGGCAGCAGATGCCTCCTCTGCACATACAAACCTACAACCATATGTTGTACTTAACTACATAATTAAGGCGCAATAATGTCAGTTCAAACAAGTGTTACAGTAACAGTTTTAGAACCAATTAGTAAGCAAGAAGTTCAAGTAGAACTTGTTCTTCGCTCTAATATATTTGTCAACGAAAACCAAGAAACAATTCTTAATGTTAATGGAGTTGGTTCTGTTCCAGTTGGAACTATTGAGGGAATTAGTTAATTATGGCTTGTCGTACAGGATGCCCAACACAAAACTGTGAATCATACGCAGATTGCTGTAAAGGTGTAGCTATTAATAAGTCCAGCCTACGACCATAGTATGCTAGGATTATAGTATGATTAAAATTGCAGTCTATACTATAGCTAAGAATGAAGCTAGACATGTTAAGCAATGGGTAGATACTACTCAAGGTGCAGATGTTCGAGTTGTCCTAGATACTGGGTCAGAAGATAACACCTATGAGTTACTTCAAAAGTACCCAATAGAAGCCCACAGAGCCACGCTAACGGACTTTAGGTTTGATATCGCACGAAATATGGCACTAAATTTAGTGCCATCTGACGTAGACGTATGTGTCGTCTTGGATATGGATGAGCTATTAGCTCCAGATTTCTTTGACAAGATACGACAGGCTTGGCAGCCTGATACTAATAGAGCTTGGGTCATGTGTGACACAGGTAATGTTTGGGCTAGTAATACTCGTGTTCATACTAGACATGGTTATAGGTGGAAGTATCCTTGCCATGAAGTTATAGAGCCTATTGATAAAAGTTTAGATAAACTTATTGTAATAGAAACAGTTGTTACTCACAAGCCAGACAATAGTAAACCACGTAGTAGTTATCTACCACTACTAGAACTAGGACATCAAGAAGATCCTACAGATCATCGAATGATTGTTTACTTAGCCCGTGAGTATTACTTCAAAGGTATGTGGGAAGAACTAATAACAGTTGGTAAAAAACTAGAACACATACCTGGTTGGAATATTGAACGTGCTCAGACTTGGCGCGGTATTGGTCAAGCATATTGCAACTTAGGTAATGACCTAGAAGGTTTGCACTGGTTGCAACGTGGTGTTGAAGAAGCACCAAATGATTTAGAAGCTTGGTTTCCTTTAGCGTTTTATTACTACGAACGTAAAATGTGGAACCACTGCTATCAAGCAGCAATGGTTATTAACACTATTAAATCGCAAGGCGATAAACATTACATTGCTGACGAGTCAATGCCTTGGCGCATGTATGACTTGCTTTCTGTTGCATGTTGGAATCTAAATAAGAAAGGTTCTGCTAAGAAGTATGCACGTAAAGCAGTTGATCTTAATCCTACGGATGAAAGATTAATAAAAAACTATGAGTTTATTATGACTCAGACTGTAAAGGATTACAAGAATGGCTTGTAGAGCTGGCTGTCCTACTCAAGATCACGAGTCTTGGGGTGATTGTTTACGAGCATCAAACATACAGATGTCAACTGGTGACGCTAATGGCGAGCTAGTTAATAATGGTTGGACCAATAAGAAGTGGGACAGCGAATTAAAGTTATACCGTGAAGCTCGTGCTCAAGGTATACAACCAGAAGGAACATCCACAGATAAAATCCGCAAGGCTATGGATGTAAGCGATAAGACAGGACACGCATATGGCAGCTCGCTCTAAAAAACATCCAGGTTTTAAAGCAGTACAAAAAAAGATTGCTGGTAAGCAAGGTGTAAGTATGAAAGCAGCTGGAGCTATTCTAGCTTCTAGCTCACGCAATGCTTCTGCTGCTGCAAAGAAAAAAAATCCAATGCTAAAAAAGGTAAAAGGTAAAAAATAATGGCTGCAAATATGGGAAAGAAAACTCCTAAGGTAAATGCTAAAGCATTAACTGCAACACGTAATTCAGACAAGAAAGCCAATCCTAAATCTCCACGTAATCTTCGCGATATTAAAATGACAAAAGATCGCATGAAGATGGAAGCAGGAGTCAAAAAGACTCAAGCAAAGAATGCTAAGAAAAAAGTACTAGGTGGAGATACTTACTAATGTGTGCTAACTGCGGATGTAATCACATCAACTACCAACATGAAATGCCAACAATGCCAGGTTCTTACAAAGGTATTGACAAAGTAAATTATAACATGCCTAAGGTACCAGCAGTTCCTGCTATGCCTAAGTCAACTAAGAAGGGTAAGTAATATGGCTAAAATGACAAAGGCTGAAATGGATGCCTTTAAGAAAAAGAATTTTGACTTAAGTAAAAAAGTAACTAAAAGTCAATTAGATAAGTTACGTGCAGAAGGAACTCCAGCAAAAGCAATTGCTAAATATAAAAATGATCCATCAATGCGCGAAGCACTTAATCGTTTTTATGGTAAGGCTCGTGTAGGTCAGGCACCTGCATCTGGTTCTTCATCTACAACTAAGCCAGGTGGACCTGGTGCTAAGATGCCTAAGCCACCAGCAGGTGGACCAGGATCTAAAACTGGTAGAGATGGAAGAGTTCCTGCTTCTAAGAAAACCGTAACTATGGGTTCTCGTGCTGGCGGTACAATTACTGTTAGTAAAGCTGCAAATGATAAGCGTAAAGCAGAGTTTCAAAATCGAACAGCTAAGGCTGTTGCAGTAGGTGCTGCTATTGTTCCAGCTGGTAAGGGTGCAATGATGGCAACTGCTGCTGCTAAAAAGGTAGCACCTAAAGCAGCTGCAGCAGCTAAGAAAGTAGCACCTAAGACAACTGCTGCTGCTAAATCTGCTGTTACCAAAGCAACTTCTGCAAGCAAGTCAACGGTTAAAAAAGTAGTTGCAAAGGCTAACCCAAAAAAGGGTAGTCAGTAAATTATGGTAGCCAAGAAAGATCCACGACTAACACGTGCTGGTGTTTCTGGCTATAACAAGCCAAAGCGTACACCTAATCATCCTAAGAAGTCACATGTAGTTGTGGCTAAAGAAGGCTCACAGGTTAAATTAATTCGTTTTGGTCAGCAAGGTGTGACGGGTGATAGACAACCAAGTAAGCGACAAGCTTCGTTTAAAGCCCGTCATGCTAAGAATATAGCCAAAGGTAAAATGTCAGCTGCTTATTGGGCAGATAAGGTTAAATGGTAATGGCTTACACTAACCCCGCTAAGCGAGAAGCACTTAAGAAAAAGATTATGGCTAGTTCCAAAGGTGGTAAGCCAGGTCAATGGTCTGCTCGTAAAGCCCAACTACTTGCACAAGAGTACAAGAAGTCTGGCGGTGGATACTCTGGTCCTAAGACTGCAAAACAAAAGTCTTTATCTAAATGGACCAAAGAAGAGTGGGGTACTAAGTCAGGTAAACCTAGCACTCAGGGCAAAAAAGCTACTGGTGAACGTTATTTACCTAAAAAAGCTAGGCAAGCATTAACTGCCGAAGAGTACAAAAAAACTTCTGATGCTAAAAGGAAGGGTACTAAAGCAGGTAAACAATTTGTAAGACAACCAAAAACTATTGCAAAGAAAACAGCAAGGTATAGATAAATGGCAACCGATACAATGGCAGCTAGACCCGAAGAAAGAAGTTACTTAGCTGAAATTGGCGAACTTCTTTTTGCAACGGATACTATTGCAAAGATTGCTAAAGGCGAAGGAACTTGGGGAGATGCTGCACTTGTAGGTGTAACTGCTGCTTCCTTCTTTATTCCTCCAGCTAAGATTGCTATGTTAAGTAGCAAAGCTTTAAATTCTGTAATTAAAGCATCAGGCAAAGTTGCTGCTAGTGAAACTGCTTCTGCTGCAGCTAGACGAGCTGCAGCTAAAACATTAGATGATGCTCTTGCTATGAAGCGTCAAGGTTATATTCCTACTGGTAAAGAACCAATTGAACGTGTAGGTCGTGCTGGTTTAGGAGAGCCTACTCCTGCTTATCAAGTAGGTCAAAGCATACTTAAGCGTGGACCAAAAGAATCAGATGCTGCTTATGCTAAAAGAGTTAAAGATTATGAAGAAGGTGTTCCTACTCCAGCTGCTCTTGCTGAAAGAGGAAAGGTTGTTAAAAAGTATACTCGTCCAATAGATGAAGAAGTTGATACCTTTAAGAAAGACTTAGATCTTGAACAAGAAGCTGAAGATATTATTGCTTCTAGTCGTACTGCTTATCGAGAAAGAGGTACGGAAAAATATGTTTCTAATCCAAAGAAAACATTTGAACAAAGATCAAGAGCTGATTTAGAAGAAGCTGCTAAGTCAGAAAAATATGATAAAGTTAAATTTACTCAAGATGAAATTGATGATCGTATTGCGGGATTAAGTAAAAAAGAATTAAATTCACCTGGACTTAAGCGTAAATCTGGTGAGTCAAAAGAAGATTATAGAGACAGATTAGAAGAATACGTACGTGGTGGAGATATTGAAGATCTAACTCCAGTTCCTTTTGCTAGTACAACAGCCATAAGAAAAACTGGTGAATATACTCAAGATGAAATTGACAGAGCTGTTGAAACTTTTCGCAGATATGTTAGAGAGCCAGATATTGAAAGAGATATTAAAGAAGTAACTAGTCTTTATGCTGCAGCTAGAAGAATGGTAAAAACTGTAAAAGTAAATAGTCAACGTGTACCTGAAGATAGAAGAATTTCTCGTCAAGATCTAAAAGTTATTAAAGAAAGTTTCATAAAACTTAAAAAAGAATTTAAAGAAAAGGTTCTTGAAACAGAAGATGGCAAAGCATTACTTAGAGAGATTGAAAAAGAAACGCCTTTAAATCCTAAATCTAGAGATGTCTTACTTAGGTTTGAAGAAAACATTGCAGATAATGCTAAGCCTGGTGAACTAAAAGCTATTATAAGTGAAGCAATAGATGATACACCTATTACACCTACAATTAAAGGACCTACTCGTACTGGACGTGCACCAGTAAGAATAAAAGAAACTGTACCTGATGATCTTAAAGTTGGCATCAGTCCAGATGTTGAAAGAGCTGCAAGTCTTTTAGCTGAAAAGTCAAAGTTAAATGCATTTAATGCAACAAATACTAATAAGTTAAAGACGGCAAGCCCACAAGAAGTTTCAAAAATTAAACAATCAAGTGCAAGAAATAAAAAGATTATGCAAAGAATTGATGATGAACTTAGAGAAATAAGATCAAACATTTCTTCTGATGATAAAAGAAAAGCACAAGAAATTGCTGATGAAATTACAAAGCGTAATCTTGCAAAGCGAAAAACAAAGTCAGAAAAAACTAAATTATCTGAAGCATTTAGTAATAAGTCAATAAAACTAAATCGACAACCAGCTGCTCCTGGCAAGAGTGGAGAAACTGCAAAGCTTACAAAACAAGGAAGAATAGCTAAAGCTAGAGCTGAAGTAGAAAGACTTAGAGAAGAATGGAGAAATACTCCAGCTTCAGATACGGAAGCAAAAAGCAGATTAGCTAGAGAAGCTAAAAAGTTTGCAGACTATATTGAAAAAATGGAAGGTAAGTAATGGCTACGTTTGGTCAAATGACTGATGAGGTATCGCGCAAGTTGGCAGGTTTTACTCTGCGTCAAGATCGTCAGACACATCTGACTGCTGCAGTTAATTCAACTGCAACTAGTATTACTGTTGCTTCTGCACAAAATATTTCTACTGGCATTATTCAAATTGATGATGAATTAATTTATGTAGATTCATATGATCGCAACTCTGGTGTACTTAGCATTCCACCTTATGGTCGTGGGTACAATGGTACGTCTGCAGCTACACATCAGAACGGTGCACGTGTAATTGTATCTCCTACCTTCCCATCTGTAGACATTAAGGAAGCTATTAATGATACGATTCAAGCAGTTTATCCAGACTTGTATGCTACTGCTACCCATACATTCTCTTACTCAACAGCTAAATCAACTTATGCTTTACCTGACGAAGCAGAAACTGTACTTGCAGTATCTTTTCAAACTACTGGTCCATCTAAAGAATGGCTTCCTATTCGTAGTTGGCGTGTTGATCCTATGGCTAACACTGATGCTTTTAATTCTCGCAATAGTATTAGTCTTTATTCTGGTGTTGAACCTGGAAGAACCGTACAAGTATTTTACACTTCTGCTCCAGCAGTAATGGATACTAATGATGATGACTTTGAAATTGTTACTGGTCTACCTGCATCTTGTAAAGATGTAATTGTTCTTGGTGCTTCAGCACGACTAGCTTCATTCGTAGATCCAGGTCGTCTAACCTTTGGTTCTGCTGAATCAGATCAACAGTCACAAATTGCTGGTCGTTCTTATGGTGCTGGTACTAACACTGCCAAGTACTTACTTGCACTATATGACAAGAGACTTGCTGAAGAAAGTCGAAAGTTAACTGATCGTAACCCAACTAGAATCCACTTCACAAGATAGGTAAATCATGGCACGTAATTATAGATCTATTGCAGAACCTAAAACATTAAATGGCAATGTAACTAATGTCGCTACACAAATTACTCTTAGCAATGTTACTGGTTTACCTAGTCCACCTTATGTTCTTGTGCTTAGTCCAGATACTGCAAACGAAGAAGCAGTACTAGTTACAGTTGATCAAACTGGTGTAACTTCACCAACACTTAAAGTACAACGTGCTATTGAAACTGGTGCTACTGCACAGACACATACCAATGGCAACGAAGTTCGTCACATGATTGTTGGTTCTGACCTACAGTTAGTACACGATCATCTTGATAATACTGCTACTGCACATGGTGTAACTGGTGCTGTTGTTGGTACAACAAGCACACAAACTCTTACTAACAAAACTTTAACTGCACCTAAGTTAAATGAAAACGTAGCTGTTACCGCTACTGCTACTGAAGTTAATGTTCTTGATGGTATCACTGCATCTACAACTGAACTTAATTATGTTGATGGCGTTACATCTTCTGTTCAAACACAAATAGATACTAAAGCTCCTAGTGCGGGTCCTACATTTACTGGAACTGTAGTTCTTCCATCTACCACTTCAATTGGTACAGTTACCTCTACTGAAATTGGTTATCTTGATGGAGTAACTTCTGCAATTCAAACACAGTTTACCAATGATACGCCAGTTGGTGTTGTTAATATGTGGGTTACTGGTACTGCACCAACAGGTTGGTTGTTATGCCAAGGACAAGCTGTTAGTAGAACAACTTATGGTTCTTTGTTTACAGTTTTAAGTACGACATATGGTGCTGGTGACGGAACTACTACATTTAATTTGCCAGACCTACGTGGTCGTGTACCTATGGGTGCTGGCACTGGTCGCAATGTTGCTAATAGTGCTGATCTTACTGCTCGCACTTTAGGTACAAGAGTATCTGATGATGAGTCAATAACTCTTACTGCAGCACAATCTGGTTTACCTGCACATGGTCACCCTGGTTCTACTGCTTCTGATTCTGGTCACGCACATACTCAATCAGGTCGTGAAGTTGCATCAACTGGTGGTGGTGCACCTGCACTTATTGATCCATCTAATGGTATTGGTTCTACAACTACTGGTACAGCATCTGCAAATATTAGTGTAAGCATTGCTACTGTTACAGCTCAAAACGCTGCATCGGCTCACAACAACGTACAACCATCCACTGTAATTAACTTTATTATCAAGTACTAGGGGTATTAATGACTAGAGATATCAGTGAAGATATTCCCTATGATCTTGCTGTTCAATCTACAGATGCAACATTTGAATTAACTGATACAGCTTTTGATGTTGTTATTGATGATTTACCATTTATTGTTAGCGTTAATAATCAAAATCCATATCGTCGTGAAACTGCACCATACAAAAAGGATCAGTTTGATAATAGTCCAGAACCAGGTGAACAATCGCTTACTGGTTGGTGGTTGCGATCACAAACATCTTGGCATAACGGTAGTGGTATTTCATTTTATGAACCAGGTACTGATTACGAACATGTAAGCCATAGGTTTGCTGATAGTCGTGGTATAGATGTATGGACTATTGGACAAGCTACATTGCTTCCTGATGTATTTCATGGATACAGTGATGATGATGGTATTAATGCTGCTACTGCTAGTAATGGTGGAAGTGACTGTCTTGTATCTGGTGATAGTGCTGGTGTATTAAAGCGCATTATTTTAAATGGCAATAGCACCGTTAGTGAAGATCCTTATGTAGTTTCTGGTGGGTCAACTCTTGCTGGTCACTCAACCGTGTTTCCTATTATTTCTGTAGCAACTACTGGTACTAGATATTATGCTACTTGTTCTACTTGTATTCATACTGGTCTTGTTAACGATTTAGATACTGATGTTGTATTTGCTAGACATAGTTCTGCTACTCAAGGTGTAATTAAGTATATTAAAGGACAGTTATTTTTTGGTGATGGTAGAACACTTTATTTATTAAACGCTGCTTACACTGGCAATGGTAATCATACTGGATCTAATGACATGTCTGCTGCATCTAGCACATCTAAAGTCCACATTAACTCTGACTGGAACTGGAAAGATGTAACAGCTGGTCCGACTTATGTTTACGCTGCTGGTAATGCTGGTAATAAGTCTGAAATTTATGCAATAGGTTTTGATGAAACTACAAACTTGCCTGACTTGCCAGGTGGTTTTGTTGTAGCGTCTATGCCTGATGGTGAAAACATTATTGCAATTGAATACTACTTAGGTTACTTAGCAGTTGCTACTACTAAGGGTGTACGTATATGTCAGGTAGGTCCTACTGGATTAGTAACACTTGGACCATTGCTAATTGATTCTACTTATCAGGTTAATGGTTTTGCTACCAAGGATAAGTACATTTACGCAGCCACTAAAGTAGCTGAAGGATCTTATACTAATGCTTGTTTAATTCGCATCGATTTATCGCAATCTTTTAGTGACGGTACCTTTGCTTATGCCTATGATCTAGAATATAGATCTAGTCTTGATGAAGATAATTCTGAAGCTACTGAAGTTTACTTAGTTGACGACAGACTAGTTATGGTAGTTCAAGAAAATGATGGTGACCCTAAAGGTGAACTACAAGTAGAGCATAGTTCTAGAAAGCGCAGTACTGGTTGGCTTAAGACTGGTAAGATTCGTTATGGAACTGTTGAGCCTAAATTTTTTAGGTACATTAATCTTCAGTGTACTACTGGTCAAGGTGATGATATAACTATTTACACTATTGATAAACTTGGTACTGAATCATCTCTTGCAATTGTTAGTGAAGGCTTAAGCAATAAAGACATATTAATATCTACACCTGCTACCAAGCAAGAGTTTATGGCATTTAAGTTTGTGTTTAATAATGCTACTGATGATCAAGACTTACCTATATTGGAAGCTTATCAAGTTAAAGCTACACCAGCTACACGTCGTCAGCGTTTGTATCAGTACCCACTATCTTGCTATGACAATGAGATGGATAGATATAACTCTATCTTTGGTTATGATGGTCGTGCTATGGAATTTATTCAGCGCATTGAATCTATTGAAGAGACTGGCAAGTTTGTTAATGTAACTGATTACCGCACTGGTGAACAGTATCAAGGTGTAATTGAAGAAGTTAGATTTAGTAATGAATCTTCCCCAGATAAAAACAGTAGTGGTTTTGGTGGCTTACTACTAGTAACAATAAGGAAACTATAATGATTAATTTTGGTACATGGTTGGCTAACAGCCCTATTGCATCTGCATTAAAGGTTGGTTTAGCTGCAAGTCTTGGTTGGTTTGTAGCTAATCCTGATGTACTTAACGTACATCCTGCACTCGCTATTGCTATCACCGCTAGCTTGCCAGTTATTATTAACTGGTTAAATCCAGATGATTTGCGTTATGGAAATCTTGGAGAAATAGATTAATGTATCCAGTTAAAGATGTTAAGATCTCGGTTCCTTATGGTAGGAAGGGACGCATTTGGAAATCTGGTTGGCATGATGGTGTTGACTTTGTGTGCAAGACTGGCACTCCAGTATATGCAGCACGTAAAGGTGTAGTTGCTTTAGCTAACTGGGGTGCTGACTATGGCAAGCACATTGTGCAGCGCAGAACATATCCAGTAGGAACTAAAAATCATTTAGTGTATGCACACTTATCAAAAGTATTTGTGTCACCTGGTGATAAAATTAAAAAGGGACAGTTGATCGGACTCACTGGTAATACAGGTAAAAGTACTGCTCCCCATCTTCACTTCGGTGAAAGAGATGGTGCTCGTTGGAGCACAAGCAAGCCAGTAGATCCACAGAAAACATTGGATGCATAATGATAGCTAAAGTGGAATCAAATAAAGATAAACAATCTATTATTTCAGGTAAGGCTGTTGCCGTTCGTATCAATGGCAAGACATCTTGGAAAGGTTCGGCTCGTCAAAAGCGTTTGATGTGGGAGACCACTGTACAGGTAGAACTAGCTGGTGGTGGATTACCAAGTGTTATTCGTTTTCGTTTCTGTCGTTATCCAGGAACTGATAAGGCTGACTACACTGGTCACTTCTCTTACCCTGTCCATCCAGGGATGGCAGGCAAGACTATTTGGGTAACCTTGGCTCATGGATTTATCTCAGGTGGTTCTATGCCAGTAGGTTTGTTTATAGATCACGATGGATCTGCTCCAATTACACTGGATGGTCGCCAGATCAAGGCTAATTAGACGCTCTCACAGCCACGTAGAGCGACATAACCCCCTCTAGGGTAGGTAAACTACAACTTAGTAGTTACCACTCTAGAAGGGGTTATTTTTTTATGTATTACTGTGGTAATCTTCGTCTCTTATTGGTGGGTTACCACCTAGTATTTTAACCATCTTGTTGACTGCTCTGTTAGCTTCCATCATCACTGCTTTTTGTGACTTGTCAGCATCCATACGATCTCTTAGTTCTGCTCCATCTATCTGCTCTCCATAGAATAAATGAACTAATGATTTTTCTCTGTCATTTAATTTATCGAAAGCAACCTTGACATCAGAACTAAATGCCATGAAGTCACCTGACTCTGCTAGTGCTTTACTAGTGCGACCCATGTTACTTAGTGTGTTATTAAACTTAGTCCAGTCGTCACTAAGCACAGCAGGAATCATAAGCTTAATGAACTGCTTGTTGTACCAGAAGTTATCTTCAGGATTATAACCAGATTTATGTG
>JACCEB010208705.1_pt1 | contig 13626 bp, 10 predicted proteins | sample 7454761 | NCBI WGS metagenome assembly JACCEB01 (sample SAMN15323454, study PRJNA562643) | freshwater metagenome | isolation source: river surface water | place: USA:Blue River Watershed | collected 2017-08-18 | reverse complement strand
TGGAGATCCCTTGGTTTATTGGTTTTGGGGTCGGTGAACAGGAAGTCGATGTCGGCGTATTCTTTGCAGCGTGAATCGATTTCACTGGCCCGCTTGGTGAGATCGACACGCGTTGTTTTCGGGGCGGGCGTGGCGGGTTTTGCGCTGGTTGCGGGAGCGGCGGATTGCGCGAGGGTGGCGACGGACAGTGCGAACGAGCATGCGGCGATGAGCGGGGCGGATTTCATGGTGTTGGGCTGAGGGTGGTGCGGAAAAAGGGAGGCTGGCGAGCGCTTTTGGGGGGCTTTATTTGAAGCGGTGCAGAAACTTCAAGCGTCCGGTGAAATCGCCGTTTGTTCCGATATCGCCGCTGACGCTCCAGTCTTCGCTTAGTCGGCGAGTGACGCGGGTTTCCTGTTGTCCGGTTCGGGGGTTTACGCGAGAGAACTCGACGTCGACTCGTCCGATTCCCTCGAGCATGCGGCGATCGACGCCGAGTAGGGATCGGGAGATGTCTTCGGCGATGGCTTCTGTGGCTCTGGCTGCTGCGACTTGGGGACTGTCGTTAGAGTCGCTGGGGAGGACGCCGGTGGTGAGCAGAGAGAGAAGGTCGGTTTGATCGAGGGCGGGTTTACTGGTGAGAAGCAAGTCGGGTTGCGAGAGAGGGCCTGAGATGTAAGCCGCGATGCGGTAACCACGTGCGGTGGTGAGCGCGTTGACGTCTAGGGTGCCTTGGAAAGGGGTGTCGCGTTTGTACCAGAGATACCCGTCGGTGACGGCGAGGCGAACGGAGGGGAGGAAGGCGGTGAGATTTTTCGAGTGGTAGTAGCCTTCGAACCAGGGACGCAATCCGGTGCCTCCCCAAATCATGTCGACGTCCGCTTCGCCTTGCCATCGGTTACCGCGGACGAGCATGGGATCGCGGGGACGGCTTTTGAAGTGAATGTTGAACTTCCAGTCTGAGTAGGGCGCTTGGGTGAAGGAGAAGCCTGGGGAGAGGCCCTTGAGGCGATCTCGCGTTTCGCCTTTTTTCGTTAGGTTAATGGGAAGTATTTCTATGTCGTGAAGATATTTGCTTTGAACCGGAGCGGCTTCGCCGCTGATGGATGGTTCTTTCCATGTCCCTTTGAAGGTGAGGTCGGAATCGGCTCTGAGGAGCAGTGATTCGTTGCGGTAGGCGAGCACGTTGCGGGTTTTGATGGAGAGATCGAGCGTGGGGTTTGGAGAGAGGGGTGAGCGGATGTCGCCTTGGATTCTGATGGTGCCTCCTCCGGATGAGGTGAGGAGATCCACTGCGGTCGTGGTGGAGTCTTTGATTGTCGCGGTCAGGGTGAGGTCGGTTAGTCCGGGGGCGCGTGGAGATTCGAAGAGGATCTTTGGGGCTTTGACGACAGATTTGCCCGACCATTCCCAGTTTTTGTGGATGCGTTTTGCGGAGAGGGAGACGTCGATGGTGCCTGCGACGCTTTTGAAGATGTCATTGAGTTTGCTGAGGGGTTGGAGAGAGCCCCCTTTGAGATTGAGCGAGAAAGTATCTGGCGTTGCGGCGTTTGAGGAGGGGTCTGGAGAGAGCAGTGAGTGAATGGAGCCTGTGTAGGCCATTTCGACGGGGGCATTGAGTGCTGATGTTAGTTTGGCGGTGAGGGAGATGACGCCGGGTGTTGGGTGGGCTTGGATTTCGAGTGTGACTGGGTTGAGGAGGTTGAGTGCGCTGGGGAGATCGATTTTGGAGGAGGTCAACTTTCCTCGGAGGATGGGTTGGTCGAGGGTTCCGTTGAGGGACATGGTTCCGTTGATTTTGCCGGTCATGGGCGACGACCCGCCGAGGAGGGTGGACAGGTCGAGTTGATTGGCTTCGAGCGAGGCGAGCAGGGGAGTGTCTGGGGAGGGCGCGGCTGGTTTACTGATGGGGTGGTGGAGCGAGAGTTCGCCTTGAAGCGCAGGACGGTTGCGTTGAATAATCCGTAAATCCTTAACGGATAGCATAGTGGACCATTGAACGATGCCTGTTACCGTCGTTTCACCAAGGGTAAGGGTTGTGGGTTGGGTTTCGATGGATGAGCCGTTTGATTGGACGGTGGACTTCAGGTCCATTGGTCCGATTCGCCCGACGATGATTCCGGTGGCGTCGCAGGAGATTTGACCGAGGGGAAGGGGATGCTGCGGACTGAGGGTGGCGTTGGCACTCCACGCGAGGCGACTAGACGGGGTTATTGAGAAGTTTGCGACCGATAGAATATTGCGAAACGCGTTTGCGGTAGTGAGGTTGCCGGTGGAGGTGATGGTGGTGTTGGGAGTGGACGGATTCTGATCGAGCGATATTTCGGCGACGGCGACGCGAGAGTCTTGCTGAAGGAGTGTGGCGTTGAGTTTTGCGGGGGCGTCGTCCGTTCGACTGATATTCACATTGAGAACGGTTCCATTGGTTGGGTCCGCGATGCGAATGATTCCGGAAAAGGTTGGCTGCTGGCTATCTGTGGGGGTGATCGTGGCTTTGGCGGAGAGGGTGCAGGGATTGTCGCGCGGTGTGAGAGGGAGAAGTTCGCGGAGGGCGATGTTTTGGAAGGCGAGATTCCACGGGGTATTGGCGCCGTGTTGGGTGAGGATGGGGACGCGCCTGTCAGCGAGGATGAGGTGGAGGGTGAGGTGTCGGCTTGGTTGAAGGGTTGTGAGTCGCAGGTGGCTTGGAGGGATTGTGATAGGGATTTTTTGGAGAGAGGTGTGGAAGGCGTCTGTTTCGATTTCGAGGGTGCCGTTTAACACGTTTTCAAGAGAGGGGGCGTTCCAGGTGAGGGCGCCTTTGGTTGGCTGTTGTGAGGGACGCTCTGGGCTGGATTGGAGTTGGAAACTGGCAACTAGGGCGAGGGCGTGTGTTTCGGATTGGGTGGCGCGCGCGGAGATCTGTGAGGAGGGCGCCCAATTTGGGATTGGGTTACCAAAATGGTCGGCGATTTGGCGGAGTGGTGAATCGTGGTTTGTGGCGGAGTATTTCAAAGAGCACTGACCGACGAGGTTAGAAACGCTCTCTTTGAGGGAGTTAGCGGTGTCTCGCAGCGAGGCTGAGGCGCTTGCGGAGAACTGGAGTGCGGGGTCTTGGATGGAGAGTTGCTCGAGTTTCAACCCTTCCTCGGAGAGGTTTATGCGGGCTGCGAGAATTGAAGTCTTGTTTGAATCGACGGGGTCGATGAGCGATCCGGACAGGGAGGCATTTGCTCGCCACGTTGAAGGGTTGTTGAGAAGGCCTTCGAGGGAGGTGTGGCTTTCGTGGATTTCAACGTGGGGCAGGGCGCGCCGTGCGGTGGAGGCGAAGGGGTCGAGCGGGAGTTTGACGTTTTCGGCGTCGGTCCGTAGCGAGAATGACTGTCCGGACGAGGATCTCGAAAGGGAGGCTTTTGCGGAAACGTATCCATTTCCGCGTAACAGGAGGAAATCAAAAGACGGTTGATTGGAGACGGCACCAAAGTCGATTCGGAGGTGTTCGATAAAGTTGCTTTCTGATAGCTTTAGCTCCTTGATGGAGAGTTGTTTATTAAAGAATGTGGTTTCCCCGGTTGTCTCGCTTAGAAGGTTGGAATCGCCTGCTTTGAGTTGACCGATACGGAAGGAGCCTTCGTGGGTGGTGGACGCGTCGAGGGCGAGGTCTCTGATGCTGATTTGACGAATGGACGCGCCTGGGGTTGGGGGAAGGGAGAGGGTTAGGTCTTCGATGCTGATTTCGAACGCGTCTGGGATTTTTTTGGGGGGAGAGGGGTTGTTGGCGGGGGCGAGGTTTGTGTGCGGCAAGCCAGAGTGAAGGCTCCACGAACCGCGAACACCGTGAATGGCGATGTGCGCGAGGGGTTGGGAGTTTCGGCGGAAGAGGGCGGAGGAGCGGAGGGTCACGCTGATGCGTTGGGCGGAGGCGGTGTTTTCCTCTGAGGTGCTTTGGATTTTAACGTTGGTGAGGGTGATGCGGTTTGGGAGCGAGATGCGAAGGGATGCGCTGAGTTTGAGATTTGCCTGCGCGAGCTGGCGGTTAATGGCTTTAAGGACGATGGCGGGCAGGAGAAGTTGAGCGGCGAGGAGTAACATTCCTGCCGTCAGGAGCGCTCGGAGGGCGCGTTGACGGTTCGGGTTCGTCTCGGTCGGTTCGGGCATGGGGGGCTAGCCGTTTGGGTTGGCGGATGTGTTTGCTGTTTCGAACTGGCTTCGCCAAAAATCTAGGCGTTCTTGGACACGTTTTTCGTGTCCGATGGTGGATGGTTTGTAATAGGAGCGGCCTTCGGGAAGGTAGGCTTGCGAGACGAACCCGTCTGGGTAGTCGTGAGCGTATTTGTACCCGGTGTGTCCCAGGCGTTCGGCGCCCTTGTAATGTTTGTCGCGGAGGTGCAATGGGACGGCGAGGGTGACACCGGTTCGCACGTCCTCGCGTGCGGCGAGGATTGCTTGGTAGGAGCGGTTGCTCTTCGGCGACGTTGCGAGGTGAACGGTTGCCTGAGCCAGAGGGATTTGGCATTCGGGGTGACCGATAAACTCGACCGCTTGTTGAGCGGCAACAGCGACGACGAGAGCTTGTGGGTCGGCCATGCCAATATCTTCGGAGGCTGCGATGACGAGGCGTCTGGCGATGAAGCGGATGTCTTCACCTCCTTCTAACATTCGCGCGAGCCAGTAGAGTGCAGCGTCTGGGTCAGAGCCTCGGATGCTTTTGATGAGAGCGGAGGCGGTGTCGTAGTGCTGGTCTCCGTCGCGGTCGTACACGACGGCTTTGCGTTGGATGCATTCTTCGGCTTCGTGGAGGGCGAACTGGACGACTCCTTTGGCGTCTGGAGGTGTCGATAAGATGCCAAGCTCGAGAGCGTTCAGGCATTTGCGTGCATCGCCTTCGCTGACGGTGGCGAGGTGGCGGAGTGCCTCGTCGGTGGCGTTGATGCGGAGAGCACCGAATCCGTGTTGGGGATGGGAGATGGCGCGCCTGAGGAGTTGGATGAGGTCGTCTGGGGTGATGGGTTGGAGTTGAAAGATTTGTGATCGAGAGACGAGCGGGGAGTTGAGATAGAAGAACGGGTTGTGGGTGGTGGCGCCGATGAGGAGCACAGAACCTTTCTCGACGTCGGGGAGGAGGACATCTTGTTGGGATTTGTTAAGGCGATGGATTTCGTCGACGAAGAGGATGGTGCGGCGACCGGTGGCGGCGGTGCGGTTTTCTGCGTTGAAGAGTGCTTTACGAAGGTCGGCGACGTTATTTTCGACTCCGGAGAGGGAGGTAAAAGCGGCGTTTGAATGGTTTGCGATGACTCTGGCGAGGGTGGTTTTACCCGTTCCAGGCGGGCCATAGAGAATGAGGGAGGAGAGACGGTCGGTGTCGATGGCGCGGCGGAGGAGTTTGCCGGGGGCGATGATGTGGGACTGCCCGACGATTTCGTCGAGAGAGGTGGGGCGCATCCGTTCTGCGAGCGGGGCATTTTCGCTCGGTTTACGAGGAGACGGTGGTTGAGGCGCGAGGTCGAAAAGATCGTTCATGGCGCCTTGCTTTTTGTTCGCAGGAGGTCGATCCATGCGACGATGAGGAGGATTCCGCCGACGGGGGTAATGGCGCCGAGGGGTTTAACGTGGGTGAGGCAGAGGAGGTAGAGCGATCCAGAGAACAAGATAAGTCCGGCCAGAAACAGTATGAGAGTGCGTTTTGGAGTCGGGTAGTGGAGGGCTAGGAGGAGGAGGACGGGCGAGTGGACAAGGTGGTAGAGTGAGGCCGTTTGCCAGGTTGCAGTGGTCCCGTGGACGGCGAGGGTGTCCTTGAGAGCGTGAGCGCCAAATGCGCCGAGTGCGACGGCAGAGGCTCCCGTTAGGGCGGCGATGAGGAGTTGGGGTGACCGCATGGGCGTGGGCGAATCGTTTGCAGGGAGGAACTGTGGCACGCGGTTCGTCTAAAAAAAAGGGTGCAGGCGCGTGAAAGAAGGGGAATGCGTTTGACAGGTGGGACACGTTTCATCAGTCTCGCCGTTCTTTCTAGGCACGCACATGGGTACATTCTCAGCAAAATCAAATGAGGTTCAGCGTCGTTGGTATGTCGTCGACGCGGCGGATCAGGTTCTTGGTCGGGTGGCAGTGAAGGTTGCGAACCTTCTCAGGGGTAAGGAGAAGGCGATTTTTACGCCTCACGTTGACACGGGTGATTACGTGATTGTGATCAACGCCGAAAAGGTGCGCGTGACGGGGAAGAAAGAGACTGCGAAGAGCTACATGAGCTTTTCTGGGTATGTTGGGGGCCACAAGAGCGAGACGGTGCGTCAGCGTCGTGCCCGTCGTCCTGAGTTGCTGGTTGAGCATGCTGTGAAGGGTATGATTCCTCACAACCGTTTGGGGCGTTCGGTCTTCACGAAGTTGAAGGTGTACGCTGGTTCGGAGCATCCTCATCAAGCGCAGAACCCGACGGCAATTTCCGCGTAGTTGGTTTGCGGGAACAGATTTAACGTTTAAAGTCAATGGCTACACAAGAGTTTGTTACGGTAGGACGCCGCAAAACGGCGACGGCGCGTGTTCGTTTGAAGGAAGGGACGGGTTCTATCACGGTGAATGGCCGTCCGTTTGATGATTATTTCAAGACGACGGTTCTTCAGAACACCGTTTTGAAGCCTCTCGAAGTGGTGAAGCAACTGAATCAGTACGATTTGCGTGTTCTTGCCGATGGCGGTGGTGTTGCGGGTCAGGCTGGAGCGGTGCGTTTGGCGGTTGCGCGTGCGTTGATCGAGGTGAACCAAGAGTTCCGTGGGCCGTTGAAGGCTGAGGGCCTTCTGACGCGTGACCCGAGAATGAAGGAACGTAAGAAGCCCGGTCAACCCGGTGCCCGTAAGCGCTTCCAGTTCTCCAAGCGTTAGTACGATTTGTTCGGTTTACAGATTCCCAGAAGTCTGGAAGGGCTTCTGGGAATTTTTTTGATTGGAGACGAGCGATTTTCGGTTTGAGCCGGTTTTTGATTGAGGGGTTTGCGTGGGTTGGTCGGTGAGCATTTTTGCGGCTGAAATTCGAGGGAGTCTCGTTATGGTAGTTGCATGGAGAAGGTTCTGAGAGCGGGGGTACTTTTGGGTTTCGTGCTGGTTTCACTGACTGGACTAGCTGGGCCCCGGCCGGGAATCTCCTACAAACCGACTCCAGAAGGTGGGCGTGCGTGTTTCATTGATGGCGTTTTTGCTTATGAGATGCCGGCGGTGCCGAAGGGGTATTGGGGGGCGACTTACGGAACTAAGGAGACACTGATTCTTCAGGAGGGACCGATTGAACAGTCGGATTGGATCCCCTTTTTAGAGTCCAAGGGGCTAGTTTTGGCGAAGCGTTCAACAGCCAGATTTTACTCGAAGTGGGGACACTTGGTGGTGGTCACGACGCGTGAAAAGCATGATCAGTTGATGCGCTTACTCGGGCTGGAGCCGAGGCCGTGACGACCAGTTGATGGGGAGTATGAGGTGGTTGAGATAGCGGTGCTCAGCGAGGAATGGGAGGGGCGATGATTGTCGTTTGTTCTTGTGGGGTTTTGAGTCGATACCTGTGCGGTTCTTGGGCACCATTTCTCGCTTATGCCTGAGACGCTTCTCTTCACCACAGCGATTGATTACACGAATGCGGCGCCGCACATTGGGCACGCGTATGAGAAGGTGTTGGCGGACGTGGTGAGTCGGTATCATCGGGCGAGCGGGCGGAGTGTGTATTTTTTGACGGGAGTGGATCAGCACGGGCAGAAGGTGCAGCAATCGGCGGAGCGGGAGGGGTTGTCACCGAAGGAGTTTGCGGAGCGGTGCACGGAGAAGTTTGTGGCGCTTTGGACGAAGTTGGACGTGGCTTATGACGGTTGGGCGGCGACGACTTCGTCGGTTCATATCGCTTGTGTTCAGAAGATTCTGCAGGCGTTGCACGACAAGGGGCAGTTGTATAAACAGAGTTACACGGGGTTTTACTCGATTCGGCAGGAGCAGTTTTTGACGGATAAAGAGCGTGGGGAGGACGGGCAGTTTGGACCGGAGTGGGGGCAGGTGGTGGAGTTGGCGGAGGAAAACTGGTACTTCCGGTTGTCGGAGCACAAGGAGTGGTTGCTTGGTTTTTTGGAGCGGAATCCGGAGTTTGTGATTCCTGCGTTTCGGAATGCGGAGTTGCGGAATGCGGTGGAGCGGATTTCCGGGGATTTGTGCATTTCGCGTCCGAAGGCGCGGTTGGCGTGGGGGATTGAGCTACCGTTTGATCGCGATTACGTCACGTACGTTTGGTTTGATGCGCTGATCAACTATCTCTCGTTTGCGGGGTATTTGGCGGATGGGGCGGAAGGATTGCCGGAGTTTGAACGAGTGTGGCCGGCTGCGGCACAGGTGATCGGGAAGGATATTTTGGTTCCGGCGCACGGCGTTTACTGGACGGTGATGCAGCATGCGATGGGTTTTTCTGATGAGCAGATCCCGCGGTTACTGGTGCATGGTTGGTGGAATATTGCGGGGGCGAAGATGAGCAAGAGCGTGGGGAACATTGTTGATCCGAACGGGTTGTGTGACCGGTACGGTTCGGATGCGTTGCGGTACTATTTGATGGCAGATATTGCGACGGGCCGGGATGCAGATTTTTCGGAGGAGCGATTGCGGATGCGTTTCAATGAGGAGTTAGCGAACAACGTGGGCAACCTGTTGAACCGGTCATTGAATATGACGAATCGCTTTCGCGCTGGGGTATTGCGGGCGGGCGGAAGTGGGTCGGGGGCGCATTGGGAGGCTTTGGCGCGGTTGTCAGGTGAGGATGCGCCGAAGTGCATTGAGGCGTATCGTGCTGCGATGGAGGGGTATCAGGTGGACGCGGCGTTGCGTGAGGTGGTGCAGTTTGCCCGTGCGTGTAACCAGTTGATTGAAAGTTCGGCGCCGTGGAAGTTGGCGAAAGATCCTGCGGAAGCGGAGCTTTTGGATGCGGTGCTCTGGCATTTGGTGGAGTCGGTCCGAATCATTGGAGCGTTATTGGCTCCGGTGTTACCCCGCACGGTTCCGGCGATTTTTGCGCAGTTGCAGATTGGGCAACCGGGTCTGGCGGAACTGTGTTGGGGTGGGATTCCGGATGGGCACACGGTGGGTGCGCCGACTCCGGTGTTTCCTCGGTTGGAAGCGCCGAAGGTTGAGGATCCTGCGTGACGTTTTTTGCGTTTGGGATGTCGAACGGTCCGGTCAAAGTGCGGTTAAAAGATGTCGCTGCCCGAGCGGGGGTTGCGATTAATACGGCCTCGACGATTTTGAATCGGCGTTCGAACTCATGGGCGTCGCGAGAGACCTCGGAGCGGGTGTTTCGGGCTGCTGAGGAGTTGGGGTATCGACCGAATCGAGCAGCGTTGGGACTGCGGTTGGGTCGGTTTCATGCGGTGGCGTTGCTGCTATCAGATTTGCGGAATCCGTTTTACACGACATTTGCGGATGCGTTGGGTGTTGCTTTGGAGCGGCGGGGTTATGATTTGGTGATTGAGTCGTGGCGGAACGATTTACGGAGGGAGCGGCACCGGTTGGAGGAGGTGGTGAATCGGCAGGTGGATGGGGTGGTGGCGTTTTTGAGTGACGAGGAGGTGCATCTTGGGTTTTTGCGGGAGCAGAAGATGCCTTTTGTGATTGTGGGTTCGTCGCAGAGTTCGGAGGTCCCGGTGGACATGGTACGCGCGGATTTCACGGGGGGGCTTCGTGACACGGTGGCGCGGCTTTATGCGTTGGGCCATCGGCGGTTTGCGTATTTGTGTGCGTTGTCGGAGGGGCAGGCGGATGGGGGGCGCGCGGAGTTTTTTCAGCGGTTAATGGCGGACTTTGGGATTGATCATGAGGGGTTTGTTTTCATGCGGTGCGGTGCGTCGTTGGAGGATGCGCATTTGACGGCGAAGGCGTTGTTGGCGAATCGGCGCGATGTGACGGCGGTTTTGGCGTTGAACGACTTTTCGGCGATGGGGGTGATTCGTGCGGCGTTGGATTTGGGGTTATCGGTGCCTCGGGATTTGTCGGTGGCGGGCGTGGATGATATTCCGATTTCCCGTTTTTTGGCGGTCAAGTTGGCGACGATTGCCCAGCCGATTGAGGAGATGGCGGGGAAGGCTGCGGAGATGGTGGTGGGGCGGATTGAGGGGACGCTGCGGGGTCCGGCAGAGCAGGCGTGGTTTTCGGCGCCGTTTTGTGACCGCGAGAGTGTGGCGGCGGTTCGGCGGGAAGTGGGGTAGCTGGTTGGCCGATGGGGGTAGCCCCTGGGAACCCTGCGTGGTGAGCGGCAGTCCCGCGTTCGAGGATGAGCGGAACGTCAGACGGCGGCGAGGGCGAGGGAGATGAGGCGGGGGTCTTCGGCGAGGGCTTGGAAGAACGAGGGGTAGCGGGGGGCCCAACCGGTGGCTTTGAGTTTTGCGTTCGCGATGCGTTTATGAGTCCAGCCGCGCTTGCGGTTGAGGTTCACTGGGCCGTCGGGTGGCAGGGGTTTGCTGAAGCGGTCTGCGAGGTGGGCGTACAGTTCGCGCTGAGTGACGGGATGATCGTCGACCACGTTGAAGAGGCCGCGGAGTCCGTGGTGCACCGCGTGAACCATGGCGGCAGCAGCGTCGTCGCGGTGGATTTGGTTGATCCACCGGTTTCCGTCGCCTTCAACGACCGCGGTTCCGTCGAGGAACTTTCGCAGCAGGACGCTGCGGGCGGGGCCGTAAATACCGCCGAGGCGGAGCACTAATCCGCCGAACGCCAGAATGTGCTTCTCGGTTTCGAGGAGGAGTTGTCCGGTTTCGGAGGTGGGGGTTGCGGGGGAGTCTTCGGTGACGGTTTCGCCGTTGGTTTGTGTGAAAACGGATGTGCTTCCGGTGTAGGCGAGCAGTTTGGGGACGAGGAAGGCGTTGAGGTGTTTTGCGCCGTTGAGGTAGACGTTTCGGTAGGCGTCAGCGCCGCCTTTGCCGGAACTTGCGCAATGGATGAGGGCGTCGGTGCCGACGAGATCTGCGAGGTTTGCTTCGACTTGGTGGGCGTCGGAGATGTCGCAAGCGCGGATGGGAAACGGTTCGGAAGCAAGGCGTTCAGCGGATTCTTGAGAATGCGTGCACCCGGTGACATTCCAGCCGTGTTGGTGAAGTCCGCGCGCGATTTCGAGTCCGACGAATCCGCATCCGGCGATGACGGCGGTGCGTGGGCGCGCGGGGTTTTTGGTTGGGAAAGAGACCGCTTTCGTGAGCATGGTTTTCCCATCGAAATCGAAGGTGCCGGAGAAGAATCGTCCGTCCAGCACTTGGGGTAGCCATTCGCGATCATCGGCCCACATGCGGTCGTAGGGGACTTGGTTGATGGGGCACCAGAAGGGTTTGGCTTCATCGGTTTCGGTGGGGGTGCCTTCGTGGGCGTGGGCGATGAAGACTTCGCAGAGGAGGCTATAGCCGTCGGTGAACCGGAAGCGGAGCATGCCGCGGGATTCGAGGGCACTGGGTTGGACGCGAACCTCTTCGAGGGTTTCGCGGATGGCGGCGTCGGCGGGCGACTCGCCGGGTTCGATTTTGCCGCCGGGCGCGTTGACGTTTCCAGCGCCGAGACCGCGTTTTTTTTCAATGAGCAACACTTGGTTGCCGTGAAGAACGAAGCAGAGCACGGCGCGATGGACGGGGGTCCAGTCGATCCAGTCGTGGGAGGAGGCAACGGGGGTGGTCATGGGGTAGGGATGGGGGTGTGGGCCTCGTAGAGCATGGCGATTCCGTCGGCGAGGCGGGTGCATGAGGCGTTGGAAAAATGGTGTTGCTGGAGGTAGTCGCACATCGCGCGGTCGCGTGGGAAGGCGTCGATGGATTGGGCGAGGTAGGTGTAGGCGGCACGGTCACCGGTGAGGACGCCGGCGATGCGGGGCAGGATGTGATGGAGGTAGAAGCGGTAGGGGTGGAGGAGGGGCGGGGTTGGGAGTCCGAAGTCGAGGATGAGGAGGTGTCCGTTTGGGCGGAGGACGCGATGCATTTCGCGGAGGGCGTCGGGCCAGGAGCGCATGTTGCGGAGGCCGAAGGCGACGGTGAGGGTGTCGAAGGAGTGGTTGGGGAAGGGGAGGTTGAGGGCGTCTGCGACGACGGTGTTTTGGAGTCCTTTGCGTCGGGCTTGTTCGAGCATGGGTTCGCAGAAGTCGGCACCGGTGATGTGGGCGGTTGGGAGGGCGGATTGGATGGCGAGGGCGAGGTCGCCGGAGCCGGTGGCGAGATCGAGGATGTGTTGGGGGGCGCGTTGGGCGACGCGTTGTGCGGTGAGTTTTCGCCAGGAGCGGTCGATGCCGAGGCTGAGGAGGCGGTTGACGAGGTCGTACCGTTTTGCGATGCGGCTGAAGAAGGAGTGAACGCTTTCGGGGGCGATGGAGCCGTCTACGGACATCTCATCAGCTTTTCATGAAAATGGACTGGGGCAAGCGGTGGTGTTTTTTCTCCAAGGGAGGTTTGGATGCTGGTAGTGCTCAGAGCCATGCCGGATTCGATACTGCGGGCTGGGCGATTTTTGGTGATCGACGACGAAGTGGCGAACACGCGTCTTTTGCAAATGATGTTGGAGATGGCGGGGGCGCGTCATGTGACGACGGTGGTGGATCCGCGTACGGCGGAAGTGATGTTCATGCAGGGGGATCCGGACATTGTGTTGTTGGATTTGCACATGCCGCATTTGAGTGGGTTTGATTTGTTGAAGCGGTTTCGGGAGTTACGCGGGGAGGAGGAGCGTCCGGCGATCTTGGTCTTGACGGCGGATATCACGATGGAGACGCGGCGGCGGGCGCTGGTGGCTGGGGCGGACGATTTTGTGACGAAACCGTTGGACCATACGGAGGTGATGGTTCGGACGCGGAACCTGTTGCAGAAGCGATTTTTGGAGCGTGAGTTGCGGGAGCAGAACGATTTGTTGGACCGGATGGTGAAGGCGCGGACGCGGGAGTTGGAAGCGGCGTTGGAGCGGTTGAAGGCGGCGCAGGCGCAGATGGTGAAGCAGGAGCGGTTGCGGGCGTTGGGGATGATGGCGAGCGGGATTGCGCACGATTTCAACAATGCGCTGACGCTGATTTTGGGGCACGCGGAGTTGATTGCCCCGCATTTGCGGAGGAGCGAATCGGAGCGTGAGTCGGGGTATTTGGAACAGTTGATGATGGCGGCGAGGGATGCGACGCATGTGGTGCGTCGGTTACGGGAGTTTTATCGACCGGCGGAGAATCGGGACGAGTTTGAGCCGTTGGCGCTGGGGGATTTGGTGGCGCAGGTGGTGGAGTTGACGCGTCCGCGTTGGGGGGAGGGGAGTGGTGCGCCGGGGATTCGGGTGCGGATGGATTTGGGGGAGACGCGGGTGGTGATGGGGCATCCTGCGGAGTTGCGCGAGGCGTTGATGAATCTGATTTTCAATGCGGTGGATGCGATGCCGTCGGGAGGGGAGATCGTGGTGGGGACGCGTCAGGTGGGTGATGAGACGGAGGTGACGGTGTCTGACACGGGGGTTGGGATGACGGAGGAGGAGAGAGGGCACTGTTTGGAGCCCTTTTTTACGACGAAGGGTGAGAATGGGACGGGGTTGGGATTGGCGGTGGTGTATGGGACGGTGGAGCGTCACGGGGGCCGTATCTCGGTGACGAGCACGAGGGGAGTGGGGACGACGTTTACGTTATCGTTACCTTCGGTTGGGAAGGCGGATGCGACGA
>JACCEB011427848.1_pt1 | contig 13627 bp, 13 predicted proteins | sample 7454761 | NCBI WGS metagenome assembly JACCEB01 (sample SAMN15323454, study PRJNA562643) | freshwater metagenome | isolation source: river surface water | place: USA:Blue River Watershed | collected 2017-08-18 | reverse complement strand
GGCTCGACGCGGCTGCGATAGATGCGGGTGCTGACGCCAGTGGTGCCGGCCAGCGCCGTGACGATGCGTGCCAGGATTGTTTCGCGCTTGCTTGGCATGGTCAGACTTTCGACAGGTAGACGATGCTGAATTTGCCATCGTCCTGGGCGCGCACTTCGCGCACGGTGTAGCTGGCGCCATCGACGGTCAGCGCGTCGGCATATTTCAGGTTGGGGTACACGCTCGACTTGATGGTCAGCGCATAGTCGGTGGTGATGACCATGCCGCCCGCGATGACTTCGCTGGGCATATCTAGGACGCCGGTGGTCGCGGTCGTGCCGTCGGTGACGGTTACGCCGAAATCAGCCAGGAACGCGTCCAGGTTTTCACTTAGCGCCACGGCGTTTGCCCTTTGGCGCAGTTGTGGCCACCACGGCTTCGGCGTTCTCGGTGGTCAGTTCGCCAGCTTCGGCTGCAGGCTCGTCTGTGGCCTCGACAGCGGTTTCAGGTGCAGGTTCGTCCACGGGCTGGGCCTTGCCCATCAGGATCAGTTCGCGGGCTTCGTAGTCGTTCAATTCGATGACTGTGCCGGCGCGCACGAATTGCTTGTTGGCTGCGGTGGTGCGTGTGATCAGAACTTGCATTTGAAATCGCTTTCCATTGTGTAGGTAAAAAGGGCCGGATCTCTCCGGCCCTCTTATTGTCACCGATTAGGCGATGTCTGCGTCGCCGTAGCAGAATGACACTGCGTTGCGGACAGCGATGTCGGTGTCCTGCAATGCGATCACGCGCACGGTGCCGCTTGTGGCGCCAGCGTATGGGTCGACGGTCAAGTCCAAGCCAGACCAGAAACCGATCAACAGGTCGGCAAAGTTGCCGAAGAACACGTCACCAGCGGTGACTTGGTTCGACACTTCGGTGCGGTAGCCGTTCACGGTGTTGCCTGGTTCCCAAACGAACTGGGCTGTGTTGCTGGCCTTCTCGGTGGTCTTCAACGCGCCGCGCTGTGCGGGGTTGAACAAGTACACCATGTTGCCGATGTCGGCGTTGTCGGATGCCACTTCGGATTCCATTGCGACCAACTCAGCAAATGTTGGGTTGGTGGCAGCGAAGTCCTTGGTGTTCACGCCAGACTGCAATTTCAAGCCGGTGGGCTGGTTGTTGCTGCCTGTGCCGTACAAGGCGGCTGCGTCGATGGCCAAGGCGATCACGCTGGCCAAGTCGCGGCGAACCATGTTTTCCACGTCGATGCTCGACTGCAGCATCAAACGACGGCTGAAGTCGGTGAACGCGCCGACGGTCTTGGGCGACATGGTGACCTGTGCCAAAGTCTGTTGGCTCTCGGTGGGTGCGCCAGATTCAGCGACCCAGTAGGCAGTGGCTGCGCCAGACTGCTTGGGGATTGCGACGTTGCCGACCAAACCGTTCATCACGGTGGCGCCAGCGCGCTGGACGATTGAACGGTTGCGCAACAACTCGATGAAGCTGTCAGCCATCAAGTCGGTGGCCACGGTGAAGCCGCCAGCGTTGTTGGTGCCAGCAGTCAGGTCACGCTTGGCGCGCATGATTTCGCCAGGCACGTAGATGCCGCGGGCAGATTTGCCGGCAGCCTTGGCGCCAGCTTCAGACACTTCGCGCTCGAACGCTGCAGCTTCCCATGCGCCCTTGTCGCTGGGGTTGGCCAATGCGTTGATGGCACGCATGAAGCTGAATGAACGAACTTCTTTTTCGCTCAAGCCGATGTCGGCTTCTTTGCCGGTAACAGGTTTTTGGTCCACTTTGATTTCCTCTAAGAAAATTGCGCGGGCTTCGTCCATGGACTTGCCCTCATTGATAAGTTTGCGGCTCAGTTCGGTGGCGTTGAAGCGCTCACCTAATGCGCTGATGTTGGCAATGCGGGCGCGTTCGGCTTCAGCAGCCTGCGATGCGACCACCTGCACGTCCACGGGTGTGGTTTGCTCGGTCATGGTTGGATCCTCGATGGTAACGTCCGCAGGCTGTGCGGATTCCTCAGAAATGCGGGTCACTTGGACCTCGCGCTCATCGTCGGTTTCAGCGCGACCGATACCCACGGTGTGGTCAGCGGGCACTGTCACCAGCGATACTTCGAACGGTTCCCAGCGGGTCGCCGTAAATGTGGATTTGCCGTCTTTGACGCTCTCGACCATTTCGCTGATGCGATAGCCGAACGACACGTTGCGCATGATGCCGTCGTTCACCATGGACAGCACCTCGTCAGCGCGGGCTGTCTTGGCGAAACGCACGCGGCTGTAGGCGCGCTTGTCGTCACCGATCCAGGCTTTTTCGACCACGCCGATGATCTCGTCCATGTCGTGGTTGAATAGCACCGGTGCGCCGTCGTTCAAACGGGTGAAGTCGGCTGCGCCTTTCTTGTGGCTCAGGACTTCGTCACCGAACCAGCGCTCGACTGGCAGTTCGCTTGAAAACGGGAATTCAACGGTGCGCGTTTCGGCGTCGACCGTCATCGCGTCGGCCGGTATGGCCCGCGTCAGCTGCGGCAGTTGGAACCGCTTTTCGGTGTCTTGCATGTTTTCCCCAAGTTGTGCCGGATTTTGTGCTGTTGCGATTGTATCGCAAAGAATAATTCAATGAAAAATTGTGAACTACGCTGCCAGTAACAGCAGCAATTCTTCGTCGGTCGGGTTCAATATGCCGCGCGCCGTTGCAATGCCTGCCGATGCTGCCGCCGATGCTGTGACTGCACCGGCCACCGCGCTGATGGTGCCGTCGGCCTGGACCACGCCCAGCTGCACGCGCATGGTCGCCGGCTGAACCTTGGCCACGGCGTCCACGCGCACGAACGGCGGCGTGTAAGCCTGCGGACGGATTGGCCGGCCGGCAGGCGTTGGCGGTTGCTCTGGTTCTGCTTGGTCGCCCACGGCCGCAATGCTGGCGGCTGATGCGCTGACGCCGGCGCCAGTGATGGTGGTCTGGCCATCGGCTGCCGCGGTGACCGCACCGGCTGCTGCCGTTGCACCCGCACCCACCACGCTGGCAATGCCTGGGATGTTGACGGTGCCAAACGCAGTGGCGTCGCCGGCCGTGGCCGTTGATTGGGTGCCGGTTGCGCTGGCCTGCGCTGTGCCGGCCGCAGTCAGTTGACCGCTTGCCGTCCCAGCTGCACCGCTGACCGCAGCCGATGCCGTGCCGCGTGCCGACACGGTGCCCGCCGACGCGCTGGCCGATGCGCCGTCGATGACGTCGAAGCTGGTGACCGCGTCTAGGTCTGGCCAGTCATCGAACAGCATATCAGGCGATGCGGATCAGGCTGGACGCGCCAGCTGCAGGCAGGTCGACCGAAAACGTGCCGTTGGTGCTGGACACGTCACCGCCAAAGTCGAACGCCGCCACGGCCTTGTTGGACTTGCTGGCGTTGTAGATCAGGCAGCCGCGTGCCGTGATGGTGGCGTTGGCCCACGATGGATCGGTGAACGTCAGGTAGGCAGTGCCGCCAGACAAACCGGTGACCAGATCGGCCAGCGTTGCGCCGCCAGCCGTGTAGCCGGTGCCGCTGACTTCGTTGGTAGTCGCATAGGCTGTCGTGTCAGCACCCAGCGATGCGGCCGACGTGAACAGCGCCAGTTTGTACGTGTCGCCGGCTGCGTGGACGCCTTCCAGGATTTCTTTTTTGTAGCTGTTGCAGATCGCTGTCGTGATGGCCATGGGTTATTCCTCGGTAGTCTCAGCACCAGTCACGGCGCCATTTTCGTCGCGGATCAGGCGCACGGTGCGTTTGACCTGGGTGCGCTCTTGCTCAAGCGTGACATTCAGTTCGACAGGCGGCGCGGCTTTCATTTCGAACGCTGGGTTCAGGTTGATCACCTGCGGCTGCAGTTCGCGTGCCGGCGTGTCGTCTTCGCTCGATGTGTCGACCACCGCGGCCGGTTCGGCTTGCGCTGAACCATTGCCGGCCACCGACGACGGATCGGTGTCGAACACCAGATCCATTTGGTTGGCCAGTTCCAGTTCGCGCTGGCGCTGCTGGAACACGTCCTCAATGTCACCACCGCCAGCGGCGATCACGTCGGCTTGTGTTGTAAATCCACAACGCACCGCCTCTTTGTAGGCCGCGATCTCTTTGACGGGGTCCACCCACTGCCAGCCGCGTGGGATCCATCGCACTGCGCGATAGGTGTCTGGGTTCAGGTTGTAGTTGGGCAGGTTTAGTTCGCCCGACAGGTCGGCGTAATCCAGCCACTGCTCAAAAATGGGTTTGTGGAAATTCTCGATCAGCCAGGACTGCAGCACGCGCCAGTTGTCGCGGTCATCCAGCAAGGCCAGACGGCTGCTGCTGTAATTCGTGTCGCTGTAGTCGCGGCTCAGTGTCGCGTAGCTGACACCAATGCCGGCCGCCATCGAACGCAGCATGGCGCGCACGAACGGTTCGAACTGGCCGCCTGGGCGGTTGGGCTTGCTCTCGGTGTAAGTCTCGCCAGGCTGCAGGCGTTCGATCTTGCCAGGCTCGAAGTTGGTCACGGCTTGGCCGGCGTCGGTGCCGTCTTGCATCGCATCGTCTTCGGGCGACTGAATGAAACCCATGCGGCAGGCTTCAGCGCGCGCCGCGATGACTTCGGCTTCGGTGTAGCCGTGCAGGTGGTGCATGCGCATGATGGCGCTGGCCAGCCATGGCACGCCGCGGGTCTGGCCTGGGCGGTCCTGTTTGTACAGGTGGATGATCTCGTCGGCAGAAATGCGCTTGGTCGTGTTGTCCACGGCGCCGGCGCCGAACGGATAGTCGCCAGGATGGTCGCGCTTGAAATGGTACGCGACAGGGCGGCCCCACGTGTTGCGCTCGATGCCCATGCGGATTTCGTTTCCGTTGCGGGCCATTTCGTTCATCATTTCATCCAGGCGGTCGGCCTCGATTATCTCAAGCGCCATCGGCACCTTGCTTTTGCCGAATGCGTAGTTGACCTTGCGCACGAACACTTCGCCCGATTCAGCAACCGCGTGCATGACCTGGCGTTCAATGTCGGCAAACGACAGCGTGCCACCGGTGTGGCAGTTGCTCTTGCGCTTCCACTTGTCCCATGCCGCCTCGATGGCCGTGTTGGTCACGTCGTCCATCTTGTTGCCGCGGCGCATCTTGACCGCTGCCTGCATGGTGATGCCTTGGCCCACCACGTTGTTGGTGATCACACGCAGGGCGTTTTTGGCGTAGTCGTTGTTGCGCGCCAGATCGCGGGCACGTTCGCGCAGTTTCTTCAGATCCTTGCGGATCTCGGCATCCATGCTGGTGCTGCTGGTCACCCAGTCGGACACCAGCCGGTTATACATGGCGCCCTCAAAGCCGCGGCGACGCGCTGGCTTTGGCTGTGGCTTGCGTCTGAACCAGTCACGAATTCCCATTATTTGCCCCCAAATCGAACGTAGACGGCGCGGCCGCTGTCCAAACCTTGCGCGATGCGCTTGCGACGCAGTTCACGCGCCACGTCAGCCTTCAGCTTGCTTTCAAGCGCGATCAGGTCAGCCATGGGCATTTTCTTCAGCGACCGGTTGCCGATGCTGTATTCCTGCACACCGCCGCCAGTGACGCGGGCACGCATTTCGGCGCGGACAGCGTCCAGGTCGACTTCGAACTGGGTGCGGCCGTCGTAGGTGTTGCCCGACGCAGGGATGTTCGCCTGCGTTTCGATCTTGCCGGTGCCGATGGTGTAGCGTTCGCCGTCTTTGGTGACGACCATTTGCCACCAGTGGCCGTTCACGTGCAGCGCTGCGGTCTGCGTGGCGGTGATGGTGAAGTTCCAGCCACCGCTGCCATCGGCTTGGCCGGTGATGTTCAGCGCGTCATTGCCTGTGGCGTGGCGCAGCGCGAACGTTGCCGTCCAGCCAGTGGCGCTGCTGTAGTCGGGGGTGGCCGGCTCGTTCCACTTTACAGTGTCGCCAGCGTAGATTAGGGCAGGGACGTTCATGGTTTACCAGCTCGTCATAAAGTTGTTTCGGCTTATTTTAGCCTGTCTGCGCCTATTCTGGGGTTCTGCTGGCTTAACCTGCTCTGTTTTTGCCGTGATATTCAGTGACTTTTCGAACTGGTCCCAGATCGTTTTGCGGTTGTAACGGGTGTAAAGCCACTGCATCGCCGCGTATGCGTAGACCTTTGTGTCCAGCGCTTCGTTGCGTGCGCCTGATTTTTTGGTCCACTCGCGCACGGGGAAACCCTTAACGTATCGCGTGATCTGTTTTTCGGCTGTCAGCTGGTTGAAGTATTCCTCAGTCGCTTCGCCATGGAAGTGGATGTAGCCTGGTCCTGGCTCGTTCAGCTTCAGGCGCGCGAACACCGTCGACTTGATCGTGTCCGAACCGACGGGATAAACCTCGGCGCCCTTCTTGACCGTTCGGCCTTTGAAGTTGAAGTCCACTTTGCTGGGCTTGCCAATTGGCGCCTTGCCTCGCTGCGATTGACCCTTAACCGCCAGCACATGATGGGATCGCCTCTCACGGGCGTAGGCGTAGACCTCGCTGGTAAAGTGGCCGCCGCTGTCGATGCAAACTGCAGCGATCTTGATCGGATCAGCAATCTCATGCGGCACTGGCTTTAGGATAGCCTCGTCCAGCTGCGCCCACAGCTTGGGCTGGGACGGGTCGCCGTAGATCTCCATGTGGTCGATCAGCCAGCATTCCTCGTCGCGGCCCCAGCCGTACAGCGACACCGCCAGTCGGTTGTCCTGCACGTCGACGCCAGCCGTGACGCACAGGGCGCGGGCGGGGACAATGCCTGGTGTGTAGAACTCCACGCGCTGCTGCAATTCGCCGGCGCCAATCTTGGCCGCGTAGTCATCTTCCCATGTCTCGCCCAACACCGTGTTGACGAATGTCTTTAGCAGCGGTGCGTCGCCCTTGGCTTGGATGAACTCGGCCACGATGTCGGCCCAAGATTTCCAGCCCAGCGGGCTGTATAGCGATGACAGGTGAAACCCCACCGTCTTGCCGTCGCCAGGCGCGGTCGCACGCCATTCGCCGTTTGTCAGCATCTGCGTTTTGTAACGTTCCTCAATCAGCGTTCCGCATTCCTCGCACGCGTACGCTGCAGTGTGCGGGTCATCGTTGTCCCACCTAAGATTGGCCCAGCGCAGTGGCTGCTTATGGCCGCAGTGCGGGCAGGGGACGTGGTAGCGCCGTTGGTCGCTGACGTTGTACTCACGCTCGATGCGCGACACGTCTTTGATGGTGGGCGTGCTGCACATGTAGACCTTGCGCCGTGCGAACGTGGTGGTCCGTTTTTCCGCCAGCTGGATGGGGTCGCCTTCGCCATCCACGTCCATGGGGTAGGCGTCGATCTCGTCCAAAAACAGGTAACGGATCGGCATCGACCGCAGGCCGGCCGCGCTGTTGGCGCCGGTGATGATCAGCACGCCGCCAGTGAATTCTTTGGCCATCATGCTGTTGCCGCTGTCTCGGCTGGTGTTCGACGCGATGCGCTCTTTCAGCACGGGGCTTTCGTCGATCATGGGCGCCAGGCGCTGCTTGCTGAATCGCTTGGCCGTGTCGACCGTTGGCTGCACCAACAGCATCGGGCCAGGTGCGTGGTGGATGACGTAGCCCAACCAGTTGTTGCCGGTTTCGGACTTGCCAACCTGCGCGCCAGCCATGAACACCACGCGCTGCGCTGGGCTGCTCGGTGACATTTCGTCCATGATCTCGCGCAGGTACGGTGTGCGGTCCGTGCGCCAGCGACCAGGCTCGGCTGACGCTTTCTGCGACAGCATTCGGTTGCTGTCGGCCCATGTGCTAACGGTGTGGTCTGGGTCTGGTCGTAAGCCATCGGCAAACGCCAGCCGGTAAATCTTTGCGCCGTCCATTACTTGATGCGGTTAAAAAATCGGCGCAGCGCGTAGCTGCGAACTAAGGAAACCAACGTGAAGATGGCGCCAATAGCCAAGTGATCGGCAGCAGTGGCGTGAATTCCGAACAACGGGAACACCGCCGCCTGCGTCGCCACAGCGATGCCGTAGCCGACAGCCACATTGGTGACGCTCTCCACCGCCGACATGGTTCTGGTCTGCGTCATTCCGCGACCCTCATGTCCTCAAGAGCACGCCGAATCTCCTGCGTCAGACGCTGATGCACCTTGAACTGGTTGGTTTCGTTGGCCAGCTCTGCTGCCACACGGTCTGGGATGTTTAGTAGGTTGTCTCGAACAACGCGGGCCACCTTGAACGCCTCGTTCTTGACGGCGTCCACTTGCACCAGCTTGCCGGACTTCTCCTCAAACTCCAGCTTGGCCAGCCTCGCCATGTACGCTTCACGCAGCGTTCGGGCTTGCTGAAACGTGGCCGTCTTTGGTTCGTTGGCCGGTTGCTCTGGCTCTGGCTCTGGCCGCGGTGGTGGCACAGCTGGCACACGCTGCTGCGATTTGTCCGTGTTGGCGGTCCACTCCTCATCTGCCGCAACAGGATTCAAACGCGGCTTGCCGTTCTTGCCGAACACCACAGACTTAGAAAGGCGGCCAACCTTGACCGCCTTGCGAACAGCTTCATGACTTACACCGCGCAGGCGCGAGTATTCGGTCAGGCTGACAGTCCCGTCGTCCATTACGCAGCCTTGAACGTGGCTGGGCTGTCTGCCTCAACCTCTGCAAATGTGCGGCCGTCGTCTTCCAAGGTCGCGGTCTTGCCGGTGAACTCCTGCCAGCGGCGCACAATGACATCTACGTACTTTGGCTCTAACTCCATCAGGCGCGCGATGCGCTGGTTCTGCTCGGCTGCAATCAGCGTCGACCCAGAACCACCAAACAGGTCCAGCACCGTCTGTCCGGTCTTGCTGCTGTTGAGGATGGCCGCCTCGCACAAAGCCACCGGCTTCATGGTTGGGTGCAGGTCGTTTTTCTTTGTCTTGTCGATTTCCCAAACGCTTGGCACGACAATCTCAATGATGTCCGTGGCGCCTTTACTTCCATGAAATTCGTGCTTGTGGTTCCAGCCATACAACACTGGTTCGTAGTCGCTGGACCAACCGTAGACGATCGGTTCATAGATTGATTTGTAGTCACTGTTAGATAGGTTCAGGTTATTTTTTTTCCAAATGATTAGGTTGCGCCACTGCAGGCCAACGTCGGTCATTGCGTTCATCAAGCGGTCTATTCCAAGACGGTAAAAACAGACGTACCAAGCCCCGTCACAGTACTGGCTTATAGAAGTTGCCACGTCTCTTAAAAACTCTTGGCCTTCTTCCTCCGACAAATTGTCGTTGGCGATGACCTGATGTTTTGCCCCAGACGAACTCTTTTTCCCCTCGTGATTGATGGCTCCAGTGAAATTCATCAGATACGGCGGGTCGGTAAAAACCATGTTGGCCTTCTTGCCCATGAGCAAGTGATCCACACAGTCCAAGTCGGTTGAACTGCCGCACATCACGCGATGCTTGCCAAGCAGCCACACGTCACCAGGCTTAGAAACTGTGTCGATGGCCACCTCCGGCACATCGTCTGGGTCGGTTAGCGGCTCGGTCGTCTCCTCGGTCTCGGCCAGCAAGTCCTCGAGTTCGTCATCCGAGAATCCAATCACCGACAGGTCGTAGCCCTCGCCAGACAGCTGCTTCATCTCATCGGACAGCAGCGCCATGTCCCAGCCTGCGTTCAACGCCAGTTTGTTGTCGGCTAGGATGTAGGCGCGGCGCTGTGCGTCGGTCAGGTGGTCCAGCACAATGACCGGAACCTGCGCCAAACCCAACCGCTTGGCAGCCATAAGGCGGCCGTGACCGGCGATGATGCCGTCGGCGCTGTCAACTAGGATTGGATTGGTAAAACCGAACTCACGAATCGATGCAGCGATCTGGTCGACCTGCTCGTCGCTGTGGGTGCGGGCGTTGTTCGCATAAGGTTGCAGGCGCTCGACTGGCCACAAGTTAATGCGTTCAGCCATAGCTGAAATGGGATTAGTTGGATTCTTGCTCATGGTTGGAAAGTATAAAGATGCAACTCGGTTGGTTGGTGCCCACTAACTTTAGCTCGCGCGGGGGAATGACCCTCGACGGACCCCGCCCAGGTAGGACCCGCGTTTTTTTCTGTGGTGGAAAAACAACACATCACCGCGCAGTCCTAAGTGCGAACGCCCACGCGCTAGTCAGTTCGGCAGCGAACCGTTCACGCACGACACGGCCACCGATGCCGCGCATGTCCAGCCTTGGCTTGTATGCCTTGGGTTCGCTGAACACCATCAAAGCCCTGATGGTCTTGCCCTTGTTGGTCCGTTCGTAGATGCCCTCGCTTCGGCCTGCGTTCTGTCCGCCACCACGTGGCTTGCCCACAAAGTAGCGGCCATTGCCTTGCTGTGTGATGCGCTTGATGGTCGACAGGCTGACGCCGCCGTATGTGTCCAGTCGCACGTTGCGGGTGGGCACCAGCTTGGGTGTGCCGGCCTGTTCGTCTGCGTTGGTGTCTGCACCGACCCTGCGTTCAAACGCTTTGATGCGACGCCCGCCGCCTTGCACGCCAAACTTCAGGTATCGGGCCTGCTTGTCCTTTGCGAACACGATAGCCGTCAGCGTGTCTTTGCGCGCCATTTGCACGGCAAACGCTCGACGGGTGAACTGGTTGGGTCGGTCGAACACCGATGGCAGCTGCTGGGTGATCTCAGCCTGCACCAGCTTGGCGGTGGCTGTCAGCGCTTTGGCAATGGTGAAAGGTGCCTGCCTGCTGCTGAACTGTTCCAGCTTTGGCATGACCTCGCGAATGTTGGATGTGACTGTGATCTGCATGTTTGAATGATAGCGCCAGGTTTGAATTGGCGCTGATGTGTTTTCCGTGAATGTTAGTGACTGCTAACTTAGCTGATCTCACCACCTCTCCACCTTTACCACCTCTCCAGGCAATCCTATATTGCCCTGTATTCTCTATATACTTATTTTTATATCTTTATAAAATAGGTAGTGAGGTAGTGAGGTGTAAAGGTTGTTGATTTTAAAAGGGAATTTCCTCACCACCTTTTTCGATCTCACCACCTTTTCTCTGCCAAACTCTGACGTTTCGCCCACCGCGGTAAACCGGCGCATTGATCTTGACCCACCCAAGTGCGCGAAGGCATTTACCCAAACGCATTTGCATCATCTTGTCTTGACGGTCTAAGGGCATTTTCATCATGTCGGTCATCAGTTCACCGACGGTTGTTTCTGATCTGCCGACCAGCCATTCAGCGATGACAGGTTCCAGTTCGTCGGTGTCGCGTCGGGCCTCTTGTTGTTGGCGTGTTGCCTCTGCAGGCATTTCCCACCACTTTTCACCTTTGTTCAGTCTGTATAAAGCCTCGGCAAAATACTGATCGCGGTTTGCTGCCAGCAAATCCCTGTTGACCTCTTTGCAATAGACCGGCCAAAAACGCCGCGCGCCGGTTTCATCCTTGTTCCAGTCATCGCGGTTTGTCGTGCCGGCAAAAATGTTTTGGCGTGGATGATCAGCTGGGTGTTTGTCCCACGGTGTGCGGTATCGGTCAGTCTGGCAGGTAATCACCTGCTTGACCTTGTTCACCTCTGATCGGCTGAAGGCATCCATTTCGCCAATTTCGATCAGCAGCTTGCCCTGCATCTCGGAAAAGAATTCGCGGTCTGTTGGGCTGCGGTGGGCTTCGGTAAACCACTTGCCGCCAATGATGCCCAAGGCGCTCGATTTGCCTGCGCCCTGCGCACCTTCAAGCACCACCATGTTGTCGACCTTGCAGCCAGGTCTGACTGCGCGGGCAACCATGGAAAGCCAAAAGTTAACGCCCACGCGCTGGATGTATTCGCTGTCGTCGGCGCCAAAACAATCGGGGAAAAATGATGGCAGTCGTTCGACGCCGTCCCAGACTTGGGCTTCCATGTATGCGCGCACTTCGTTGCGGGTGTCTGCGCGTGCGACGACCACAACAGCGTCCTGCACAACAGTCTTAGGCAGTTTGTGCATGCCCAGCGTTTCCTGCAGGTAGATCTGCATATTCAGGTCGTCCACGTCGGCCCATTCGCGTGGCTCAGAACTGCGCCAGCAGGTCATCACCCGCTGCAAAAACTCGTCATACCAGATCGTGCGCTGCAGCGTTGGATCTGTAGCCAGCACGCGGGTGATGTTTGAAATGGACGGGAATGGTTCTCCCTTGCTGTTTGTTTCCAGGTTGTAAAAGTAAACCTGTTCAGGCCGTGTCGCCGGCAAATTGTCGTTGGCGGGCTCTGGCTGGTGCTGCGGCTTCAGCTGCTGCGGCTGTGGTTGCACCTGTGTTGGTTTTGGTGGCCGCCAGCCTGCGTCCATGGCCATGCGGAAAAGCGTTCCGCCTGTTACCGCGCCTGGCTTAAAACTGCGGTAGTGGCTCTCAATTTCGCGTGGCCCAGGGTATTTCGTGCCGCGAGAACTCCACCAGTCCCATATTGCCATGCCTGTGTCGCCCAACTCGGCATGAATGGCCATCCCCACCTTGATCCAATCTTCATAACCGCAGTCGGGCTGTATGAAGACCAGCGCAGATTCCAGTTTGATGCGGTCGTTGGCCGGCGGTTGCTGTGGTGTGCGTGCCGGCTGTTGAATGGCTTGCTGTTTGACTGTGTTGCGCAGCCTGTCCAATGTTTCGGGGCTGATAGTGGCCACATGGTCTGGCGTTCCTGGGTATGCGTTTCCAGACATTGTGAAGAACTGCCGGCCGCAGAACACCTCAATGCCAAGTTCGTTCGACTTGAATGTCTCGGTGTTGCCGTTGACGATGATGTGCACACCGTTTCGGCTTGGGCTGTACTCGGTATAACTGGCGCACGCCTCGATGATCTTGTGGGCGCGTTCGCGTCGTTTTGGGTCTACGTCGTCGTTAAGCGCGCCGTCGATGTCGATGCCGATCAGGCCATCGTTTGGCAGGAATGCAAATCCAAGGCCATCAGCTTGGTGCTGTTGCATGGCCAACACTGCAGTGTCGTAGTCCACCAGCGCGTTGCGGTCTTGTTCGCTGCCTTGCTGGCCGGTGCGAATAGCGCCGCTGGCGTAGTAGGGCATCTTGCTTGGTTTTTTCTGGCCAGGCTTTTGCACGAACTTCCAAATCAGCCATTGCTGGCGTGTCAGCAGTTCTGGTGGAAATGTTGGGGCTTGGTTGATAAAAGCTGCGACAGTCATTTCAATGTCCCTTTGGCGGGTCCGAAATACACTTCGCAGTCATCTTGCCAGCGATGTGTGTGGGTTTGCCACATGGCCCCCTCATATTCGCTTGCGACAAACTCTAGTGATTTGATGGCTTTGTTGATTTCGTGGCCTGCTGGTTGGGCCACTCTCCAATCATGTGCAGCTGTAAATTCTTCACGAACCACTGCAAGGTATTTGCGGATTTGTTTTAGTGTTTCGCCAATCTCTTGATGGCGTTCAATGGTCAAACCATTTTTTTGTTGAATGGGTGCATTCATATAACCTCACATCATCGGTCTACATCACAAAAGAACAGCGGCAGGACGGTGATGGGTCGTCTTTTCGGTAGCTAACCTAGCCGTGTCTTAGCAATCATAACTCCATTTTTGCCGCGGCCTGTTCCAGCATTGTGCGAATCGCCCATGCCACGGCACCTGGCACGCGACTGTAACCCTTGCGCCAGTTAACGATGGTCTGGTCGCTGACGCCGAACATTCCCTCTAGGTCACGGTTTTTCAGTTTCAGCACCGCTTGGGCGCGCACGAATTCATGCGAAGTCAT
>JACCEB012015896.1_pt1 | contig 13631 bp, 11 predicted proteins | sample 7454761 | NCBI WGS metagenome assembly JACCEB01 (sample SAMN15323454, study PRJNA562643) | freshwater metagenome | isolation source: river surface water | place: USA:Blue River Watershed | collected 2017-08-18 | reverse complement strand
CCGTCCGTCTGGACCGTGAAGTATCCCGGCACCAAGGTCGTCTGCATCGCCCTCGGTCACGACGCCAAGTCGCACGACCACCCGGCCTACAAGCAGCTCCTCCTGAATTCCTTGATGTGGGTATCCCAGAAATGATCGTCCTTACAGTATGATTGTTTGCCTTGTCTAACCGCTAACCGCCAACCGCTAATACCTCCGTATCCACTACAATGGTCTACCACTACGGAACCTTCGTCTTCAAGAAAGGCGTCACCCCCGGCCAGATCGACACCTGCTTCGCCGAGATGCGCGGCATGGTCGGCAAGATCCCCGGCCTTCTCTCGATGCAGCATGGCGTCTACCAGAGCGACGAAGGCCTCAACGACGGCTTCACGCACGGGTTCGTCATGACCTTCGACACCCCGCAGAGCCGCGACCGCTATCTCCCGCACCCCGAGCATGAGCGCGTGAAGGAGATCGTCGTCCCGAACCTCGAACGCGTGATGGTCTTCGACTTTACGGTCTGATGTTGCGACGTCCTTAGCGGGCGTCGGCGTCGACGCCTTTGACGTCGAGGTCAGGCTTGGTGTTCCAGCGTGGTTTCCAGCCGGGCTTATCCACCTTGGCGCGGAAGATGACGGTATTGTCCAAGGCCAGGTCGTCGCTCCAGATGAACTTGGCTCCCGTGAAGTCATGGTCGAAGTAGGGCTGCTTGGGGTCGACCTGCTCGACCGAGTATTCTTTGGCCTGCGCCCACTTGCTGTCATCGAAATCAACCGCCCACCAGTTCGAGGGCAACGGTTCGTGCCTCACTTGCGCGGCGGCGACGTCGCCTTTCGCCGGTCCATGGAAGAAATTCCGTGCCTTCCAGGATCCGTTTGTCGCCGTGCCGTCGGCGAATTTCAGGCAGAAGCCGCCGTCCCCTATGCTGGAGCCGTATTCGAGTCCGGTCTTGGGGTCGGCGTTGTCCTTGGCCAGCACGGCGATGGTCATCGGATATTCCGGCAGGAAGTCGACGCTTACGACATTGTGAGGCGTGAATTCGATGGAGTCGACCGCGACCAGCCTGCCGTTGACGTAGAGCATGAACCAGTTGTCAGCATAGACGTTGAGCTTCATCGTGTCGGTCAAAGAAGGCTTGATCAGCCCGCTATCTTTGCCGGCCGGCTTACGGCGTTTGACGTTATCTTGCTTGCCCGCCGGTTCAGTCGGAGCCGCCGCCGGGGTTTGGGTGGCCTCGCGGGCATACGTGACGGTCATGGACGCGGAGCCGAGGACCTTGCCCTTCATCGCTGCGAAGAGCATGTCGCGGGTGACTTTCGCCTCGGAGCCCCCAAGGGCAGCAGGAGCCGAGAGCGCGTAGACGGTGATGACGTAATGTTTGTCGCCCGGCCCTTGCGAATGCGGGGGCTCGTAGCCGATGGCTCCGCGCGAACTCACGCCCGTCTTACCGGATGGCTTCGCCCCTTTGAGCAAGGAAGTCGTCGTGACAGGGAGATCCCAGAGCAGCCAGCAGGTCTTGATCGTCTCATCCGGGGCGAGATGATCCATCACCACGGCGTATCCTCGGGTCCCGGTCGGCGCGCCTTTCCACTGCAAGGACGGCGTAGAGCCCTTGCCGTCGCCGGTGAACTCGACGGGGTAGTGGGCCGGGTCGGGGATGTCCGTGCTCTGCAGGTTGAAGCCTGGGTAAGGCTTCTTCAACGTATCCATGCCGAATAGGGAAGGAGTTTCCGGGGATTCGGCCTTCTTGCCGCCGCCCCCTTTCTTGCCGTCTTCAGGCCGCTTGCCCTTGGTGCCTCGTCCGCCTTTCTCGCCGCCCTTGCCTTCGCCTCCCGGCCGCTTGCCCTCGCGTGAGTCCGTGCGGTAGGTCTCCTCTTTTTTGGCACCGTCGGGTTCGGCGAAGGTGAACTTCCAGCCACCTCCTTGGGCGGGCGCGAAGCCGACCGAGCCCGACTTGCCTCCGACAGCATAGGTAAGGTTGCCGCCTTGACCGGAGACGCTGGTGAAGCCCGTGATTTCGGCCCCCCTCAAGGCCTGCAGCGCCGGCCTCACGGACTGGGCTCGCGGCTGCGGGTCAACCTGGCCTTCGAGCTCCGTGACTTCGCCATGGAAGCCGCCGTTGATGAAGGGGTAGCGAGTGGAGGCGTGATAATGGTAGCCCAAGGCGGGCGTCATGTGACCATTGAATGCGTCCAAGCCCTTGGGCGCGGCGCCGTCCGGTTCATTCACGCCGTAGATGGCATAACCATCCAAGGCGAAAGCGATCGGCAGTTCGTTTCCCAGCACGGCCTGGAGATGCAGAGGCGCAGCATGGTAGTGATAGTCGTCGGCCCGTCCGCAATGCCCACCCCAGCGATCGAGTTCGCCGATGTCGGCCGAAATCTCCCCGCGATTGTTCTGAGGATTGAAGATCGGGACGCCGTTGGCGGCGATCGCGATGGCGCCACGGAGGAACCGGTCACGGATGCTTGCGGGGGTCTTGGCGGGTACGGGCTTGAGAGGTATCCGCCAAGCGTTGTTGCCGGTGTAGTCTTGCGGAAGCGGCACCTGCTGCTGCCACGCGGTGATGCCGGTCATCATTCCATGCGCCGGCAGGCCATCACCTTCGATATATAGGTACTGATCATCATGACGGATCCGGACCTTCGGACTGAACATAGTGAAAGACCTGGCCTGCGGCGGTCCGGACTGCTTGCCGACGGCGGTGGGGGGCGCCTGCGCCAGCAATGGCGGGATCTGCGCAAGGAAGGCAGGCGTGGCGTGGACGTGGTCGTGCTCCGAAGGGTCATGCGCGCGCAGAAGCGCGGTCGTCAGGCAGAGGATGGCCAGCAGAGGAATGATATGCATCGGGTTATTTGGAATTCTTCCCGCCCTTGCGACCTTCGCGTCCGCGGTTCGGAACCGTCTTGGGGTCGTAGGCAGGATTCGGTTTTTCGACTCGTGGCGCTCCGGTGGCGGACTGCCATGCGCGCAGCTTGCCAAGCAGTTCGGCGGCGCGTTTCGGTTCGGAGGATGAAAGATCCCGGGTCTCACCAGGGTCGGCGGCGAGATCATAGAGCTCTGTTTTTTCGCCTTCGAAGAATTCGATCAGCTTCCACTGTCCGGATCGGATGGCGCTGGAGGGGCCGCCGCCGCCGATATAACAGGGGAAGTGCCAGAAAACGTCGCGTTCCAACTTGGCCTTGGGGTCTCGCAGGATCGGCACGAGGCTCCGTCCGTCCACGGGGATGGCAGGAGGTTTGCCGGCCAGTTCCAGCAGGGTCGGGAACCAATCCATGCTCAGCGTCGTGACGGAAGATGCTCCGGGCTTGATCCCCGGGACGCGGATGACCGCCGGTACCCGGAGTCCGCCTTGATAAAGGGTGCCTTTGCCGCCCTTCAGCGGGGCGACGTATTGGCGCGTGCCTCCGTTGTCGGAGGTAAAGACCACGATGGTCCGTTCCTGGAGGCCCATTTTTTCAAGCGCCGACAGCACGCGACCGATGTTCATATCCATGGCTTCGACGGTCGCCGCGAGCGCGGCGTCCGGGACGCCTTTGCGTCCTTGATACTTGTTCAGCAGTTCAGGCTTAGGGTCGAAGGGCGCGTGCACATCGTGGAAGGGTAGGTAGAGGAAGAACGGCTTGTCCTTGACCGAACCGACCCATTTCAAGGCTGCGTCGGTCAGGGCGTCCGGCGAGTAAGCCCCTTTCTCGTCACGATAGGCATCTTTCTCGAAACCGAGCTGCTTAGGTTCGACGAAGACTTCGAAACCCTGGCCGGTCGGCGTCGCCGGGCCGGTGCGCCCTCGACCGAGGTTCCACATCCCGAAGGTCGCCGTCGCGTAACCATGTGGCTTCAGGACTTCGGCGAGGGTGAGGCTTTCCGTCGGCATGGCTTCACGGCTTTCGGCCGCCAGAAGCTTGTGGTGGGGAGAGCCGGGCGTATGCCGGTCGTCGACCACGGTATAGACGCCATGACGCGGCGCATACTGTCCCGTCAGGAGGCAGGCCCGGGTCGGCGCGCAGTTCGGCGCGCTGGCGCAGGCTTCGGTGAAGACCACGCCTTCGCGGGCGAGTCGGTCGAGGTGGGGCGTGTCGACGAAGCGGTTGCCGGCGAAGGCCGGATCGTTCCAGCCCATGTCATCGGCGAGGATGAACACGATGTTCGGCTGGGCGGCCGAGGCTTCGACGACGAAGGCCAGCAACGAAAGCAGGAAGCCGTGACGCATGAGCGCGGAGTGCGGGGTGATCAGGCGCCTTTCTTGCCGCCTTTGCCGCCCTTGCCGCCGCCTTTGCGCGTGGCTGGCTCCTCGCCTGGCTTGTATGACGTGGAGGCGACGGGCAGCTTGGCGCCCGCTTCTTGCAGGCGGGCACGCAGCTTGGCTTCGAGGCGGGCGGCATCCTCCTTGCGTGAGTCGACGAGGTTGTTCCGTTCGGACGGATCCTTGGCGAGGTCGAAGAGCAGGCGGGTGTTATCCTCGTAATAGAGCACGAACTTCAGGTCGCCCTCACGGAGGCTGGAGACCGGTGTGTCACCTTGGTAATGCGGGAAGTGGAAGAGCAAGGCGCTGTCCCGTCGGGCCACGGGCTGGTTCTGGCCGGCGAGCAACGGGGAAAGGTCGCCGCCATCCAGGTTGGCAGGAAGCTTGTCTTTGACGCCGGCCCAGCGGCAGAAGGTCGGGAAGAAATCATAGCCGACCACCGGCTGGTGACACCAAGAGTCGGCCTTCACGCCAGGTCCGCGGACGATGAAGGGCACGCGGATGCCGCCTTCCCAGAGGCCGCCCTTGCCTCCGCGCAGGCCTTGGGAAGCGCCTTTGCCGCCCTTACCGCCACCCCCACCGCCGCCGCCGTTGTCAGCCATGTAGATCACGTAGGTATTCTTCTCGAGGCCCAGCGCCGCGACGGAGGCCAGCAGCTTGCCGATGCCGGTGTCGAGGTCGTAAGCGATGGCCGCACGGGCCGGATCGCGATGCAGCTGGCCAGGGGTCTTAGCCTCGAACTTGGTCAGGCTGGAGCGGTTGGCGTTCTCCGGGACGTGCAAGGCGTTGTAGGACATCTGCAGGTAGAAAGGCTTACCATCGCGCAGGTTTTTCTCCATGAACGTCTTCGCCCGGTCGGTCATGCCGAAGATATCCACCGGGTTAGGGTCCTTGAAGGCTTCGGCCTCGCGGTTGCCGGTGTCGCCGTCGCTCACGTCATAGCCATGCTTTTCCGGACCGCCCCCGCCGAGGTGCCACTTGCCGAAGTGCGCCGTCGCGTAGCCGGCTTTCCGGAGCAGTTCGGCGAAGGTCACCTCATCGTCGCGAATCGCCTTACGGCTTTCTCCTTCGATGAGTCGATGGCCGGTCTCGGCCGGCGCGGCCTTCGTCCATCCCAACCGGGCCGGAGTCATGCCGGTCTGCAGGCTGATCCGCGTCGGGGAGCAGACGGGGGCGGGCGCGTAGCCGTTGCTGAAACGCATGCTTTGCGCGGCGAACTTCTCCAGGTTAGGCGTCTCAAAGAAGTCGCTCTGAGACCCTGTCATGTCTGGGTGCATGCGGACTGACAGTCCGTTCCAATCCTGGTCGTCGGATAGAATCAGGATGATGTTCGGACGCGGGACGCCGGGCGTGGCGGCGAAAGAGACGATGCCAGCCATGGTGAGCAGGGCGGAAAGCAGCAGGGAGTGTCGGTTCATGGTTCGAGGATCACGGGGTGGTCGGGTGCATGGTGGTATTCGTGACGGAAGTATTCATCCGGAAGCGGATCGACGGAAAGCAGGCTAAGTTCAAGGCTGCGTGGTCCGCCTTGACCTTTGGGCAGCTGGCGAAGAACCATCTTTCTCAGCGCCGCATCGGAGGGGTCGAACCACAGCTCAATTTCCTTAGGACCGCCGGAGGCGGGTCGCTGACGGGAAGCAAGCAGGCGGCGGGTGCCGTCCGTAGCATCGGGCAACCAGGATAGGTCGTAGTCGCTGCTTATCTGGCTGAGCTGGGAGCGCACGTCGAGGAAGGCGACTTCCCCCCCGGCGGAGAAAGTCGCTCGGCCGAAGCGGGTCGGATCCGGACTCACCCGGACCGGACCCGTTCCGCGCATCGTCCAACTACCGTGCTGATCCCCGCCGAACATACGGGTCTCGCCGTTGGGTAGCTGCTGCCTCAGCGCGAATTTGCCGGGGCCCTTCATCCAAAGCACAGCCCCTTCCAGATGACTCGCCGGAGGATACGGACCACGACCGGCGGGGACCTGGGAGTCGTCTCCTGGTTCCAGCACGCGCACCTCGTAGCATCGGGTCAGCGCTTGTTCCGCGGCCAGCGCGACCCTCTCCAGGGCCGCCATGGCATCGGAAGGTCGGAGGAGCAGAACTGTCATCAGGAATATCGCGGCGATGGCGGCGACGGCCAACCATGCTCGGCGAGCCCAGGGACGCCGCGTCGAATCCCCGGCAAGCTGCTCGAAGTAGAACACCTTGTCCTCGGAGAGTGATCCGGCCTGAGCTTCAACGCAAAGCATCGCATGCTGTCCCGTGTGGCAGATGAAGCGTACGCGGCAGGCGTCATCTTCCCGCAGCATTTCTCCCAGTTCCGCGCGTTCGGCGTCGGAAGCGAAGCCATGCAGGTATCGAAGCGCCAGCTCGTCGAGCCTCTGCAAGTCAGCAGGAATCTTCATGTCGCGGAGCCTCCGAGCGTTTTCGTGACGCAGGCGAACAACGCGAGGTGCGCCTGTTTGATGGCCTTGTAGACCGCCATGGGGGTCCGTTGGGAGGATTCCGCGATCGAGGCCACCGGAGTCGATTCTTCGTAACGCAACCTCAGCACCTCCCGCTGGCGGTCGGTCAGCTTAGATAGGCACTCCCGAAGGGCTTCGAGCCGACGGTCATGCTCGAGCGCCGAAGGTTCGGCTACGTCGGCGAGCGCGTCCAGGGTGGCTTGGTCAAGCGGCAGAGGCAGCCTGCGCTGACGCCGACGCCATTCCATCGCGAGGTAACGGGCGAAGCCGATGCCCCAGGCCACGAAGGGCCTATCCGCGTCATAATCAGGGAATTTATGCCAGAGCCTTTCCGCCAGTTCCTGGATCAGCTCGTCCGCCGCCTGCCGGTCATGTACCAGCGACATCAAGTAGCCATACAGCGATGGCTGCGCAGCGACGAAAAGCCGGGTGAATTTCAGGTGTGATTCGGGGGCGGTCATTCCGAGGACGGGACAATAGGTATTGTCACCAGCCCTCCCGAATTAAACCACGGCTAGCCAGGAAAGTTAGTCTTGGTCCATTTAGCCGCCAAAGGCTTAGACCTCGTCGTATAGACCCTTGCGGCCGGCGACGAGCCAGCTGACTGCGCAGGCGATCAGGGCATACCCGCCGATCGAGAGACCGAAGAGTTCGCAGGCCATGACCGTGCACGCGATGGGGACGGCGCCGGCTCCGGCGAAGACGGCCACGAAGCCAAGCGAGGCGCAAACGGCCAAGGGTAGTCCGAGATAAGCCGAGGCCGCGCTGCCGAGGGTCGCGCCGACGAAGAAGAGCGGGGTGACTTCGCCGCCCCGATATCCGGCCCATACGCACATGCCGGTCAGGAGGAACTTGAACAGGAAGGTGGTGGGTGACGAAGGCTCGACCAAGGCGGAGTCGATCACGTGCAGGCCGAGACCCGTGAAGTCCCGTTGCTGATAGAAGTAGACCATCAGTGAGAAAGTGACCCCGACGAAGAAGATGCGGGCATAGGGCTCCGGGTTGGGTCGGACGGCTTCCTTGCGGCTGAGGTAGACGTAGAGACGGGCCAGCAATCCGCAGGCGACGCCGATGGCCAAGGCGGAACCCAGACCGCCGAAGCTGAACTCCGCCGGCACGGGGAGGCGATAGTCGGCGTGTTCGGTGTGGAAGAGTTTCTGGCCGGCGAGGTCAGCAAGGAAACCGCATGCCAAGCATGGCAGGATGGCCCAGGAACGCACACGGACGAATTCCAGGGCGAAGACCGCGGCGGCGAACGGCGTGCCGAAGACGGCCGCAAAGCCGGCGGATACGCCGCAGAGCAGCAGGGTGCGGCGTTCGTAGGAATCGAGGCTGACCCAACGGGAGAATTGGTCGGCGAGCGCTCCGCCCATCTGGAGAGCCGTACCTTCGCGTCCGACCGAGGCTCCCCCGAGATGCGACAGCAAGGTCGTGCCGATGATCGACGGACCCATGGATGCAGGGAGGGGGTCGGCGGGCGTCTTGATGGCTTGTATCAAGGTCTTGTTGCCCCCGGCGGAGGCCTTTAGCGGTCCCTTGTAGAGCCAGAGGGTCAGAAGGCCAATGAAAGGCAGGGAGACGATGAGCCAAGGGGTGGCGAGGAACAGGCGCGTGACCGCCTCCAGGGCATGCAGGAAGCCGGCCCCGGCGGCGCCGACGAACAGGGAGGCCCCGATGATAAGGCCAATCCAAGTCAGCGCTTTCTTCGGACTTATGGAGTTCATGAGGGTGAGAAAACCTTTGTGACCCCATGGCCGTCCTCACAATCTCAAAGCATGGAAAACCCCGTCCAGCGTCGTACCTTCGTATCCACCATGGCCCTTGGCGGCCTCGCCTTGGCGGCGGCTCCGGCCGTCCTCAGCGGCCAGTCTGTCCCCAGCAAGATCAAGGTCGCCTTGATCGGTTGCGGCGGTCGCGGCGCCGGCGCCCTCGGTCAGTTCATCGCCGCCTGTAAGATCCTCGGTGCGGAGGCCGAAGTCGTCGCCTTGGCGGATGCTTTCGAAGATCGCGCGAAGCGCCTGAACGAAACCTACAAGTTGCCGGCCACGAAGGTCTTCGTCGGATATGACGCCTACCAGAAGGTCATGGCTACGGATTGCGCCTTCGTGCTCATGGCCACGCCGCCGGCCTTCCGCCCGGTCCACTTCGCCGCCGCCGTCGCCGCGGGCAAACATTGCTTCGTCGAAAAACCCGTCGCCGTCGACCCGGTCGGCGCCCGCGCCATCATCACCACCGGCGAGGAAGCCAGGAAGAAGGGGCTCGCCGTCGTGGCGGGCACCCAGCGCCGACATGACGCCTCGTACATGAAGAACAAGGCCCTCATCGACGCGGGCGCCATCGGCGCGCTGCGTGGCGGCGTGGTCCAGTGGAACGGCACCGTGCCGTGGATCCGTCGTCGGGCCAAGGACGACACCGATGCCGATTACATGAACCGTAACTGGCTCAACTTCACCGAACTCTCCGGTGACCATATCGTCGAGCAGCATATCCATAACGTAGACGTCGCCATCTGGTTCCTCGGCCGTACTCCGGTCAGCGCCCTTGGCTTCGGTGGACGCGCCCGTCGCGAGACCGGCAACATGTTCGACTTCTTCAGCGTGGATTACGATTTCGGCGACGGCGTGCGCATCCACAGCCAGTGCCGCCAGATCACCGGCACCACCGGCCGCGTGGGAGAGTTCTTCACCGGCGCGTCCGGTTCCTGCTTCGGCTCCGGTAAGATGTTCGGTCAGAAGCGGGTCGATATACCCGCCATCAGACTCGATACCGACGATTCCATGGTCCAGGAACACGTCGACCTGATCCGAGGCGCTTATAACGGTAAGCCCGTCAACGACGCCCGCCAGATCGCCGAGACCAACCTCGCCGTGATCATGGGGCGCATCTCCGCCTACACCGGCGAGATGGTGAAGTTCGATGACCTCCTCAAGCACGAGAAGTCGCCGTATTACAATCTCAAGGCCTCCGTCGGCCCGCTCGACTTCGAGAAGGGCACCGTGAAGCTGCCCGCCGAGGTGCCGACGGTGCCGGGGAAAGCGTGAAGGTAGGGACAGCACCACGTGCTGTCCTGAACGTGAATCGCGAGGTAAATTAGGACATCACGTGGTGATGTCCCTACCTCATTTTATCCCATCCTTACCTTGGGAAGGAGGGCGGCGGCTTCGGTCCAGCTGACCTCGTGAGGGGCGCGCTTGGAGGCCGCGGCCAGGGCGCTGGTGACGCCCGCGGCTTCGCCCATGGCGACGGCGTTACCGGTCACGCGGTAGCTCGCATGGGCGATGAAGTCGCCGCTGATGCAACGGCCCGCCATCATCAGACCGTCGACGTCTCGGGCGATGAGCGCACGGAGGGGGATATCGTAAGGCTTCACCTTCACGCCCATGTTCGAATAGGCCGACTTCTCCTTGGTCAGTGCGTGGACATCGACGGAGAAGGTGGCGCGCACGACGGCGTCGTCGTGTCTGGCTCCGTTGGCGACGTCGTTCTTGACCACGGTGTAGCGGCCCGCCAGGCGGCGACCATCCCGCACCCCGATCTGCTCCGCGGTCGCGACGACTTGCATGCCTTTCCAGGGTCCGCCTAGGGAACGGAGGCCGCGCACGAGGGAATTCACCTCGGCCCTGGCTCGTAACGTAGCCGCGGTCACGGCTTCGGCGTCGGTCGCATTCACGCCATACTCGTGATTGAGCATGGCCAGGATAAGGTTTCCGCGAACCGGAAAGAACGTGGGCGCTTGGTAACTAGGGTCAGAGCCGGCCCGCCGAAGCTCAGCCAGCAACCGCTTCTTGTGACCGTAGCGGTCGTTGTTTTCATAACCATCACCGAAGCGCACGTAGGCGTTGAGCGCGGCGACATCATCACAGGTCAGCAGCGCGCACATACTCATCGGCTGGCAGGGGCAGGAATTATCGACTCCGAGTTCAAAGCTATTGCCGGCGAGCGCGCCGACATCGCCGTCGCCGGTCGTATCGATGAGCGTCCGTCCCCGCCAGGCCTGACGGCCGGACTTGGATTCCGTGACGACGCCGACGACTTGGCGTCCATCTTTGATCACGGAAGCGACCCGCGTGTGCAGGTGGACTTTCACGCCAGCGGCGAGGCAGAGCTCTTCGAGCAACAGCTTCATCTCTTCCGGGTGATAAGAGATGTCATTCGCCCCGCGGCCGTTGATCGCGTCGCGCTCGCGCAGAAGACGGACCAATTCCTGATTGAAGCCTGGCTTGTCGAAATCCAGCAGGTACCCGAGCAAGGAGGAGGTCCAGACGCCACCGAGGGATCCGTGGGTTTCAAGCAGACGCACCTTCGCACCGGCCCGGGCGGCGGAGATCGCGGCGGTGACGCCGGCGGGGCCGGCGCCGCAGACTATGACATCCGCCCAGTCGTCGACGGATAACTCGCGAGCTGGCTCGGTGAAGGTCGCCGAGGTCGAAACGGCATCGAGCTTGGTCAGAGCGCCCAAAGCACCAAGTCCAAGCAGAGAGGACGACAGGAAGCGACGTCGGGAGGATGCGGGGGAATCCATGAAACTAGGTTGAGCGTTTGCTGGTAGAGGTCGAACCGAATGGTATGTCTTTAATCTACGCCTTGAGGCACAAAAAAGCCCCTCGATTGAGGGGCTTTGGTCCAGGCTTCAGGTCTAGTTACTTGACGAACGAGTAGTCGGTCGGCTTGAGGAACTCGGACTTCACGCCGTCAGGCTGGGCGATCGTGAGCGAGCCACCGGCCTTCTTTTCCGAGGCTTCCTTGGCGGCGATCCACGTCGGGTCGGCCCGGAAGGCTTCAAAGCTCGCCTTGGCCGCCGCTTCGCTCTCGTGGTGGAGCAGGTAGATCAGGGTATTGCCGGCGACGTAGGAGTTCTTCGCGCCCTTCTGGTCGGCGGCAAGATTCCAGTAGGTCATGTTGGTCATCCCATGCTTTTCGAAGAGTTTTAGGGTATGGTCACGAAAACGGGCATTCAGGTTCTCCAGTCGGCCGGCTTCAGTGGTGTAGGTGCGGAGTTCGAAGACGCCTTTGCCGTAGGACTTGGCTTCAGCCAGCACAGCGTAATCGGTAGCCGTGAGAAACGCATTCTCGATACGGTCGATCAGTTTGCCGTCCTTCTCGGATTCCTTGGCGGCAGCCTTCCAGTCCGGGTCAGCGCCGAAGGCTTTGAAGGACGCGTCACGGGAGGCACGATCAGGGAAAGCAAGGAAGTAGACCAGCTTGTTTTCCTTGTTATCGGCCGGGACGAAGTAACCGAGGTTCGTCATGCCATGCTTGGTGAAGAGCTTGAGCGTATGGTCGCGGAAGCGGGCATTGAGGGCGTCAAGCTTGCCGGGCTTGGCGTAGTAGACGCGCATCTCGAAGAGGCGGGCGTCGGGCTTGTCGGCGGCGACGGCGGTCAAGGCGAAGAGGCCGAAGGTGAGGAGGGAGAGCAGGGTTTTCATGTTATTTGAGGAATTGGGTGACGTTCTCGCGGATGATGAGCTGGAAAGGAATCATGGTCTCCTTGGGGCAGGGCTGCTTCTTCGCGAGCAGGATCGCGGCGTCGACCGAGCCTTTTCCTTGGCCGACCGCGTCCTGGAAGACCGTGGCGTCGAGACGACCTTCCTTCACGGCAGAAAGCGCTTGGGCAATGGCGTCGATGCCGATGACGTAGACGTCCTTCTTCAGGCCGGCGCGTTCGAGGGCGAGCAAAGAGCCCATGGCCATCTCGTCGTTATGGGCGAAGACCGCCGAGAACTTCCCCTTATGGGCTTGGATCCAGTTCTCGGTCAGGGCCATCGCCTTGGCGCGGTCCCAGGAGGCCGTCTGGTGGTCGACGAGCTTGAGTCCGGGATATTTGGCGAAGACCTCGCGGGCGCCGGCTTCACGCTGGAGCTGAGCGGAGGTGCCCATGATGCCGTGGAGCATCAGGACGCCTCCCTGGCCGTTGAGCTTCTTGGCAATGGCTTCCATGGCCATGCGTCCGGCTTCGAAATCGTTGGAGCCGATGTAGCTGTCGCCGGCGGACTTGGTCGTCTGGTTGACGAGCACGAGCGGGATGCCTGCCTTCTTGACGTAATCCACGGCCGGGGTGCTCGCTTCGAGCTCGCAGGGGTTGAGGATGATCGCATCGACCTTCTGGGCGACGAAGTTCTCGACCTGACTGAACTGCTTCTGGACGTCAGACTGGGCGTCGACCATCACGACCTTCACGCCAGGCTTCGTCTGGGCGTAAGCCACGATGGCCTCGGAAAGCTTGGCGGTGTATTCGGCGGAAAGATCACGGGAGGAGAAACCGATGAGGATTTCGCCTTCCTTGCGGGTTTCGGCCTTCTTGCAGCCAGAAAGGAAAGAAAGGGTCAGGGCGCATACGGCCAGGACGGCCGCGGCGGCGGAGCGTGGGGTGAGGCGCATCCCCGACTTTTATGAACGGGCCTGACGTCGGTCGAGCCAAACCGCACCCACGATGATGACGCCCTTGATGACCGCCTGGTAATATGAGGAAACCCCCATCAAATCGAGTCCGTTGTTGATCACGCCGATGAGCAGGACGCCGAGCAGGGTGCCCGTGATCGTGCCGACGCCACCGGATAGGCTGCTGCCACCGATGACCACCGCGGCGATCGCGTCGAGCTCGTAGGCCTGGCCGGCATTGGGTTGGCCCGTCGTGATGCGGGCGGCGAGGACGACGCCGGCGAGGCCGGTCAGGAGTCCGCAGACGACGTAAGCGAAGAGCTTCACGCGTTCGACCGAAATACCCGCGGCCCGGGCGGCGTTCTCATTGCCGCCGACGGCGTAGAGGTGCCGCCCGAGACGGAAGTCACGCAGGAAGAACCAGGCCAAGGCCGAGACGATCGCGAAGCAGAGGACCGGAATCGGGAATCCGCCGATATCGCCGGCGAGGCTTGTCAGCGACTCGGACATGTTCGCGACCGGGCGGCCGCCGCTGAGGATCAGGGCCAACCCGCGGGCGCTGGTCATCACCCCGAGCGT
>JACCEB011138873.1_pt1 | contig 13632 bp, 29 predicted proteins | sample 7454761 | NCBI WGS metagenome assembly JACCEB01 (sample SAMN15323454, study PRJNA562643) | freshwater metagenome | isolation source: river surface water | place: USA:Blue River Watershed | collected 2017-08-18 | reverse complement strand
CGTGCAATACGTTCATACTGTTCACGAGGGTTAGCCGCTTGATACAGATACTTCTCCTTAAACAACTGGTAGCCACCTGTAGTCCAGAAAGCCGGAGCTAGGTCTTGCTCTTGAAGCTTCTTACGCTCATCACTCAATCGTTCGTATACGCTAGTCATTATTCTTATTTACCTTTCTTCCATGTAAAACTCAAAGCATTCCAATCTCTACCATACTGATTCCCTTGGGAATTGAAGAAGTCTTGTGCTTGGTATCCCGTAATGCCTTTATAAAACCAATCCCCGATGGGATTGTACTCTACCTTGAACAGAGGATTATATCCCAGATTCTTAAGGCACAAATCAATTCTACTCATAGCAAAGTTATGAAGCTGGTGCTCTGTAACACCATCCATCTTACCTTTAGCAAAGATTTTAGCAGCAATCACCTTCTCGTGCTCAAACACTTCCTTTGCAGCAGCGTAGATATATTCCTCAACCTCCTTCAGATAGGCTTCCGAATACAATCCTGAATCCTTACCTTCTTTCTTCAAAGTACGGAACAACCAAGCAGCAGCTTCACTATGCAGGTGCTCATCACGGGCACTAAAGTTAATACCTGACACAACATTCAAAAGCTTGTTCTTACCTTGGCTTTGGAAGTGCTTAAGGAAAGCAAAAGATGTGTACAAGATAGCACCCTCACCAAAAGTAAAGCTCCCCAGAGCTTTCAGATCATCATCTCCTTGTAAAACATCCTCTAGGAAATTAATACGGGCCAGAAGTTCTTCATCTTCTTTATAGGAGTTGTAGAACTCATCTGTAGCAACACCAATCTCCTCGTTCAGTGTCTTGTAGAACATTCCATGAACAGCTAATTCAATAGCCGCAAACATAGATGCCATAGGTTGAATATCTGCCGGACGAGGGAATTTCTTCATTACCCAATTAATCCAAAACTCATCACCAATTATACTCTCGTATTTTGTAAAGAGTCGCAACACTTCGATTGTACCATGACGTTCTGCTTCTGTCATATTGACAAGAATATCTTGCTTGTCCTTAGCAACCTTCACTTCGTAATGAGGCCAGAAAACCCCTTGCTGTTGATTCATAAACTCTACCGCCTCAGGGTAGTCAATTGTGAAACTCTCTTTTGGTGTCAAAATTCGTGGAATACTACTCACTATCTCTCCTTCTTCTTATTGCTTCTTCTTAGACACAGACTCTGCTCGCTCACATTCCTCTAGTGTGTAATTAGCCTGACGACTCATCATTAGAAGGTCTTTTTTATGCTCCATATCTGTTTGACTGCTAATCACATTATCCAATGTACTCTTACCACCGTACAGCCACTCTCGGTCTTGACGTTCAAATCCTGAATATCGTTCACCAAGCCAAGGCTCATTATTAGGAGAATACTTAGGACGATGTAGGACAGTTTCTACTTCAATTCCCTTTTTGTCCATTCCTACGAAGAATAGAATCTCTTCTAGCTCTTCCAGAGACAAGTTTTCAATCTGCTTACCTGTTGGCTTTAGTACATGATTCAAGTCGTATTGACTTACGTTAAACGGTGTTTTTGACATTCTAAATTCCTTATACTGACACTTCTAGTTTTACAAACGGATTGTACTTATATCCAATAATCTCAAAATCTTCAGGCTTATAACCGTCAATATCTACATTGTCAGTATTGAATACAATCTGAGCTTCATCATAACACACTTCCCGTTCAACCACTTCTTTCATCTTCTCAATATGATCGTTATATAAATGAGCATCTCCATAACTGAAATTCAAGTAACGAGGTTTACGACCTGTAGCACGGGCATAGAGATGCAGAAGCAGGGCATACTGGGCAATGTTAAAAGGATTTCCCAATCCTACGTCCCAACTGCGCTGATTGACTTGCATATCCAAATAGCTATCATTTGTTGCATAAAGCTGGTGTGCCCAATGACAGGGAGGCAGGGCCATCTCATCCAGTTCACCAACATTCCATGCAGAGACAATGTGACGACGACCGTGAGGGTTAGTCTTGATTCCATCAATCACCTGCTTCACTTGGTCAATGCTTGTCCACACTAGATCACCATAACTTGTGTAGGAGTCCTTCGACCATTTACGCCACTGCGCCCCGTACACAGGCCCTAAATGTCCGTCATAATCTGCCCAAGCATTCCACAAGCTACAGTTGTTTTTGTTCAAGTAAGAGGTATTGTCCTCGCCTCGCAGAAACCAGAGCATCTCAAGGAAAGCAACCTTATACCGTGTTTCTTTGCACTGCACAAGAGGGAATCGTTCACGAAGGTCAAACTTCATATGACCACCGAACACAGAGATAGTTCCTGTACCTGTACGGTCTTTTCGTTCCTCACCCTCTGTCAAGATACGCTTCACGAGTTCACGATACTGGGCATCACAACTGTATTTACTCAAATCAACCTCCCACCATATCAAACTCACAACCTCTGCTCACAAGAATCAAGTTGTTAGGGCCATAGATGTGTAGAAAACTACCACCACCCTCGGCTTTGTGCTCTACTACCAAACGTGCAGCGCCATCCATTTTATTAAATACACTCACCACTGTTCCATGAATCTGATACTCACCCGTAACCTTCTTTACATAATCACCAACAACGTATTCCATCTTCTCTCCTTTAACTCTTCTCAGTCAACACTGCGGTACGCAACAATCCTATCCGTATCCCACCCATCCCATGCCAATGCTTCAACAAAATCCCATCCTGAATCATATCTCTCTTGATCACGCTCAGATTTCAACAGCCACTCCACTGTATTGATTCCTGTTGGAGCTTTATCTGTAGTATGTTCAATCCAAGGATTTCCACCATCTTTTACAGGAGGATACCACAACTTTTGAACACGAGACTGAACTTCACCCTTGAACACGTTTTCTGGAACAATCCCCTCCACATACTCCTTCAACTCTTCTTGAGAAATATCTCGTGAGGAATCTTCCGAACTATCTTTCCACCCTTGCAATTCTTTCTCAAGGATAAACATCAAGTTTGAAATTGCATTAGCAATGTGGTGTGTCCCCATCTCTTCATCATAAATCTCCCCCTTACGCCATTGTTGGATGTGACGCATAGCTGCTGCCAGATAGCGTCTACGTCCTTCAGGGACAAGCTTCCAATTCTCATCATCATATTTCTCTGCTCCCTTAGTAACTACTTTTGTAGTCTCTTCTAGAGCAAGAACAGGAATCAAATCATAGCGAAGCTTTCCACCATCAAATTTACGTCCTTGTTCAGACATTAGTAAACTCCTTTTGTTTTCTGGTATTAATAAAATTGTCCATTGAGAAATTCATTAAATTTTCATATATTTCCTTATCTAGTACTTCCTTATATTCAAATGCTAACTCTTTAATAAGATTATTCTTAGCAGAGCAAGCTGCATTGTATGCATCTTCTTCTGTCTTAAAATAACCAACTATTCGGTGCTTCCCTTTATATTTAATCCTAGCAACATACGGATTAGTTTTACTCTTCTGCATGACTACCCCATAAGGAAGAAGCCTGTCACTGGATTGGTATGTAATAAATCCATTAATTTCTGAGGGAATTAAACGACATGTACTAGGAGAGTAAATAGTGTTACCTATGACTGTCAAATCTTTATCAATTTCATAACTTCTTTCAAAGCAGTTTTGTTGTGAATAGAACCATTCTGCAAAATTCTGAAAATTATGCCATTCTTCACATACTTGACAACCCTTATAGTAACCTTTCAAATACTTATCTTGATACTCTTCATCATAACACCTTTGAAGCATATTCATCCAACGAGACGAAGCGGTCAGTATCTTTGAGATACCATTTTCTCTACCTGAGAACTTGTAACTCCCTATTCCAACATAACCAACACCATAAAATGTTTTAGCTAAAGGGTCTCTAATTTTACCACTCAGTACTCTTTGAAAAGTAGTTTCTGTACGGTATCCAGTTGTGGTAAACTCTACTACAACATTCAAAGCATCTCTATACTCCACAACCACCACTGTACCACATGTGTTTGTTTTGAAACTTTTTCCAAGCCTATCTTCTCTTTTACAAGCTACCATTATTTACCTAACAAACAGACGGGAATAAACGGCGTCAAATCCACTTTAGGGAAGTTATCAAACTTCAATCCCTTGCCATCTTCTTTACGTCGAACCATGAAGTAGTCAATACCTTCGTAGACAACAGAAGAAATATAACATTCAATTCCTTGCAACTCTTTCTGTTTCTTCCATTGAAGTGCTAGTTCATAGCATTCGGTGTACTTAAGATCGTTATTATCACACACTGCTTCAAACGCCATGTCTTGTTGAACCCCAAGAGATTGTACCATAGTTTTAATATAGTCAAAGACAAATTCACAGTCTGCCACACCGTCTACCAGTTCTACAATATCTCCACGATATGCAGCTTCAAGCGTTTCCTGAACTTCTTCTAGAAGAAACTTGCATTGATTGGCGATCTGTTCGTACAGTACGCTAGGGAGTGCGGAAGGGGCATTTCCCATGATATAGTTAAATCGAGTTACATGATTCATATTAAAGCTCCTGTCCCATCTCTTTAGTCAAATCTGCAATTTCTTGCAAGGCTTCCAAAGCTTTGTCTGTTGTTTCAGGAACCTTCAATTCCTCAAACACTACAGAAACAGAACCATCCTCATTTGTCTCAATCCGATTCTGATAGCCAACAATAGAGGATAGAAAGTTAATGTGTTTTACAACTCCAATAGCTTCTTCTTGCTTAATGTTTACAGAAGGAAGCTTTGTATAAGCGTTAGGCTTCAAGCTTACAAACCACACAAACAGTTCATTCAGGCCCATAGCCACAGCTTTATTAATTTCTTGTTGTTCCATTTTAGTTCCTTTCGTTGTTGAAGTTGTTATTATAACACAGATTTAAGCAAGATTTGAAAGAAGTTGACTTCTTTTTTCCTTGGAGAGAAGATTCACTCTGCTTCTACGTTGAACACCAGTCACCTTATTTCGGTAGATTTGGTACTTACCAAAATTGCTGTAGTAGAACCCGTCCTTCTCCCACTCTGACATATCAAGAACATCGTCCACATACACATCGAAGTTTGGAAGTTTAGAGTCCCAAGATGATAGTACATTATACAGCTCCTCTAGAGAAAGTACATCGTCAATATTATAGAGCTTCATTTCTTCCCATGCTTCAGGATTGTCTGCAAGACATTCCACCCACAAAGAGTGTCCCGGAAACTTCTTGTGTTCACTCTTCTTAGTCTCACAAAGATTGTCTGTCAAGTATTGGAGCTTGTTGCTAGTGAAGCCAAACTGAGCTTTCGCAATCAACATTGTATCAACTACTCGGTAGTGAGATGGTTTAGGAAAACCATTTAAGATGAGGCGTGCATTGATTTTCTTTGTATCGAAACGTTTTGCGTTGTGGCCTACAACAATGTCTGCTGTATTCAGCAAGTCCCATAGCTTCTCTAGCAGTTCATAGTCATCTTCCTTGTCAACCTTGTTTTGTTGATCGTGATAAATAACCTTATCCTCTCCAACCCATTTAGCACAGAAAGAAAGAATATACCAATCAGATTGAATCTGGTTAAGTCCTACTCCATCCTGCCACATAGACCATAAGTGAGCCACCATCGGTGCGGTTTCGATATCAATCAAGAGGATACGTGGAGAAGATTTCACAACCTCAGTAGGGTCGTGCGCATTATTCTCACGAAGAAATTTTAGCACAGAAGTTCTACCTCGTCCCAGTATTTTAGCAATCTTTCGCCCACTCAACCCTTCTCGTGAAAGTTTAACAGCTTCTTCTTTCCAATTCATTTATTCTCCCATTCAATCACTTCACTAAGAGCATCATCTACAGCTTTATAACCATCTTTTCCATCTAAGATTCCTGTAAACTTATCAATCTGCTTCTCAGACATTCCCCATGTACGGAGAGTAGTTTCAAAAGCATTCCATGCACTAATTTGCATCAGCTCAAAGTCTTCATACGTCATAGATTTCTCTCCTTTTTAAGTTGTTCAAAGACCTGTTTTCTTCTGTTAGCTTGAGCGCTAGCTGGGAGAATATCTCTATCTAATAGCCACTGCTTTTCCTGTTTTGCATCTACGATTGCTTTAGCTTCTCGTACACACTTTGCTTCTTCAAAAGAAATCTTCTGCTTATCCGCCAGCGCGAGCGTGGTGTTGCAATCTGTACAAACTGCACGTAGGTCATCGAGAGTAATACAGAAGAGTCTTTCAAAAAATTTCTGAACATGTTCAATCTCACTAAACGCTCCCGCAGGTTGTACGTGGTCGATTACAATCTTATTCACGTTCTTTTTAGCTTTACTTCCAGAGGATAGAGCACAAGCGGTACCACACACCTCACAGACTGCACCTTTGACAGTAGGGAATCGTTTTACAGAAGCTTCGTTGGGATTGGGAATTTGAATAGTCACTTGCTTCAGCTTCTCAAACTTCATGAAGTGTGTATTCCATCCCTTTCGCAAATTAGAACGTAGGAAAGTAAACCACTGGGAATCGCTTTTGAAGCGAGAACCGGGATACTTCCAATACTTCTCGTATCTATCTTTTTTCTTCTTAGTCATTATACCACACTTTCAATCATTCCACAAACCATGTTTTGTAAATACTTCTTGAGCAGTAATCTTCTCATCTGGTGTGCGAAGCATTCGAGCCATAGTAAATATCTCTGAGGCAACATATTTCCAATCAATCAGAATTTCATCACCTCTCCAACCAATCACCTTTTTTGGTTCAGGGTACAGTGTTTGATAAATCTTCTTAATGGCTGCAAACCCCTCAACGTCGTTCTTACAATCCTTCAAGGCGTTGTACGCTGACATTTCACCCCACTCCATGTCACAAGCACAGTTAGCTCTGTACGAGTCGCTATCATCTCCGTAGGCCCATTGGAATAGGAACCACTTGCGTCCATAGCCTTTTACTTCGTACCGCTTTTTACCTGTAGTCTTAGAGACAATTTCCTCTACCCAAAGATCACCGAATGTTCGACAGTCTTGAATACCTCTTTCGGGTGTGTTTGGATTGAATACGCGAGAGTGAGTTCCAAGATAATCTTTGTCGATTCCATAGATTACGTTGTGTGGATCTTTCCACGCTTCCATCGTAACCCTATCATCAACTTCAATTCCTTCTACAACTTCGGCATTGTGATACTTAATCATGTACTCAACAATAGCATCTTTGTGAATTGGTCGTAGGCTACCTTCTCTCCCACTTTTGTATTTAACTAAAGTGCTTTGCTCAACACGTTGACTATCTCCCTTACCAACAAATAGTCGCCGATCTTTAATACCTGTAAGTTCTGTGGACTTCAGAATCAAGCTCTTTGTTGCTGTCAAGGAGTGCTCCACGGGTGCCGGAATCTGGATGTCATACAAATCAAAGTCGTCAATAACCCAAGGTGTTTCCTTTGTCTTATTGATTTCAGCAAGCCAACCACCGTCCTTAGATCGCTTACGTCCATACATCTCTGTACGACCTTTAAATGTAAACTCATCTCCTGATTGACGATGTACAGCTTTCAACTCTCGCTTCTCCCCGATAAAGCCTGATGCGTAGATTAAAGCATCGCCGTCAATGCAAAGAATATCTTTACTCATACATCTCCAAACTTGTTTCAACATCTTTTTCAAAGAACATGTACATTTGTTCACGATGGAATCGTTCTAGAATTTCATCTTCTGTAAACTTGTCCCAATCAAAAACACCGACAACATTATCCCAGCCAAGTTCTAGATTTACAACAACATAAACTTTCATGACCTTTCCTTTCAAAAAACAAAAGAGGAAACCGAGTTAACAATCTCCTCTTCTTCTCAATTACTCTACTTCTTCCACTTGAATGTAATTTACATTGGAAGCATTGAACACTGTATCGCCAACCTTGATTGTAGTGTTTGAAAAAATATTAAACAGGTCGTTTTGAAACTCTGCTTTTGAAAGGGCTGATTCCAGAACACTTACAACTTTACTACGACTCTTTGTTTCCACAGTGATTTTAAATTTATTCATCTTCACCGCCCTCATACAGGTTGGTAATCTCTGTCCGGATCGCCTCTAGTTCTTCAATCTTTTCATCAATCTCAGACTTGAATACATTATCCATCAGGGCCTTGACATTCTTTTTGTCATATCCGCGTTCTTTCGAGTCTTCAAGAATTTCCTTGATATCATTCTTCAGTGTTTCGATTTCATGCAGAAGACGAACACCACTATCTACCAAATCCTTCTTCTCACGTTGACGATCAATCACTACCTCACCAGTGTCCTTGTCAACAACACCATAAACTTCTAGTCGCTTTTCAATATTCATATTAACTCCTTATTAAATCTTATTCCACGTAACCTTAACTGTCTCAGGATGTTCAATCACTTCTGTCCAAGCTGGAATAACTTCTTCCGATTTCTCTTCAATCCAAGCATCGTACAAATCCAAACCATCGCTATCCGACCAGTAGCCCGTGGCAACAACCATCTTACCAATCAAAGGCTCATATTCGGGATTGTCCTTAGCATCTTCTTGAGTTACTTCAGCGTAAGCAGTTGCATAGAAGGAAGCGTACTTGCGAAATTCTTTTTCAACCTCTGGGTCAAGCTGTTTAATAATTTCAATCAGCTTTTCTTTTGTAAATTCAACCATGCTCATTGTCTCCATTACTGTAAAGCTCGTTAGCACGATAAAAAACTACACCAACATCGTACTCATCAATTGCTTGCTCTAAGCATAAAATCCAGAACTTTAGTTGCTCCACTGTCATAACATCAACTTCGCACATAAAACCTCCTACAATCGTTTTAAACAAGGGAGAGCTATATCTCCCCTCATTCTCTATTTAAAGCTCTCCTAGCCTTGTTTAACCCATCTTAGAAAGGTAAACTTGAATCATCTTCATCCTCTAGCTCTGGAAATACTTCCTCTTCAACAACAGGTTTAGCCTTAGTTTGTGCAGGCTTCTTAGCAGGCGTCCGTGTTACTTTAGCAGGTACTACAGATGCTTGAGGAGTCTTCACAAACTCTGTGAGTGGTTCAAGGACATTGCTCAAAATATCTTGTGCCAAAGCAACAATACCTGTTTCAAAATCTACTTCCGTACCCACAAGCTTACAGGCTGTTAGGATTGCCAACCCGCAACGAGCACCAGCATCATACTCTGGCACATCTGGATTTTGTTTCTTGTAGTCTTCCTTAACCTTAACAGTAGCCGCATGAACCTTCTTACCGTAAGAAACGATACTCTCGTTTGAAGCATCTACACCATATGTGAGAATAAAGTTCATTGCACCGTTCAGACTTTGACCCGCCTCCACGCCGGACATATCTTTTGGTTTTGCCGGATAGCTCGCAGAAGATCCAGAAGAAGCTTGCTGACTCTGTTGTCCGGGTGTTGCATTCTTCTTTACAAGCTTAATACCTGTACGCTTGGCTGAATAGTAAGTCTTATCGCCAACAACCTTCTCAGTGACGATAACTTTCACTTCGTCAGTCTCTTGAATCTGCACCCACTTAGGAGAATCCTTTGTACCTGTGTTGATTGCAATGTTTGGTTCCTTACCTTCCTTGATACCAAGCGAGATATAATTGATCCATTGACCATCTACCACAATTGATGCAATGTGTGTAACACCGTATTCAAGATTCTTTGTAGTACGTTCTGCTTCCTTGATTACGATTCGTTCTACAGCGCCAGTAGCCATAACAATAGTGCTGTCATCAATAGGATTTGTTGCTCGTGTAATTGCCATTTTCTTAATTTCCTTTTCTATTTAATACGTTTCATACTTAAGAGCTTCATCTACTGCATCTCGAAGTGCAATAAGAGCTTCTTTACCATTTACTGAAATACTCTGAGGAGGTTCGTATGTTGATTCTCCTACTCCACCACTTGTCATAAGAACAAGATAGGGCTGGTATTTAATCTTTGTCTCTGTACGATACCTTTGCCAGCTTGCAACCAAGCTAGGGTATCCAACTACAGAAGCCCCTTTTTCAATATGATGAGGAGAATTGTAATCCATAATTACTCTCCTACAGGATCACCAAGCAATGTGAGAATTTCTTGTGCTGTATCTGAATCAGCATGTTCCAAACCCATCTGATAGCAATCATCAAAATTACCACCAGAATAGTCATAAGGGTTAAAGTCATCGTCAGCCTCATAACCATTCTCTACAGCAGCTCGCTTAACAAGCGCCTGATACTGCTTCTCAGTAAGTTCTACAATAAACTTCATAATTACTCCTTAACGAACAAAATGTGAAGCAGTTAGCTTAACAATCTTAAAATCCTTACTACCTGTATCACGCTTCATAGCTTGCAAATCACTACGTGCATCATCTCGATTGAGAGCAATGCTTACAGCAAAATTTGTATTAGTGTTTACAACTGCATAAGCTGGAATACGCAGTTGTTCAATATTAACATTCTTCATTTCTCTTCTCCTTTAATATAAAACTGTAAATTTATCAAGCTCAGACATTGCAATTGTTGTTTGAACAATTTCCATAGTCTGTTGCATTGATAGCGCTATTGTATCATACATTTCCTTATGTATGCAATCTTTTTCAAGAATACTTGACACTTGTGTAAGGATATCTTTTACAACAGAAGCTTTAGCCCACACTTCTACAAGAGCGCTTGCATATTATATGGCAATCAAAGCTTCATCAGTGAGGGGTGTACCTCATCTCTACACGAACTGCTTCACATGCATCCTTAGTCTTAAATGTTGCAACAGACCCAGATACAGATGCATTAGATGGGAGGGCAATAAGCAACCAAACAAATACTTCTACCATATTTACTCCTCAACTCAGTTTAACGTATTCTACCATAAACCTAAAGTTCTTGTCAACACCAAGCTCGCTCATCAGTTGTCGCTTAACAGCAGCATGTGTAAGCTCTCCCTCAGCCTCATACGTCACAAGCTTTCCATTGTCCTTGAAATGAATCAATGTCTTCCACAATGGACGAGGAATGCATTGTAGCACACGAAGGGAAAAGAAGTTCTTAGCGTCTTCTACTTCTGGGACAACAAGGTTTGGAAGAGATTCGTTCCAATTGAAACCAATTCTACCGCAGTATTCCTTGTCACTCCAAAGCTCTCGATTCCCTTCAAGCTCTAGCCAATGTGTACACCATTCAGGGGCTGATTTCCAGTTAGGTTTCATTACCACCTCACTTCTAAAAATTCATTAAATAACCAGCACGAGAACCCACTCATTACGAACTTATCGTGAAGTTCTTGAAGTTTAGAGAACTCACTAGGATAGAGTCGTGTAACAAACTCCCCTCGTGTGGCTGCATTCTTCACCCACCTGACAGCTTTACTGTATTCTGTGTTGAGATTAGCTTCAGCTAATCGCCTAGCTTCATGGGCTTCCATCATCGTTCCTCCCATTGTTTAACAGAAATTTTAACATCACATTTCCCTTCTTCATCTGGCTTAGCAGAAATATAGCTTTGCCAATCACTACGTGGAGGAGAAAGCTTCCTCATGCAATCAGAGCATGTTGGAGAGTCTTCCTTTCCATCACAACGAGCATAGTCGTAAGGGAGGGAATTATTTGGATTATACATCAGGTTTCCTTTTCAAACAAACGTTTCAAACTTTGAATAGATTGTACACACTGTTCTTTAGGATTGCAATGCTTCAATGTGTAAACTTTCTGCCATGATTTTCGTAGAGGATGCATGTTCCACACATCATAACAACTATCATGTTCAATGACAAGAACTTCCAATCGACCTTGGACAATCATGCAAGAGTCATATTTCATCTTTGTACGACTAGGATACTCACCTTTTAAAACTTCAATTGCACCAAGGTACATGTTATCTCCTATCTAGTGGATTTCAAACAACTGATCGATCATGTCTCTTGCTCTCAAATCGTTGTAAGTGTTGTACAGATAATCAAGCTCAGGAGTCTGCTTCATTTTGAACAGGTTGAAATAGTTGTAAAAGGCTTGTCCATAACGAAGATGTTCTTTCCACTCATTGTTGTACTTATCAATAAAATTGTACCACTCCATGTGTTCAATAGAGATTCTCATTCTAACACTCCTTAATTTAAGCTGTTTTAAGCGATTATTTTCAATCTGACTACGTAGCCCTTAGTCACTACGTTTAAGCCGTTCCTACGCTGTTTTAGAGCCATTGTAGCCTATTCTATCACACTATTTCTTTAGTACAAGCACTCCTACACCATCTCACCACCCTTCAATGGGGTTTTCCAGATAAACTTGTACTTGCCTGCGAATTTCGTTTGTAATGTTCTTTTGACGATCTGTGTTACGTGAGAGTCGGATAAACCATCTCCACCCTCCAGATATGGCTTTTGTACCTGTGTGGAAAGAGTTACAATCAAACTGAATGTATTTACCGCTTTCTGCATTATATGTTTTAGGAGCAATCTTGTCAATCTCTTTATGCCACTTTTCATACTGAAGAATAGATGGATCTGGATCAGACAAGTCTACAGTGTCATTAACAAATCTTGTAGGACAAATCTCACCATTAACAAGACCAAGAAGATGTTCAGAGTTGTATTCTGGATTATAGTAGTTTGGTTGACCTGTCGGTGTCGAGCGAGGGACATCATCATGATGATAACCTGGGATACAAGGATACCAATTCTTCATAAGCATGTGGACACGAGAATCCAGAACAGGATTGCACTCTAGCCAGTCACCAGGAAGACCTTCAATAAAGGTCTTTGTAATGTCTCCACCGTTCGCATAAGCAAAGCTAAGGCTTGAGTTAAAGAACATCGGTTCATTCTTAATGACATCAATTGAAAAATCACAATTAAAGTTACCACGAACACTGCATGTAGAAATAAATTTCATAGCTATCTCCTTTAAGTTAGTAGATGAACGTATCATAGCACACAGAAATAAGAAAAGGAAGAAGGAACATAGAAATATTTCATCTCTAGCTCTCTTCTTCCTATGTTTGTTGTTTATTAACTACTACCCCAATCTACAGGAAATCCATTACCTTTTCCAAAGTTGCAATCTTCACATAGTACTTGAAGGTTATTCACATCCAAAGCAAGTTGAGGATAGAACTTACGAGGTTTGATATGGTCAACACAAATCTTGACACCGTCTTTCGGAGTAGCACCACAACACTCGCAACGATTACCTTGTTTTGCAAGTACACTCATACGTAGTTGGAGCCAATCAAATGTTTTCAAGAACTCAGGTGACTTTACAAATTCTGTTGTCATTGCACTCTCAAATCGCTTGACTCCTGTGCAAGCAAGGTAGGCTTCCTTCTCTGCTTTGATACGTTCTTGCTTAACTTTCCTGCGCTCACTCTTACTCACCTTACGTGTAGAGTATTCTTCAAACAGCTTCTTATTCTCCTCTGTAATCCAAATACCAATAGACTTCTTTTTCCAATTCTTAGTCTTAAACCCATTCTTGTAGCCTAGACACCTCACCATGTCCATGGTATAACCACCACGTTCTGTACAGAACACATCCAACCATTCTTTTGTCACCTGAAACATCTAAATTCCCTTCTCATTGTTAAAAACACAATTGTACAACAAGCACACAAGGTTGTCAAGTGATAGATTGAGAAGAATCATCAGTG
>JACCEB010559502.1_pt1 | contig 13635 bp, 14 predicted proteins | sample 7454761 | NCBI WGS metagenome assembly JACCEB01 (sample SAMN15323454, study PRJNA562643) | freshwater metagenome | isolation source: river surface water | place: USA:Blue River Watershed | collected 2017-08-18 | reverse complement strand
TAGTAATTGTTATTGTTTTCCATATATTAATGTATTTATCTTATAAAGGTTCTAAACCTTTATTATTTGGTTTAACTCGTGAACTTTTTAATGATGATGTTATGAACTTTATTTTTATTGGTATGATTAGTATCATAGCTTATTATTTTGTTTCTGAAAAACTTCTTAAATTTGAATAAAATAAAAAAATAATTATTTTATTATTCTTAAATAATAGATATTTAAAAAAAAATGAATAATAATTTTAATTTTAGATGTTATGCGCCATATTCTTGTAATCCTTATAGTAATTGTGTAAATTTAAATGAAGTTCCTACAACAAATTATAAAACTCCTTATTATAATTTAAATCCTAATGAAAATGGAAGTTGTAATACAAAAGTATGGTATAAAATGAAATATGGATATATTAATCAATATACATATAGTTATGAGGATGATGTAAATTATGTAACAAAAAAATTATATCAATATAATGGTTCAAAAATGGCTAAATTAAATGAAATTGCGAAAGAACGTGATTTAGTTAAAAATAATAAATAATGTAAGAAGTAGAAAATAATATTGTTTATAAATAGTAATTATTATTTATAAATAAAAATAATAATGGATGATTTAAAAGAAAAAAGTAAATCTATAAAAAGTAAATCTAAAAGTAAATCTAAAAGTAAAAGTAAAAGTATAAAAAATAAAAGTACTTCTAAAAGTATAAAAAGTAAATCATTAAGTAAAAGTAAATATAAATCTAAGAGTGCAAGTAAAAGTTCATATAGTAGTATAAATTCTTTTGTTTCAAAAATAAAGCGTGAGCATAATGAGTTAGATGCTTCTTATAAATTGCGATTAACATTTATTCAAAATTGTTTGAATAAAAATAAAGTTGTAAAGAAAGCATCATTTATTCCATATTTAAGTACTATGAGTTTTATTCATTATTATAAAACTCAATGTGGTAACTCTTATCCTGAACATATTGAATTAGAATATAAAAAATTATTATAAAGTAATTTTTTTATTTTTTAATTATTTTTTTCATAATTTCACCAATATCTTTACCATTACACTTTTTATTAAGAAGAATATAAATAATGAAATAATATACTAAATAAATTCCACTAAAAAAGAAAGCAAAAAGTGTAACAATAAAACGAGTTGCAGGAGTTTCATTATAATTGCAACTATAAGCTAAATAAGCAGTACCAATACCAATTAAAACTGATAATATAATCCAAGAGTTAGGAATACGATGAAGGGATGCTTCAACATAATTAGAATCATCTTTATGTGATTCAAAATTTTCAATTGTTTGATTTTCTAAATCATTACGCATAGAATTCATAATAGTAAATAATTCAAGCATTTGTTTTGTTAATTTTATTATCTATATTTATTTTAGATAAATATTTTATTTAAAATAAAAATGAAAAATATAAAAAATAAAGTTTATAATAAATATTTAAAATATATAATTATTATATTATTATTTATAGTATTTATTTTAATTATGAAATATTTTTATTTAAAACATTATTTTAAAAACTTTTTAAATACGCGTGAAACTTTTGAACAAGAAAATAATTGCAAAGGAAATGCATTTTGTGCATATGATTTAAATAAAGATGAATGTGTATGTGCTTCCCAAAAAGATGATGCACGATTACAATTTCCTAATAATCCAGATTGTTGTGCTACTCAATGTTCTGCTTTACCTAAAGAAAAATGTGTTGCACCACAAGATTTAGATATAAAATATTATTGTAATATATCTGGTAAATGTAAAGAGTACAATGCAACAATGAAAGATAGTGTAATAATGGCAAATATATGTGGAATAGACAATGTAACAAATCAATATATAATGCCATTTGCATCTAAAGAAGAGTGTGAACGTTATAGTGATGTATGTAATAAATATAATGATAAGAATTTAAGTGCTGCAATAATTGAAAAAAATTGTTTAAATGATACAAATTGTGGAATGTGTTATAATGAATCTGGTGTCGGTAAATGTGTTTCAGGTTCACCAGCAGGTCCAAATGATTTAGATGCATATTATTTTTGTAAACCAAGTACACGAAAATCAAATGGTTCAAATAACGGTATTTTTAAATATGGTAAAATATTTACAGGTTTATAATTTAACTTGACCCTAAAGAAAATGTTGAATGTTGACTTGTTATAGAAACTAATGAATATTTTTTGAATGTACTATAAATATAATTAGCAAATGAATATAAACTTTTACTTTGTAAAAATATTATTTGATCTTCAGATGTTTCATTTCTAACTTCTGTTATTAATGATTCACCTCCAAAGAATAATGAAAGTGGACTTTTGAAAAATCTTGTATATAATTTAGTATCTTTACCAAAACCTAATAATATACCATTATCAACTTTTAAAGTAAAACTTGGTTTAATTGTCATTGGTATAATTGGTCCAAATGATGATATCCATATTAAACCAGGTGTTTCTTGTGTAGTAGCTTTAACATATGTAATACCATATCCTGTTATTAAACCACCAAATTTAATTTTTGTTGACATTAAAACATTTGGAGTTGAACATACATAAGTAGATGAAATTGTATAAAATTCAGTATTTGGTGGAATATAAAAAGCAGAAATATTTCCAATAAATGGTCCTGAAAAATTTACTGTTTGATTCATATCTGAAACATTTGTAAATAAGTTAAAGAAAAAAGATGAACCACTAAATTTACGTGCGAAACCTCTCCAAATACTATTTGTTTTAAGATTAACCATAATATTTGCATCCATAAAATTTAACATACTACTATTTGCATTTATTGCTTCATTTTTTTTTAAATCAAATTGAACAGATGTAAAACCATCTGACCCAACATATTTAAATTTAGGAAAATTGTGATTTTTTAACATATTTATATCACTAATTAATGTTATTTTGTTAGTATTAAATTGACTAACTTCCTTATAATTTTCACCTAAATTAATATTTATTTTATTTTTTTTTGAATTTGATTTAGATTTGTTTTGTTTATTTTGAATTTTATTATATAATTCAATTCTTTTTGAATTACTTAATTTTTTAGAATTATTTTTTTTTGATTTACTTTTTATAGAACCATCTTTTTTAGATTCACTTTTTTTAAAAAATGATTTAAACATTTTTATTTTTCTTATAATATATTATTAGAAAATAATAAAATAATAAAATAATAAAATAATAAAATAATAAAATAATAAAATAATATGGACTATTCTCAGTTATCATTTAAATCAATAGTATTTTTTATTATACTTTTTGGAATTATTATTTATGCTTATATTTATTATGATTCATTATTTATATATTATCCATTTTTAAATATTGTTAAAATATGTACAATTGCATTAGCAATTTTAAGTATTACATTTCCACATGTAATGGATTATTTTAAATATAGTGATATGAAAAAAGGAAGTTATAATTTAGAAGATGTTCTTAAGTATCATCATTCAAATATTAAATATTAAATATTAAATATTAAAATAAAATATCTATAAAATAGATAGTACTATATTTATAATTTTTATATAAAATGAGTAATAAAAATAAAAATAAAAATAATAATAATGAAAATAATATATTAGAAAGTAATGTTTCATTTTTATATAATAATTCAAATAAAAAAAATGAAAATTTAAAAAATGAAAATAAAAAAAGTGAAAATAAAAATAATACATTAAAAAAATATTTAGCAAATCAAAAAGAATTAATTAGTAATGAAGCATTAAGTGCAATTTTAGTATCATCTGGTATATTTAAAAGTTTAACAAATACTTGGGACAGTACACCTTTTCAAATTAAAATGGGTTATATATTTATTTTAGGCTCATTATTATACTATTTTTTAATAATGAAATTTAATTTAATTGGTTCATTAATAATAGGAATATTATTATTTTTTGTATTATTTTTAATTAATTTTTATATAGGAATTATTTATTTAATTCTTTTATTATTAATGATTTATAATAAACATAATGAAACTATAAAATTAAGTGGAACTTTAATAAAAACAACCGAAATAAAAGATAATAAAGCATATAATGCTATGAAAAATCACGAATATGTTAAAAGTACAATATTTCCAAAAGAAATGACTACAGGATTATTTGGTTACTCTTTTTGGTTATATATTAATAAACCATTAAATACAAACTTATTATATAGAAATAATGAATGGAAATCTGTTTTTTATAGAGGAACATCATTAGACCAAAAAAATGATATATCAACTTTAACACAATATTTAGGTGTTTGGTTAACTCCAAATGATGAATCATTAGCATTTGTTTTCCAACAAAATGGTTCACAAACAGAATCATTTGAATTAAAAACATTAGATTTTAATGTATGGACACATTATTATGTAGGAGTTTCACCTAAAAGCGTTAATATATATAAAAATGGTAAATTAGAAGTTTCATCAGCACTTAATCAATCACCAATATCAATGGATGAATATGGATTATATATTACATCTGATTATGCATTATCTCAAATGGAAGATATTTCAAAAACAAATATTATTGGTGAAGAAGATCTTATTTATAGTAATAAAACAGGGTTTGATGGATATATTGCATATTTATCATATTATGAATATCCATTAAGTGCAAATGATATAGAAAATAGTGTTAATATATATGTTGATAAAATAAATGATTTTGAAAATAATAGAAAAAAGAAAATAGATAGTGTTGATGTTATACCAATTGATTTTAATTTAACAAAATAAAAAAGTTAAAAAATAATAAAGAATAAAGAATAATAAAGAATAATAAATAATAAAGAATAAAGAATAATAAAAATATTTAGTAAAAAGAAATAATTTTTAAAATAATTAATTATTTTAAAAATATTAATAAATTTTCTATCTTTATAATATATAGTATATTAAAAAAAATGGCTTTAAATAATATTAAAAATAGTGTAAAGTCCTACGGTGGTGAAGTGCAAAACATTTTTTCACTTATTCTTATTGTAGCTTTTGTTGCATTTATTGTTTATTTAGTTTATAATTACGTACAAACATCACGTGCTATAAGTAGTGATTCACCTGTTATTATTAATAATGAACTCGATGCTTATGTTGCTCGTGCTCCAATTGAATTACCTCAATTAAAAGGTGGTTTAGAACAATCAATTAGTACTTGGATTTATATTAATGATTACAATTATAATTATGGTGCTCCTAAACATATTTTATGGAAAGGTAACCCCATGAAAGATGAAAAAGGTACTGTTATTGCTGGAAATGATGGTAAAACATGTTGCCCTCAAATTTATTTATATCCTGAAACAAATACTTTAGGAATTAATACAAGTACTACTTTTAGTGGTACAACTCCTGAAAAGTGTGATGTCCAAAATATTCCTTTAATGAAATGGGTTCACATTTGCTACATTTTAAAGAATCGTAGTGTTGATGTTTATATTAATGGTAAATTAGAACGTTCTACTGCATTAAAAGGTATTCCAGTCATTACTGATGACAAATTATGGGTTACTTATGGTGAAAATAAAAATACACCTGGTTTCTATGGTAAAATTGGCAAAACTCAATATTTTGCTTATGCTATTACTCCAAGTGATGTGTTAAATATGTATACTCAAGGACCATCTGGTAATACATTATATAAAGTATCATTATTTGAAAATAATAGTTTATTATCTTATTCAAGTGGTGGTGCTGTTGAAAATGCTACTAAATAAAAATATTAGAAAATTATAATAAAAAAGATTAGATTAAATAAAAAAAGATTAAATAAATTTAATTAAAATTATTTTATATAAAATATTTTATATAAAATAATAATATATTTTATAAAATATATTTTTTAGAAAAAAAGTATAATAATAATATAGTATATTTATAGTAAATATTAAAAATGTCAACAAATAATCGTTTTATGAAAAATATGAAAGGAAATAGTAGCTCTTCATCTTCTATGATGAGTAGTAGTATGATTATCTTTGTTATTATTGCAATTTTAATTTTAATTTATCTTTATGTTACTATTCGTGGTTACAACAATTTCGTAAATAATTCACCAATGATTATTAGAGATACTGTTGATGGTACTAAACCAATGAAAATTGAAGGATATAAAATAGCAAATCCTTCAGATGGTAAATATGGTACTGAATTTTCATACAGTTTCTGGGTTTATCTTAAAGATAGTAATTTTGGCGGTAGTGCTGATGATACTGATTGTGAATCTGATGACACATATAATACAAAAACAACTATTTTAAATTATAAACATTTATTCCACAAAGGTAGTAATGATATGTATATTGGAAGTGGTAGTTCAAAATACAGAAATTTACCTCTTCTTCAATCGCCTGGTGTTTGGTTATATCCTAATGAAAATAAATTAAATATTCGTTTTAATACCTATAATAACGAAAGTACATCCGTTTATGAAACGTGTGATGTTGGTAATATTCCTATTAATAAATGGGTTCATATTTCTATTATTTTAATCGGTAATAGTGTAGATGTTTATGTAAATTGTAACTTAAAGAAACGCCAAAAATTAAGTGGTATTCCTAAATTAAATGATGGTGATTTATATATTAATCAATTTGGTGGATTCAATGGTTATTTATCTCGTTTCCGTTATTATAACTATGCTATTGACCCTTTTGAATTAGATTTAATTTGTAAAATGGGTCCTTCTGATTCCGTTCCTATGGATGATTTATCACTTCAAGGTGGTTCCGGATCTGGTGGTATTGGTTCATATTTATCACCTGATTATTGGTTTAATTATGGTTTCCCCGTATCTGCTGGTTATCCTAATTCAATACAAAATGCTCCTACAACATCAGTATCCGTTAATGGTATTAGTCCTAGTGTAGGAGCTTCAGTAACTGTTACTAAAAAATAAATTAGTGAAATAGACCATAAATAATTTTAACATATGAAAATTTAACAAAATAAATCAATATATTCATAAATGTTCTTACTTTCTTTGAATCATTGTTTTCAATATTTTTAAAATATTGATTGCTAAAAGTGTACAATATAATATTCATAAATATAATAAAATAGTTATTGTATGATGTTGTTAATATATAATAATCAAATAGTGTATATAATGTTTGTGGTAATACAATATCTTGAATATGATGCTTAAAAAATGGATGAAATATAAATGAAAAGAAATTATATTCAAATAATGATTGTGCTAATATAAAAGCAAATAATTGATAAATACACATTCCTATTAATGGTTGATTCCATAAAAATATATAAAATCCCATATATAAATGCAATAATGATGAAAATGATAATATTTCAACACTATCAACAACTTTTGATTTAGAAGTTATTTGGCAATCTTCTGATTTAATATAATCTTCAGATTCAACTTCATTTTTAGGTTTTATTTGGTCTATTACGTTTTGAAATTGGTCTAAAAAATGTTCTATTTGTGATGCCATTTTATTTTATAATTACTTTAACTATATTTACTACATAACTTTTTTTTATATCAAAATTCTTTTAATATAAAAAATTATTTTTATAAATATATATTTATTTTTTTAACAAATTATTTATACGTCCCATTTTTGATTATCACTAAAATTCCAATTTGATAATATTGAATTTACAATATCTTCCTTACTTTTTGGTGTTTCTTCTTTTTTAACAACTTTTTTCTTATATACTCGCTTCTTTTTATTAAAATCTTTATCAAATCCCATATCTTCAAATGTTACTCCATCTTCATCACTATTTTCATTATCAATATCGTAATCTTCTTCTTCACTACTTGAATCCTTTGTTCCTAAATGATGTTTATATTCTTTTTTCTTAGATACTATTCCACCATTATTATCATCAATATTAATAGTTAAATCACTTATTTGATATTTATTTTTTCTATAAAATTCAAATCGTTTTTTTGCTTGACTACTAAATACTGAAAATTGGTCTACAATATCAATAATAAGTGGATTAATATCGTGTTTTTGACGTAAAATTCTACCAACGGTTTGAATAATATCACTTTTTGGTGAAGCAATTACTAAACCATTTAGTGATTTAATATCTAAACCTTCATTTGCCATTGGAAATGTTCCTAAAAGCAAACGACAACTTTCACTTTTCTTTAAATCTTTTTCTTTCATTCCTCCTACATAATACCCAATCGATGTAACGCCCATTTGAAGAGCACACTTTTCCATATCCAGTAAATGTTGTTTTCGATCTGACAAAATTAAAATTTGTCGTGATGGATGTTTATTTAATTCATCTACAACACGTTTCATATACATAAATGTTCGTTTGTAATAGCCACAAATATTATTAATCATTGTTGCAATTTGTACATTTCCATTATATCCTGTAACTTCTTTATTATATTCATCTAATTCACTTTCACAAAGTAATCGTTCTACTTCTACAATACTTCGCTCTTTTCGCGCTTTGAGTGAATAAATAATATCTCCAATAAACCATTTAAGTACCTTTGTTAAACCATCTTTTCTATTAGGTGTTGCTGATAAACCTAACATATAAGGACAATTAATCTTAAATAATGCACGAGAAAATACTTTGGATGGAATACGATGACATTCATCAATAATTACGTGACCAATATCATCAAAAGTTTCACGAGGAAATGGTTTCATAGAAAGTGTTTGTAACATTGCAATTACAATATCACAATCTGTATCACATTTATTTGCTTGAATAATTCCAACCTTTGCTCCGGGCAATGCAAATTCAATACGTTCTTTCCATTGATTCATTAAAAACTCTTTATGAACAATTACCATTGTTTTCTTTTTAAGTTGTGATATAAAATATAGTGCTAAAATCGTTTTACCAGCACCACAATATAATGAAAGAATACCACCACCGCGATTATAATATGCTTCCATTACTTTTTCTGCAGGTACTTTTTGTTCAGGGCGAAGTTGAAGATTAAATTCTAGATTAATATCACGACCAGCTGGTGTAGTATTGCATTCAATTGGTACTGAGCCAAATTTTTCAATACCATAGAATTTTGGAATATATATTTTATTATCATTTTCAAGAAAAACATCATAAGGTTCAGCACTATCTGCACCACCACCATAATCTCCGTGAACATTTGGTTTAACATGTAACTCTTTTTTAAGTTCTTCTATTTCTTCATCTTTAAACTTATTTTTACGAATAATGTAACCACGTTTGCCAATGTAAGCACGTGCACTTAAAGTACTTTTCTTTTGTTCCATTTTTAAAGTATATTATAAAATAAATTACTATTTTATAATATAGAAATAACTTTTATATTAAATATTTATTTAAATTTTTTATTTTTATTAACAAATATATATTTATTCAATATTAAATGCTAAATGAATTCCTTCAATCATTATTTTATAAGATTCATCTAATAATACACTTGGTGCAAAATATTTTTCAACTTTTAAATAATAAACTCTTCGCAAATCAATATCATCATTATTATTATTTTTAGGTACTACATAATTATTTTCAACAAATTCTTTAATAGAAATTAAATCATTAACGTTTGTATTATTTACAAATGTTGAAATATAATTATGCAAAAATCCAATTTTACTATTTTCTAAACCATCTTGTACTCTATAATTTCGCTCGTGTATACTTAATTTATCAATCATTAAAAGCGGACGTTCAAATGGATAGTATTCAGGAATAAATATAAATAAATTATAATTTAAATAATTAAACTCAATTTGAACAAGATTTTGGTGATTAAGTGATTTTTTACGAATTGGATTTACAGAAATTTTATAATCTATATTATTTTTTGAAAATAATAATAACTCTTTTTTTAAACGTCGTAATACACTTTTATGACTTTCACCATATTTTTCAATATACGTTTTTTCAAAAACACTTATTTTATTATTTTCTTCCATTTTATAAATTATATTTTTATTATTTCATTAATTTCATTATTTCTTTTTAATAATATTTCTTTTATATTTCTTTTATATTAAATAAATTCTTTTGTTTCAAAACATTTATTATTTTAATATAATCATTATAAGAATAAAATAATCTATATTTTCTATAATTTGTTAAAAGATAGTTTAAAGGAAAATTTTTATTTATTAATTCTTTTAAATCAGCTTCACTTATTTCTTCTTTTGATATTTCTTTATAAATAAATTTTATAAATATATTTAATGTTTCATCTAATATACTTACTTCTTCTTTATTATTATTAATAATTAATGGTGAAGAATTACTATCCATATGTCTTTGTATTGAATCGTGTATTGTGGATTCTCTTTTATTATTTAATTTATTTGTTTCATTATTATTTTCTTTATTTTTTTCATTAATATTATTAAAATTTGATATATAATATTTTGATAATAATTTAATTAATTCTTTAATAAATTTATTTATATCAATAATTTTATATTTTTCTGCATTAAACATATCATGTAAAAGTAAATCTTGTAATAAAAATAATTCATCACTAAAATAATAATTAATTACATTTTCTATTGATTTATTTAATTTATCAATATCTTTAATATTATTACTTAATCCATCTTCATAATAAAATGATCCTTTAATTCCTTTTATTAAAATGTCAATAACTTTTTTTTGAAATAAATTATTTTTTAACTTTTGTTTAAAATTATTATTATCAAAATCATATTTATTACTACGATTAATAAATGATTCATCTGAATTGTTTTTTATTTTACTTGTTTTTATATATTGAATATATTTTAAATATAAATTTATAAAATCATTTTGCTCAATTTCACTTATTTCTATATTATCTTCTAAATATGAATAACTATTTAATTTATTTTTAATATTTTTTATATAATCATTTATACTCATTAAATTATTTATTAAACTATTTTTATTATTATTTATAAAATCTTGAATTTTATTTATTAAAATTATATCATTTTCTTTACTTTCTTTACTTTCTTTACTTTCTTTACTTTCTTTACTTTCTTCTACTTTTGTTTCATTTTCTTCACTTTCTTCTATTTTTTTTTCACTTTCTTTACTTTCTTTACTTTCTTCTACTTTTTTCTTTTTATTTAATAATTTTTCTTGTTCACGTTTTATTTCTTCTTCTGAAGAATATCCATCATTAATATAATTATTTATTGATTCTGTTATTTGATTTTCAATTATTAAATCAATAATATTATATAAATATTTTTCAATTTTTTTTAATGTATTATATTTATTTTTAAAAATATTCATATATTGAAATGTTATAAAATGCAATTTATCATTATTATTATCATTACCAAGTAATATTATATCACGAAATAAAGTAAAATGATACCATTCACTTTGATTATTCCAATAATTTTTAACAAAAGTATTAAGTTCAGATTCACTAAAATTTAATTCAATACATTGATGATATATTTTCATAACATTATCAATATATTCATAATTATATGCTAAATAAACATATTTATTTTGTATTGCATGTAAATGAGCTTTTAAAAAATTAATATATTTAATAAACATATTTTCTTGATAAATAATTTGTTTTAAATAAATATATCCTTCTTTTAATGGATAAATATTACCACCATCAACAAGATTAATATGATTTAATAAATTTAAAAAATCAATTTGTAAATTTGTTTCAATTGTTTCAGAAACAATATTTTGATTTTCAATATTTATATTAAAATCTTTTAATGTTAAAAATATATTTAATTCTTTATTATTTATTGTACTACTTTTAAATTGTGTATAATATTTTGCAATAAAATTACGACAACGAGCATTTATTAAATATTTTAATTCAATATTTGATTCATAATCTTCTTTACTTAATAAAAATTTATTTTCATTTAATATTTTACCATTTAATAAAAATTCGTTTAAATTAATATAATTATTTTCAGAATATGTAAAATCAAATTCTATATTATTATCATGTTTATTACTCTTTTTATTTATTAAACTTTTATTTAATATTCCTAACTTCATTATTTTTTCATCATCTTTAATATAATTATATGAAATATGTATTTTTGTTGCACCTAATTCTTCAGCAACTTGTGAAAATGAACGCAACATATATTCATTTTTTTTATAAGCATAATGTTCTAATGAAATAAATTGAACAATTTTTGATAATTGAATTTTTTTATATAATGTATATGGTAAATAAAGATTTTCATAAAAATAATATTCTTTACATTTATAATGAGTTAATAAATAATATTTTATTTTCTTATTTTCTTTATATAATAATTCTCCAATTTTCATTACATAATTTTCAATAAAATTATTATTTGGATAATTTTTATGAAAACGATTTATTAATTGCAATAAATAATTAAATTCATTTATCTTTTCTGATTGAATTAATGTAATATTATACTCTTCTAACGCATCTTTTAATTTAATATCACTTTGTGCATTTTTTGTAAAACAAAATAATGAATATGGTACTATTTTACTTATATTAAAATAACTTTTTGGTAAAAATAATATATAATCATTTTGTATCATATAATAATAATTTATTAACATATCAACATTATTTAATATAAATGCTACATCATTTTTATTTAAAAAATCATATGAAGCAAAATAATTAAATGTTTCATATAATATTTCTTTTTTGCATTTTTCCATTTTTTTCTATTTTACTTTTTTATTATTTTTATTATTTTTAAACAAATTATGATTTGTTAAAAAAAAATAATTGTAAATCTTTATATAAATGTTTCATAAAAAATTAATACATTATACTTTTCATATTTTTCAATTATATATTCTAAAATTTCTTTTGTAATATCATATGCTTCAATATCACTTAATTTATAAGCACGTTTTTTTATTAAATCATTATAAACAACTTTTGTTTTATCATAATTTACATAAAGTAATGTATTATGATTTAAATTGTCAAAAATATTTTCTATATTTAATTCTTTAAATGAAAATTTTGAATTATAAGATTTAGAAGTATATTTAATTATTTTCTTTTCAATTATCATTTGATTGTAAAATAATTGAGCATATAAAGCACATTTTAAACAACAATTTTTATTTTCAAAATGCGTTTCAATAGGATGATTATTTAAAAATGTTTCTAAATCTTCTGGACTTTTATCAAGTTGAATACAATATTTATTAGATTCATGATATTTATAATATGGCAACACATAAAATATATATTCCATTTTTTATTTTAAATAATAAAATTTTATTATTTAATATAACTTTTCTTTTTATATTTGTTTTATATTTGTTTTATTCTTTATAATAATATTTATCGAAAATATAAAATAAATATTTATCATATATATCTTCTTTATTTGAAATAAAATATGTTTGATTATTATTTATATATAACTTTTCAATACACATAATAAGTTTATCATACCAATCATTATTATCATTATAAACATCTTTTTGTGTAATACGAATTACTTTATAACCATTACTAATAGCACAATCCATTTTATACATATCTCGTGCAAATGCTTCATCAACATTATTATTCCATTTTCTTATTTGAGTAAAATGTTGTTCACCATCTAATTCAATAATAATTTTGTATTTTTCTAGTACAAAATCAAAAGGTAACATTTTATTTGTTT
>JACCEB010256801.1_pt1 | contig 13651 bp, 15 predicted proteins | sample 7454761 | NCBI WGS metagenome assembly JACCEB01 (sample SAMN15323454, study PRJNA562643) | freshwater metagenome | isolation source: river surface water | place: USA:Blue River Watershed | collected 2017-08-18 | reverse complement strand
TCAATTTTTCTGCCCAGGCAACATGTGAAGTGAAAGGCCCCAATGTGGTGATGCTCACTCTCGATGGTGTCCGCAATCAGGAATTTTTTAGAGGCACAGATAGTTTTCATCGTCGAAAAATTGCGCGTCCTCAACGAGGAAGTATCTTTAAAAAATTCTGGAAAGACCATGCTCAAAATGGTGTGGTCTTAGGTCATAAAGAAAGTCACACCATCGCGAGTCAGGTGGCGATCAGTCTCCCTTCGTATCAAGCGATCATGACAGGCCACGCGACAGATTGCCGGAATAATTCCTGCGGACAAGTCAAAGAAGATACCATTTTTGATCGGCTCCAAAAAGAACTCAAACTTTCTGAGAAAGACCTCGCGATCTTTGCCTCATGGCAAGGAATGAAGTTCTCGGTATCGAAATTGCCCCAAGATCATCAATTATTTATCTATCCTGATACGGTTAAGAGTGAGTCTTTACCAAAAGAAATTCTTGAACTTCAAGAAAAAGCCATGAGTGACTTACCTGCTTGGAAAGAATCAAGAAAAGATCACTACACTTTTGAGATGGGTATAAACTATCTTGAAAAATTTTGTCCTCGCGTCCTTTATATCTCACTTGTTGATTCAGATGAATTTGGACATGCCAATGATTATCCTGGATATATTAATTCATTAAAAATTTATGATGATTATATAGATCGACTCATTTCTACGCTTGAGAAACTAGGCGCCTATGGAGAACAAACGAGTCTGATTGTGACCACTGACCACTCTCGAGGAGAAGCCTTGCGTTGGACTAGTCATGGTTATGATGATAATGCCAATAAAAATGTATTTCTTTTTGCGACCGGCAGAGGAATAAAGAAAATAGGAAAAGAAAAAGCGAAGACGAGTCACTCGCAAATTAAACCCACTATTGAACACCTGATGGGTCTAAAGCCTGAGGGAGAGGTTCTCCCTTTCGTCGAAGTTAAATAACGGATTTAAGGATATTGAGAGTTATCTTTTCGAATTCTAATTTTCCAAATTCAGGCCGATGAACAAGACACAATTCATCTTCAAAACTTGGTAAATGTGGAATGGGATAAATTTTTTTCCCAGAGAGCTCCACCACACGCTCTGGAAGAATGCCCCATCCCACTCCCTCATAAACAAGACGTGCGATGAGATCAAGATGAGATGTTGAAATCATTGTGTCAGGACTTTTTTTCCATTTTTTTAGAATACTTTGGGTCTGAAAAAGATCAGGGTCACAAATCACGGTATCAATCTCTTGATCTCTCTTGAGTCCCCAAACTTTAACCACATCTTTTGCAAGAGTTTTGATCACCAAATCTGGGACTCGAACGGGATTGATGACAAGCCCCACATCGAGCTCTCCCCTCTGCACCTTGAGTTGGATATTTCGGGAAAGATCATGAACAAGCTCAATTTGGTAATCAGGTGAGATTTTCTGTAATTCTCCAAAAAACTTTGGGAGTGAATAAGAAGCTACACTGCTATGACAGCCTAGGCGGATCATCCGCCCTGCAAATGAGCTTGAAGTATCTGAATCCAAATTTAAATTTTCAAGTGACTCAAGAACACTTTTAGACTTCCTCATCAATAATTCACCACTCGGCGTGAGTTGAATCCCCGTTCTTGAGCGATAAAAAAGAACGGCATTCATATCAGTCTCAAGGCGTTTTATCGATTCAGTCAAGGCCGGTTGAGAAATACGGAGCTTGGCGGCTCCCTCGGTGAGCGTGCGACATTGAGAAATCGTGATAAAGTTTTTTAAATCATTAATTCTAAAATCCATAAGTATTCACCTATGAAAGATATATAACACAACATATTTCACTTATACAAGAATCCCCCTTATCTTAGTTTTATCAAAGGAGGAAATATGAAAAAGATCATCTTTATTATGTGTTTAGTCAGCTTCACGGCCATAGCAGAAAGTTTTTTTATCAAAGGAGAGGGTGAGGCCAAACATGAAAGTGAGGAAATGGCCCGAAGTGAAGCCATTAAGGTCGCTAAACAGGACGCTTTTCTCCACGCTCATTGGGCCTGCTGGAGTCGTCAGGGTCGTGGGGACCTGCAAGGAAGAAGCCTTGAAATTGAGGTCATCTCTAGGGACATGGTGGATCATTTTCATGCTGAGGCCACGGCCCTCGGAGAATTTGACTGCGTCTCAAAAAAAAATTAAAAATATTGTATGACTAAATTTATTTTCTCCCTCTTGTTTATTCTGATTTTAAGCTGCACACCGAACAAAAAAACGAAGGGGGAGGAATTTGAAATCCCAAGCACTCAAGGTCAATTTAGGACTCAAGATCATTTAGGTAAAAAAATCTTTATCTTTTTTGGTTTCACTAAATGTCCAAAAGTTTGCCCCACAACTCTTTTTCAATTACGTCACATGCAGAAATTACTTTCAAATCGTGACAAAGAAAAAATGATTACTCTTTTCATCTCTGTGGATCGGGAAAGAGATTCACTAGAAGTTATCCAGAAAAAATTAGCAGGATTTCCAAGGAACTTCATCGGTGCCACAGATTCAGAAGAAAAGTTAGCTCGACTTCTTAAAATTTTTGGCGCTAGCTTCAAGGTTATTAAATTTCAAGATCCAAAAGATATGATTATTGATCATACGGCATTTGTTTATGTTTTAAATTCTCTCGGGCATTGGGTGGGCACTCTACGTTATGATGCTTCGGCCAATGAGTTTCTTGAAGCCTTTCACTCAGCTGATAGCCTCTCACCATTGCCGGCTTCAAAACGGCTAGCGCCACCTCTCAATTCTTCAACCTCGAAGCATGAGATCTTCAAATGAGGCCAGTCCTGCTTTGGCCCCCTCGCCCATCGCAATAATAATCTGCTTAAATGGAACCGTTGTCACATCTCCTGCCGCATAAATACCTGGATTACTAGTACGGCATTTATCATCAATCACGATCTCACCAAATTTATTCCGATTAACAATACCTTCTAAAAATCCACTATTTGGTACAAGACCAATTTGAACGAAGATCCCATCAAGATTGATGGTCGCAAGTTCTCCTGTGGATCGTTTTTCAACTTGAAGCCCAGTCACTTTAGTTTCATCACCCAGGATGCGAGATGTTTTTGAATTCGTCATGATAGTAATATTTGGGAGTGACTTCAATTTATCGACGAGCACTTTGTCCGCCTTCAGTTCTGGCATATATTCAAAGACTGTCACGTGCTCTACAAGACCTGACAGATCTATGGCCGCTTCAACTCCAGAATTTCCCCCTCCAATGACTGCAACTTTTTTACCTTTAAAAAGTGGTCCATCACAGTGAGGACAAAAAGCAACACCTCTTCCCAGATACTCTTTTTCTCCAGGAATTCCTAATTCACGCCATTTTGCACCTGTGGCCACAATGAGAGATTTCGTTTCAAGAATTTCACCAGAGTCTAATTCAAGTCGTGATAAATTTTCATGAGGCTTACTCACTTGATTCACTCTACGATGCTCTAGAACTTGGATATTGTACTCAGACATATGTTCGGCGAGTTTAGCGGCGAGTTCTGGCCCCTCAGTGTATTTTACAGAGATGAGATTTTCGATTCCTCTTGTCTCTTTCACCTGACCACCCATTTTTTCACCTATAATGGCAGTTCGTAAGCCTTTTCTTGCTGAGTAAATAGCTGCCGAGGCTCCTGCTGGCCCTGATCCAACCACAACCACATCAAACTTTTGTACTTCTTTTTCAACTGAGGCTTCATGAGTTCCATAAAAATTTTCTAATTTTATGATGAGATCAAGCAACGTGCTTTTGCCCGATGTGATTAACTCTCCACGGGATACAACACTTGGCACACCTTGGATTCCAAGTTCTTTTATTTCATCTTGAGCATATTCACCATCAATCACTGTATGCTTAAAATCCTCATGAATAAAACTCATCAAATTTAACGCCTGAACTACATCAGGGCAATTCTCACAACTTAAAGACATGAAAGTCTTAATCTCAATTGGTCCTTTAATACGCTTAATCCGCGATTGTAAAAGTGAGTCAGGCATCTTGCCTTTACCGCTGGCATGAAGGATCGCAAGTACCAAAGAGGAGAACTCATGCCCACCTGGAATACCAATAAATCTCACTCCCGTTTTCTTATCCCCAACACTTAAATAAAATTCTGGGAATGGTGTTTCGATCTGATCCGATTGTGACATTTTAATTCTCGATGATGTGCTCGAGAGTTCTTCAAGTAACTCCAAGAGTTCAGCTTGCTTAGCATGAGTTGTTCTAGAGAAATAAAGTGTCACATCTTGATCAAGAACCTGAAAAACATTCTTAAGTTGAGATTTTATATTTTCATCGAGCATAAATGAACTCCTCTTTGGGGCTGCATTTTTTAAATTTTTCCGACGAGATCAAGCCCTGGTTTAAGAGTTTGCGCCCCTGGTTTCCATTTAGCAGGACAAACTTCCGCAGGATTTTTTCGAATAAATTGAGCGGCCTGAACTTTTCTCAAAAGTTCATCTGCATTTCGCCCAATTCCGTTATCCTGGATTTCGGCCAATTTAATGAGGCCATCAGGATCAATCAGAAATGTCCCTCTATAGGCAAGGCCTTCTTCCTCAATGTACACACCAAAAGCCTTGGCCAGTGCACCTGTTGGGTCGGCGAGCATCGGATAATTGATTTTTTTAATGGACTCAGAGTGGTCATGCCACGCTTTATGAGTAAAGTGAGTATCCGTACTAACCGAGTACACTTCTACACCCATACTTTTAAGTTCTGCATATTTTTCAGCGAGATCGACTAATTCAGTTGGACAAACAAAAGTGAAATCTGCAGGATAAAAAAAGAAGATCGCCCACTTACCTGCAAGGTCAGCTTGGGTCACCGTCTTGAAGCTTTCATTGTGGTAGGCCTGAACCTTAAAATCCTTTAATTTCGTATTTATCAGCGTGCTCATGAATTCCTCCTAAGTATTGGTTATGGACACAGAGTGATCATCGTCCCAAATGAAATTTTGCGCCAATCTTCATTTTCTATGACCCCATAGATAAAATCGATGGCGTCTAGTTAACACATGGAATTTTCAGCAAATATTGCCTTTTAGCGGTGAGCAATGAGATGATAGAGAAGCTTCTTTACTATAATTAAAATGCTGAACTTAAGGATGAGTATGCGCTTTAAAATTTTTGGATTGTTAATTCTCGTTTTGAGTTTTTCTTCTATGGCAAAAAGCCAAAAAGAAATCTATGAATCCAATTTTGAATCTCTTAACCAAGAAATTCAGCAAGAACTCTTGTATGGAAATCTCTCTCAAAAAAAATTGTCACTTATAAAAAAAATTAGAAATCTCGCTAATGAAGCTGAAAAGATTCATGGAAAAAAATTTGCAGGTCTTTTGGCTAAAAATTTCAAACATACAATCAAAGCTCTCACTCGTTTAGATAAAAGCCATAAAGAAATTTTAGATCTCCGTTTTGAAAATGGACTGACGGGAAGAGAAGTTATTGTGAAAGCGATGGATCCAAAATCATTTCACCAACTCCAAGCCCTTTATGAAGAAAATAATAAAGACCTCGCCAAAACAATCGCTGCTGCTCAAGAGTTAAGTGATTTTGATTTTCTCCATTTAAAACCTGAAAGAAACTACGTCCTTGAAGAGCAAGCGTTTAATTTTTTCGCTTCAACATGCCAACCTCAATTTGGTGGAGAGGATTTTTTTCTCGCTCTCTTTGGCTTTGAAAGATGTGAATCTGGAGCCTATGAATTAGATCGATACACCATTGGTCTTGGCTACATCAACTCTGTAACAGGTCAGTCCTATATGACGGGACTCAAGATTGGTAAAAAATCATTTTTTGGCGTTGGAGCAAGAGTCAAGATAGGTGTTTCTTACGCTGGTGGTATTGGCGTCTTTAGTGGCAATGGACTCATTATCACTGTTGATCTAGACAAGAAAACATATGGCCTTTATGCAGGTGCTACTTTTGCTCATATGAAAGTAAAATAATTATTTCTGGAACGATTTAATGATTTCTCTAATCAGAGAAGTATCTAAGGGTTTGGATAGAATTCTTTCAAAGGGATAATCTGGGCGCAGGTTATTTTCTCCAGAAATCAGAAATTTTTTAATTTCCCCACTCGTTTTTTTAGCGAGATCCACACCACTGAGTCCAGGCATTCTGTAATCCATAAAGAGAACATCTGGTGGATTTTGATTAATTTCTTCCAAGGCTTTGAGCGGATCTGGAAAAGATTTAATAAGAACATCATTATCAGAAAATAAATCTTCAAAGAGCTCGCATAATTCAGGTTCATCATCGACGTAATAAATCTTAAGCGCCAAGTGAGGCTCCCGTTTTTTTAAATTTTATTTCAAAACAAGTCGTAGAAAAGCTTCTGTTTAAAGTTATCACTGCTTGATGCTCATCCAAAATACCTTTCGTTATAGAAAGTCCGAGGCCCGTTCCCTCACCCACTTTTTTGGTGGTAAAGAAGGGATCAAAAATTTTTTCTTCCATATCTTGGGATATGGTTTTTCCGGAATCAATAACTCTAAGAGTAACACTTTCTTCGTCTTCGAAAGCTTGAACTTTAACCCATTTTTCATCATTGAGTTTGACCGCATCGATCGCATTATTGATCAAATTAATAAGGACTTGTTCAATACTCAAGTCGTCACAAACTAAAATTAACTTATCTGGAGATTCTCGAGTCACTGGAGTGGCAGCACGAGAAGATTTTATTTCAGTTAAAACAATGGCTTCATCTATAATCGTACTTAAATTAGATTGTTTAAGCTGTATTGAGCCACCAGATCTTGAAAACTTTTTAAGACCATTTAAAATTTTTGAAATTCTCAGACAAGACTTTAAAATAGAATCAACTTTTGAATTAAATTTTTCTGGATTATCTTTGAACTTAGTCAAAAGCTCTGCTGCCCCAGAGATGATCGCCAGGGGATTATTCACTTCATGGGCAATACCAGCTGACATTTCCCCTAAAGAAGCTAATTTTGATTGATGAAAAAGTTTGTTCTTTTGAAGTTCAATCTCTTTTTGGGCACGCACTTCTTCAGTGAGATCAGAGTGAGTTCCCATGAAACGCAAAGGCTTACCAGCATCATCAAATTTGATGATTTTCCCCTTGGCATGAATATGAACCCAATGCCCAAGCCGATGCTTCATTTGAAATTTAACGTCAAACTTATTTGCCTTACCAGAAATATAATCACTCGCAAGAGTCATCACTCGATCTATATCTTCTGGGAGGACTAAATCTTGGAAAGTTTTTAATTCGTGGACTAACTCATTTGGTTGGTACCCCAATATCTCACACCAGCGCCTGTCATAGATCACCTGATTTGTCTTAAGGTTCCAATCCCAGACTCCTAAATCGGAAGCTTGTAGAACTAAAGATAAGTTGGCATTAAGCTCTTTTAGCACATCAGCATTAAGTTTTGCTCTCTCTTCTTGCATGAGCTCCATCTCTTTTAAGCTCACAGCAAGGACATTGTCAGCACTTTGTCTTGCCTCATCATACTCACGATAGGTTTTTTCAATTTTCAGTAAAAAGTTTCTCCATGACTCAACGTCAGATGGTGGTGCATCAGCTGATAATTCAGACTTTCTCAATTGTCTTAATAAAAGTGCCCCAAGTTTTTCATCTGACATTTTTAAAAACTTATCCTTTTTCTTGAATCAGCGTCACTGTCATCGTTTGATTATGAAGATCACAGACACCAGACTTACCGGGAGCAATTTCTCCATAAGAATAAAATCCTGTTTGAATGGTGTCTTTTGGCAACTGCTCGAGAACTGTTTCAACTTCATTTTCTGTGTTTTCACCTAAAACGAGACGCCGACCAACACAAGAAACAATCAAGCTAACCATTGGTCCATGAGATTGAGTTTTCTCTTTATGAACTAAGGAAACGTTCTTGGCAGCTTCTATTAAATTTTCATGTCCTGCTCGCATCAACTGAATTGAAGTTCCTTCAGGAACATCCCCAGCGAAGGTCATGGACTGCTTTTCTTCATCCACGGCTAGAATAGTGCGAACTGCATTTCGATTTTCTTGATGGCTCCCAGATTTTAGAAAAATAGGAAAAAGCAAAGCTGAGGCGGGTAATTTTTTGGCCTGATCCCCTAAAAACTGCTTATAAAGTTCTAGGGCCGGTTTTCCATCTAGTTCGTATAAAACATTGGCCTCAGATTTAGTTATTTTTCTTTCAACTCCGAAGGGGATCCAGCCACCATCTGCACTGGCCGTAATTTGGATATGTTCTCCATAAAACCCTACGGCCGTAACTGCATTTTCAGATGGAACACCATCAACTAAGACAAATGTATTTTTAAATTGAGAACCATCTCCAGCAAGTCCACCGGAAAGATGAATTTCATGGCCAAGGACATCTTTAATTCCCTTAATGAGTGACGTTCCATTCACGGCCAGGCCATCAGAGAGGAGATAAAGAGCTTTAAGATCCTGGCGTGGAAAAACTGCTGCGAGATTATTTCCTACTTCTTCTGAATTCTTACCCTTAATATTTTTAATAGAAGAAAAATGTAACCGGGTTTTATCAAATTTAATAACAGTCACAATAATCTCATCATCAGTTATTTCATTTTTTCTAACCTCACCGGCACCAGAACAGCCAAGGAACTTAGATTTTGGAAAAGATGATTTCAGCTCTTCCCAAATTTTATGATCTGAAAACTTTGAGGCAAAATAAATAATCAGCAGAGTCGATTCTGAATCTAGGTGGTTAGGAAGAACTGAAGACCAATGGTCATTTTTATAACTGACTTGAAAGCTTTGCATTTTAATTCCTTAGGTATGAACAAAAGCTCATCGGAAAAAAAACAAGAAATATAAGATAAAAAGAAGAGACCTAAATCAGGTTTTGATGATTTTCAAAACAAATGGTTGAGCTGCAAGCTCACTTAAGAAGCGCTGATGAGGACGATGATCCGGGCAAAGTTTAATTTTTAAGACTTGGACTTCATGGGACGAGCAGTCTGGCAAAGTCTCCATTTTATGGCCCCAATCATGGTTTATTTCATTGATTAAAAGAGGCCCCTTTCCATCTAGTTGATCCACATGAATGTGAAACTCACTCCACTCAAAAATGCTAAGATGCTTCTGTTCAAGCAAGGATTGAAAACTTAAAAGAACATAAATCATGAGGGTGACACTAAGACCAAAGGTAAAAAATCCAAGACCAAAAACTAATCCCACGGCCGCAGTAGACCAAATACCAGCAGCTGTAGTGAGACCTGTGACAATTCGACCTGATCTAAAAACCGCACCGGCCCCTAAAAAACCAACCCCACTAACAATTTGAGCAGGGATTCTGGCCCCATCAACAAGCCCCCCATCAGTGCCCATCATTAATCGGCTTGTCAGAGTGAAAATACAAGATCCTAAAGCGACCATGGCAAACGTTCTAAGACCTGCAGCCTTTTGTGCTTTCTCCCTCTCTTTACCCACAACAATTCCAGCAAAGATAGCTCCTAAACAACAAAGGAAATAGGAGTAAATTGGTGGCATGAGTTCAAAAAGATTTAAGAGAAAAATTTTATTAAGGATTTCTGTTTGCATAGGAATTAGTAACTATTTCTAAAAACAATATAGATTAATAAAAAAGCGATGAGACCAATGAAGGCAAAACGTTTCTTCCACGTCCCAAGACTTAAAAAAGAACCAGTACCTTTATAGAGAGCTGCATCTAGGATGCAGAGGGCATGAAAAGTTAAGCCTGGCCAAAAATAAGCAAAATAGCCGCTTGAAACGAGGGCCCCCCAAATGACACCGGCCATGACTTGGCCTTTCATCATTTGCCCTAGACCTGGAAGCATCATACTCCAAATCGCTGCAAGGGAGTTGGGAGTGGTGTACTCTATCGGATTGTCAGATTTTTGGTTCATAAACCAATTTTACGGATTTAAGACTAATTGGTCATGCTTTTTTATGAGCTGATCAATTTTTATTCTTGCTTCAGCAACAGTGATACTTAAGTAATCAGAGAGGACACAAAAAACGACCGTACCTTTAGAAGTCTCCAGAAATCCACTTAGAGAAGCCGTTCTTTTTAGAGTACCTGTTTTTGCGAAAAGCCTACCTTTGAGTGTAGATAATCGATTTTGAAGGGTCCCTACTTTCCCAGGTTGGGCCATAAGATTTTTAAAACGATCGTAATCTTTGTCTTTTCTAATTAATTTCAAAAGTTCAATCTGAACCTGACAGGTCGTTTTATTGGAGTAACTCAGACCAGAGCCATCGGCTGCTTGAAAAGTCTCATCAGAGATTTGGAGACCTTTTTCACGATAGAAGTCTTCCATCGCCAGAACACCACCAAGACCTTGGGCCGTTTCATCGGCCATATCATTCACACTTTTTTTCAACATTTCAGCAAGAAAGATATCAGTTCTGAATGACTTCACCATGGCCCACCAAGCTGTGAAAACTTTCATCGTGGAAGCCGGTTTTAAAAGAGTTTGGGGTTCTAAAGATGAGATATTTGTACTTTCACCTTTCACATCCATGAGTTCAAAAATATAAGACCAAGTTTCTTGTTGCGTCTCAGGTTCGGAAACGTCATATAAGAACTCACTTGTATCCTCATAAGCATAGGCATGAGAAAAACACAGTAAATTTAAGATTAAAATCATGATTTTCATTCACAAACATTACTATGTGATGGGATCTGAATTCAAATGACAAAACCTGACATTACTTTAATTGGAGAAGGTCTTTAATGGTTTTAAGAAAGGGCTGATCCTCAGATAACAGGGATTGAAGTTTAAGATTTTCAAAGACTTTTACCGCCTCTGCTAAGGCGCCTGCCTTGATTAAAATCTCAAAGGCTTTAAGCATAATATTTCTTTTGGGACCCGAGAACTCAATTCCTTTTTTCGCAAACTCAATACTCAGCTGCTTATCCCCTCGGTCCTAATAAAAAGAAGAGGCCACAACCATGCCTGCGGCCATAGGGACTCGTGCCGCCTGATCATCAATTCTCATCTCTTTTAGAAGATGAAATTTTTTATTGTAAAGTACGACGCGAGTAATATCTGGGATAGAGTCACTGTAAAGTGGATGGTGCTTAATCCAAGTCTCTACAAAGGAATCAAGCTCAGAATATTTTTTTGATTTAATACCATTTGAAACGAGATGAACAAGAGACTTAAGATCTACTTTTTTTTCAGCGGAGGAAAAGAACTGTTGATAAGCACTGAGGTAGTCATTATCAAATTGATGAATGAGTCCTTGAGAATCGTAGGCCGGCTTCGAATCAGTTTTTTTTATCAACTTCACAAACTCAACAGCTTTATCACGATTATTTAGTTTAAGAGCATCTTCAACAGCAAGGGCGGTTTTATCATCCTTCGTCAGTGCAGCTCTTCCTTTAAGAAGATCATTAAATGAAGTTGTAAAGGAGCCGATCGTATAAGGTTTACTAATAACAAGGTCACCACCCTTCATCAAAAAATCTGTTCGATGAATGGAGCTCATATCAGTCGCCGTGAGGATAAAAATACGGTTAAAACTGTCTGGATTATTTTTTTGATGGAGTTTCAGTAATTCAAAAGTTTCCGCCATCGTATCTAAGTCTTCGTCCGTAAAAACGATTTCTACCGGACCTGCAGCTAGTCTGGCACTGGCCTGAGAAAAATCAGAGGCCACTTCAATATGATGATTATCAGCTCCCATATCCACTAGGATCTTCCTTAAACCTGAGCGATGGGAAGGTTTGGAACCAATCAAAAGGATTGAAGCTGACGATAAAAAACTTTTTTTCATGTTCGATAAACTCTAATAACTTATCGACATTATAAAAAATAAAATAAAGTCCTTTTATGGGATTGGTTTAAGAGCAATTCTTCTTATAATGACCATTGAGAGACTTGAGTTTATTTTCAAGTTCCATGACTTCTGATTCTAGAATTTCAATTTGAGATCGATGCTTGGGTCGTTTGAGGGGATTGATCACATGACTCTCACCTTTAAGGGTCAAAATTTTTTTCATCGTCATTTGATAATTTTTTTCAAGGTTGAGAATTTCACTATCTAGCTTTTGGCACGTTTGACTTTGAAGTTTCTTCTTTGAGTTTATTGATAAACTATTCCCCTGAGCATTTTCAGACACTATTAGAAAAATTAAGAGTGGCTTCCACCCCATACTCATCCCTCTCTTTTTCAACCCTATTCTAAGGGGCAGACTCATAAAGAACTTATTAATTTTTTTAACGCCGAATAATTAAGGACTTAGTCTCATAAAAAAAGACTCAGGTTTCTCAAAAAGTGTCATTTGCCTCAAATTCTCGGCTCTCCCATGATTCTTAAAGGAAAAGATGGTCAACTTGAAGAAAACTTTTCATACTAAAAGGATGTCTACAAAATTAAGTAAAAAAATTAAGGCTTTGATTAAATCATCGCAACAATTTGCAGATCGTACATGGTATCCACCACTCATTGCTCTTTTGGCCGCTCTCGATAATCTCATCATTATTATTCCTAATGATGGGATCTTGGTGGCAAGTGCGATGCTCATTCCAAAGCGGTGGCACATTTTCTCTATTTTCATCACTATCGGCTCTACTATAGGCGCAGTTCTTCTAGGTTATCTCGTTCAACTCCATGGACTACCTTGGATCCTAGATTTTTATCCTGGTCTAAATGAAACTCAAATGTGGCTCTTAACTCAAAACTTTTTTAATCAATATGGCCTGTTTGTTGTTTTTGCTATGGCCGCAAGTCCCCTGATGCAACACCCGGCCATCATCCTTGCTTCGCTTACACATACGCCACTGACTAAGCTTGCTCTCGTGATATTCTCAGGCCGACTGATTAAATACATTCTCATGGGCTATGTTGCCTCCCATTCTCCTCAGTACCTTAAGCGTTTTTGGGGCATGAAAGATGAGCTCGATGATGTTGGAGTCAAAATAGACTAAGAATTCCCTCTTTCCGGTTTTTCCACTCGCCCATCTGGGTATTTAGCAAAGCGCTCTATTTTTGAACCATGAATCATATCATGTCGAGGCCAACTCCAACCACCAAACTGAGTGCGCTGATAGTCTTGAATCGTTTGATAAATTTCTTCCCTTGAATTCATCACAAAAGGCCCATGCTGAACGATAGGTTCATTAATTGATTTTGAATCTAAGATTAAAAATTCTGAATAAGTGGATTCTGCTTCAACCACAAGTTCTACAGTCGAATCAAAAAATACGGCTTCTTTACCTTGAATTTTCTCCTGATTAACTTTAACTCCATGGCCCTCAAAGAAATAAAAGCTTCGATTGAGTTTTTCTTTAGAAGCAGGATAAGTGAAACGCGCACCAGGTTTAAGTTTCACAAGCATAATCGTTACACCATGTTCTGGATTATTGGCCCAACTCTTAGGGGGAGTTTGCAGAAAAGTTTGACCAGCATACTCTCCGCATATTAAAGAAATTTCAACTTGAGGATTAGGATTAATTTTTGGAATCGTATTGGCCCAAAGCATTTTGAAGTCAGGCTGAGTCATTTTATCTTGGCGAGGCAGATTAAGCCAAATCTGAAACAGTTCAACTGTATTACCTTGCTCTTGATGAAGCAGAGGAAACATCTCGGAATGCTGAACACCTGAACCAGCTGTCATCCATTGAACATCACCTTCTCCATAGCGTCCTGCGG
>JACCEB011705610.1_pt1 | contig 13652 bp, 13 predicted proteins | sample 7454761 | NCBI WGS metagenome assembly JACCEB01 (sample SAMN15323454, study PRJNA562643) | freshwater metagenome | isolation source: river surface water | place: USA:Blue River Watershed | collected 2017-08-18 | reverse complement strand
TGATCACGTCCCGCAGCGGGAGAAGCGGAACCTTCACCGCGACGGACTTCTTTTCCTTGCTGTCTTTGGAATTGCTCATAGCGCCCCTCTTCCTTGGGATGAGAAGGGCTCCACTGGCCCCCCCTTCCTTCAAGTCCATCACAAACCGAACGCGAGCGCAAACTGGGGCGCTTCGTGCCGATTTGAAAACCCTAATGAAAACGCCCGGCTGGCCAGTGGCCCCCGGGCGCATTCAAATTTTTCACAGAGTTCTGACTTTTCGGACGATTTAGGCGCTTTCGGCCTTGGCCGCAACCGCTCCAGTAGCAGGACGTCCCTGCTCCGTGCCGTCTTTCAACACCAGAACCGGACGCTCGCCCTTGACGATCGAGTCGCGAGTCACGACGCACTTCTTCACGTCGGTCTTTGCCGGAAGATCGTACATCACTTCCAACATCGACTGCTCGAGAATAGCGCGAAGGCCCCGGGCGCCCGTGTTGCGCTTGATGGCTTCCTGAGCCACTGCAACGAGAGCGTCTTCTTCGAACTCGAGTTGAACCCCGTCGTACTCGAACAGCTTTGCGTACTGCTTGCTGAGAGCGTTCTTGGGCTCTTTCAAGATCCGGATCAGAGCGGCTTCATCGAGCTCGTCCAAAGTCGCGATCACCGGCAAACGGCCAATGAACTCGGGAATGAGGCCGAATTTGATCAAGTCCTCGGGCTCCACCTGCGCCATCAGCTGGGAGGTGTTTTCCTTCACGCGGGAATCGACGCTGGCGTGGAGCCCCAGGCTTCGCTTGCCCTTGCGGAGCGAAACGATCTTATCCAAGCCCACGAAAGCGCCGCCGCAGATGAACAAGATGTTCGAAGTGTCCACTTGGACAAACTCCTGCTGCGGATGCTTCCGGCCACCTTTCGGCGGAACGTTCGCGATCGTGCCTTCGATGATCTTCAGAAGGGCCTGCTGAACGCCTTCGCCTGAGACGTCGCGCGTGATCGAGGGGTTCTCGCTTTTCCGCGAAATCTTGTCGACTTCGTCGATGTAGACGATGCCGCGCTGAGCACGCTCGACATTGTTGTCGCAAGCTTGCAGCAGGTTCAGGATGATGTTCTCGACGTCCTCACCCACGTAACCGGCTTCAGTCAGGGTGGTGGCATCGGCCATCGCGAATGGCACGTTCAGAAGCTTGGCCAAAGTCTGCGCCAACAAAGTCTTGCCGGTGCCGGTTGGGCCGATCAGCATGATGTTCGACTTCTGAAGCTCGACTTCGCCCTTGGCTTTCTTGCTCTCGCCTTGGAACTGAATGCGCTTGTAGTGGTTGTAAACCGAAACCGACAGCACGCGTTTAGCGCGCTCTTGGCCGATCACATACTCGTCGAGCGTGTTCTTGATTTCCGAGGGCTTCGGAATCCGTTCGGAAGGCCGTGCTGGCCCTTCCTTCTGGCTTTCCTCGGCAATGATGTCGTTACAGAGCTCGATACACTCGTCGCAAATATAGACCGTGGGACCCGCGATCAGTTTCTTCACTTCTCGCTGGTTCTTGCTGCAGAAGGAGCAGCAGAGATTCCCGAAGCCATCACCGTATTTTTTGCCGTCCATTTTCTGTTTCCCCGTCCCGCAGCCCGATTAACGGCCTGCTTCGCCCTTTTCGATGACCTTGTCGATGAGCCCGTATTCCACCGCTTCTGCCGCCGAAAGGTAGTTGTCTCGGTCGGTGTCTTTGTGGATCTGCTCGATGCTCTTCCCGGTCGCACGCGACAGGATGGCGTTGAGGCGCTCCTTCAAATACAGGATTTCCTTCGCTTGGATTTCGATGTCAGAAGCCTGACCACGCGCACCGCCCAAGGGCTGGTGAATCATGATTCGGCTGTGGGGCATCGAGAAACGCTGGCCCTTTTCGCCTGCCGCAAGCAGGAGAGCTCCCATCGAAGCAGCTAAGCCCAAGCAGTAAGTCGCGACCGGCGCTTTCACGTGTTGCATGACATCGTAAATTGCGAGTCCTGCCGTCACGGAACCACCGGGGGAATTGATGTAGAGGTGGATCGGCTTATCCGGGTCCGAAGACTCCAAGAAGAACATCTGAGCCACCAACAAGTTGGCCACCGTATCGTTCACTTCGGTGCCCAGGAAAATGATCCGATCCAGAAGGAGCCGGGAGTAAATGTCGTACTGACGCTCACCCCGCGCAGTCTGCTCGATCACGATGGGATTGGGGATGTAGCCTTCGGCGTGAACCGCACCCAGCGTGCCCGGAACAGCGGAACCCACCGCAGGCATGCCAGTGAGATCGGGGCGAACCAGGTCAGAAGGAACTTTCTTCACAGAGGAACGAATCAGCATCGAGGGTGCTCCTTGACCTTCAGTATACCTACGACCCCACCTTGTTGCACTGTGCCATGCTGTTTTTTTTGCAAAACGAACGGGCAAGCCGTTTGAAATGCAAAGACTTTTGACACCAGTCGACCGCTCAGGGGTTATTGCCTTTATCGGTCAGCCATTTTCAGAACTGGAGTAATCCGCCCCGGAGCCACTTCCGAGTCTAGGCCGGCCTCTAATTCGGGCAGCCCGTCCAGTTCCACTAGGTCCTCGACGACGAGGTGCTCCAAGTGCGAGGCCAATACTTGACGAAGGTCGGCCAGAGTCAAATCCATGACGGATTGGCCGCGCTTCTTCAGCATCTCTTCCAACTCCATCTCGATCAGTCCGGAAGGTAGACCTGATAGCGCCACAAGGGCTTCTAACAGTTCCCTTCCTCCTGGTTCTTGGATATCCCCAGCCATTTTGATTGCGATCCCCCCTCGCGAAGCCAGTATAGGAAGGCGAATTCCAAAACAGCAAGACACTTTTTGTCAGGAAGTCTTAGGGATTTCTAACGCGGCGCTCCAGCAGCGGAGCCGCCACCGCCAGAAGAATCAAAGCCGCTCCCCCGATTTGAGGCCCCGACAAGCGCTCGCCCAAACCCAGGTAGCCCCACAGGGAGCCGGAAAGCGGCTGCAAGAAAAGCGTGAGCGCCATACTCGGAATCGAAGCGCGAGGCAGAACCTTCAACCAATAAAGGTAGGTTCCCGTGGTTCCAATGGGCCCCATCCAAAGAAGCGCCGCCCACGCGCGAGGAGTCAGGGAAAAGAGATTCGGCAGGCCAGAAGACAATAAGAGAAGGCCCGTCAAAACGATTGCACCGAAAACCACGGCGTTTCCAAAAATGGGAATCGCTTCGCGCCGAACCAAAAGCTTTCGAGCAAACACCGAATAAATCGCCTCACCTAAGAGCGAGACCAACATCAGAACATTTCCCAGCAGATGGGGATCCCAAGCGCCGCGCAAGCGCTCCCCGGTCATCCCACTCAGAAGCGCGAAACCGTAAAGGGCGCACGGAAAAGCGACGGCATGAAGCCAACTCATTCGGTCACCTAAAAACAGGCGCGCCATTAGAACGGTCACCAAGGGTTCAAGCGCAATGATCAGGGAATTATCCGTGGCGCGCGAAGTAGCTAAACCCACCAAAGCGAGCGCCGGGGCGAAAGCGAAGGAAAAGAAACCCAAAGACAGCGACCACCCCCACTCGGACGGACTGGAGGGGCGAAAGAGCCCTTTTCGAAAACCATAAACCAGGAGGAATGCCACCGCTGCCGAGGCCGATCGAAGCCAAGACACCTGGATTCCCGGAACTTCTTCCAGGAGGATTTTCCCCATGATGGGATTGGCCGACCAAACCAAGTTACAAAGAACCAGTCCTAAAAGGATGCGGATTTCCACCGCTTTGGACCTAGCCGAAAGAGAATCGGAGTTCCATCGAAACAGGGCAGAAAACTTGACCCCAAGCGGCCACTAAGGCCATAGTCCGGGGCCCATGAGCGTCACCAAAGTCTTAGCCCCGAAGCCTCCTCGCGACTCTTCCGTCACCATGACCGAGATCGTTCTGCCATCGGATGCGAATGCGCTCGGAACGATCTTCGGCGGAAAGATCATGGCCTGGATCGACATTGCCGGCGCCATCGCAGCAGGCCGCCACGCCAGGCGTGTCGTGGTCACCGCTTCGATCGATGCGCTTCACTTCATCGCCCCGGTCAAAGTGGGCCATGTGGTGCACATCCTCGCTTCTGTGAACTACACCGGCCGCACCTCGATGGAAGTGGGTGTGCGCGTGGACTCGGAAAACACGGTTACCGGCGAGCGCCACCACACCGCCACCGCCTACACCACGTTTGTCGCTCTGGACGATCACGGCCGCCCCACGCAGGTTCCGGCGGTTGAGCCTGAGACACCGCAAGAAAAGCGGCGCTACGAGCAAGCCGTGAAACGCCGCGAAGCTCGTGTGCGCTTGGCTGCTGAACTCAAAGCCAGCCATCCGGACGACTGAGCTCTACCGAGCTACCTCTTGAGGCGAATCAATCGTCGAGTTCGCCGACGTCCGAATCTTCATCGGGCAAGTGGTAGCGCTCGTACTCATCCGTAAAAGCGATCGGGCGTTCGCCCGGACCACCTTGAACGCGGTCTAAGTAAACGACTCCGTCCAAGTGATCGAGCTCGTGCTGAAACACGGTCGCCAAGAAGTCTTCGGCTTCGAGTGAGCGCTTGCGGGCTTGAAGGTCCATGAAGTCGACCCGGATTTTTCTCGGGCGATAAACGAGCCCTTTCAGGCCAGGCACCGACAAGCATCCTTCCCAAAATCCTTGAAGGGTGGGATCCAGCACCGTCACGACTGGGTTGATCAGAACGAGTAAGTCTTGCTTCCCCATGCCTGGGTAGCGCGGGGAATCGTCTTCAAAACCCAGAATCGCTAGCCTTACCGACTGATGCACTTGGGGAGCAGCGAGTCCGATTCCGTCGTACTCGGCCATCGTGTCGATCATGTCGGACACGAGCCGACCGATTTCAGGTGAACCGATATCGGAAAGAGTGAGTTCGCGCGCTTTTTCGCGAAGAACGGGGTGCCCCAAACGAGCGACTTTTAGAATGGCCATGGTACGCTTTGCTCCCAAACAATGACGTCGCACCTTACCACAAGAAAACTCTTCTGCTTCCGCCACGGCCAAACCACTTGGAATGCCGAAGGGCGAATCCAAGGCCATTTAGATGTTCCCTTGAATGACTTAGGGCGCGAACAAGCCAAGCAGCTCACCCCGATCCTGGGGCATTTGGAGGTGCAGGCTTTTCTGAGCTCCGACTTGAGCCGAGCCCACGAGACCGCATTGATTCCTGCTCGTGACCTCGGACTTGAAGTCACAACCGACGCTCGTTTGCGCGAAATTCACTTGGGAAAACTGCAAGGTTTGACGGGTCCAGAAATGGACCAGCTCTACGGACAGGGCTTTTCTGAAAGCACGCGCCATCGCCCGTTCAGCGATCAGGAAATTCAGATGCTCGGCGCAGAAACCGGGCCGCAAGTTCGCGATCGCGCTTTGGCGGCTTTGGCTGAGTACTGCCTAGCGCACCCAGAAGTCGAGCGCTTGGCTGTGGCCAGTCACGGAGGCGTCGTCAGGCGCTTGGTTCAGTGGGCACTCCGAATCGAAGCCCTACCCGCCCCCATTCCCAACGGAGCGGTCTATCCCCTGATTCTGGAAGTTTCTACGAGAGCACTCGAGATCCTATCGCACCTGCCTCTTCCGACCCGCCGTGGCCCGTGTTAGGCGTTCGTCATGAGCCAAAATTACCGCATTGAAACCGACACGATGGGTGAAATGAAAGTTCCTGGAGGCCGTTACTGGGGAGCCCAGACCCAGCGATCGCTGCAGAACTTCGCCGTAGGTGAAGACCGCATGGCACGCCCCTTGGTTCGGGCTCTCGGAATTTTGAAAAAAGCGGCCGCCGATGTGAACTTTGACTTAGGCAAACTGCCACGCGAAAAGCGCGACGCCATCGCGCGCGCTGCCGATGAAGTGATCGAAGGAAAGCTCGACTCGCACTTCCCGCTCGTCGTTTGGCAAACGGGCTCGGGCACCCAGACGAACATGAACGCGAACGAAGTCATTTCGAATCGCGCCATCGAGATCCTGGGCGGGCAGATGGGTTCCAAAAAACCCGTTCACCCGAATGACGACGTCAACATGAGTCAGTCTTCGAACGACTCTTTCCCGACTGCGATGCACATTGCGGCCGTCGAACAAGTCGAGCGCGCGCTCCTGCCCGCACTCGGTCGCTTCCGCGACAGCCTGCTTCAGAAAGAACAGGCCTTCAAAGACATCATCAAGGTGGGGCGCACCCACTTGATGGACGCCACCCCGCTGACTTTGGGGCAAGAATTCTCGGGCTACCGCATGCAGCTCGAGATCGGGATCGAACGCGTGCAACAGTCACTCGAACGCTTGCGCCACCTGGCTCAAGGCGGAACCGCTGTGGGAACGGGCCTCAACACCCATCCTGAATTTGCAGAACGAGTCGCGCAGAAAATTTCCGAGCTGAGCGGAACTCGCTTCGTCTCGGCCCCGAATAAATTCGAAGCACTGGCAGCCCACGACGCTTTGGTCTTCGCGCACGGCGCTCTGAAAACTTTGGCCTGCTCGTTCATGAAGATCTCCAACGACATCCGCTGGCTGGGAAGCGGCCCGCGCTGCGGTCTGCAAGAGCTCTCGCTCCCGGAAAACGAGCCCGGCTCGTCCATCATGCCCGGCAAAGTGAACCCGACTCAGTCAGAATCCATGACCATGGTGTGTTGCCAGGTTCTCGGCAACGACGTCGCCATCAACATGGGCGGCGCAAGCGGGCACTTCGAGTTGAACGTTTTCAAGCCGCTCATCATTCATAACTTCCTGCACTCCTGCCGTTTGCTGGCCGACTCGGCCAACGGTTTTGTCGATCATTGCCTGAACGGCCTTCAGCCCAACCCGAAAGTCATTGCGCAGCATCTGGAAAACACCCTGATGCTGGTGACGGCTTTGAACCCGCATATCGGCTACGACAAAGCGGCAGCGATCGCAAAAAAAGCGCACAAAGAAGGACTGACGCTTCGCCAAGCCGCACTGGCTCTCGGCCACCTCACCGACGCGCAGTTCGACCAGTGGGTGCGCCCCGAGGACATGATTTCGCCCAAGTAAGGCGGGTACTCGCTCAATAGAGCGAAACGCGCTAGCAAGGCAGATCGCTTCAAATGGGCGAATCGTCCATTTGAAGCAAAAACTTTCCCTTAGCGGTTCTTGAATCGAAGCGGGGCAGTCGCGTCGCGAAGCCAACTCAGAAGTGGCAGCGCCAAGCGGTAGTCCCGCACCACTTGTGCGATGAGTTTTCGCGACTGAGCTAACTCAGGGTCAAGCTCCACCCCGACGTAAAACTGCTTGTGGCGGAGGTGCTCGATCAGGGGATGCTCAGGGTCCATCCCTTGCGGAGCGCGCTTCAAGTTCTCACCCGCAATTCCACCAAACCGTTTCCGAAACGCTGGGTTTTTCACCACGGCAAGGTAGGCCTCGGGCCGAGACAAAATCGAATCTCGAATCAGTCGAAGCTGCGCGGAGCTGGGCATGTAAATTCCGCCCCCCACGAAAACCGAGCCAGGCTCCAGGTGAAAGTAGAAACCTGGCTCTTCCATGGCTTCTTTCTTCGCTGTCCGGAACGAGTAGCTCGCAGCGATATGGGTTTTGTAAGGGTCCTGGTTTCCGCTGAAGCGCGTGTCCCGATAAATTCGGAAAATAGAACGTTTCGGATCAAAAGAGTACCCAGGCGCTTCTTCCTGCAGCTCCTGACCCAGTTCGGCAGTGAGGAGTTGAAGGGGGCGAACCAAAAGCTCCTGATAGGTTTCTTTCCGAGGTTGAAACCACTCGCGCACGTTGTTTTTCTTCAGTGAGCGAAGAAATGAAAACCCCGCAGAAGGAAATCCTTCAAACCGGTCCGAAACTGAACTGAGTGCAGGAGCTTGCTTCTTCAAACCAGGTGTCCCCCCGATTTTTTCAGGTAAGCGACGTACTGATCCTTGAAGTCAGGCGCCACCGATTCCTTGACCGCAGGAACTTGGAGAAGCGCTTCAGCCCAGGCGCGCGTCCGAGGCATCGAAGCCCAGGCCGAGTGAGTCCAAAGTTTCGGGGTGACTTCCAAGCGAGCAAAGATCGGCGCCCACGCCGTATCCACCAGACTCAAGTCGCTGCCGCGGAAGTAAGGCCCTGAAGGCGAGAGCACTTCCTCGACCCGCACGAGATCGGAGAAGAACTCCTGAACATCCTTTTCCAAGGCGGTAGCGTCCTCTTGATAAACCATCCCGTACATCGCGCCCAGGAGCGCTGAGCCGTATTCTACCCAGCCACGCTCTAAAGCTTTTCGCAGCGGATCTTTCACGGAGAGCGGGGGGCTAGAAATCTCGTCCAAGTATTCGTTGATCACAGCCGACTCAAAAAGAACGGTCTTCCGGTCGACAATCAAGATCGGAACCCGCCCGGTAGGCGATTTTTCCTGAAACCACTCGGGAGGATTGGCCAGGTCAATCAAAGTCACCCGGTGCGGCACTTTCTTATGAAGCAGCGTGATGACCGCGCGTTGGACGTAAGGGCAAAGCGGGAAACTGATGAGCTGAAGATCCATAGGGCCGGACCCTAACTCTGATCAGCCGTGACCGCCCATCAAAAAATCCTCGCGCATGAAACCTAAGTCACGGCCCTCAGTCGCGGTCCGGAAGAACGTGATGGCCGAATCCCATAGCTGCTCCGGATCGGGGATCGCGAACACATTTTTCCGGAATTCGCTCGATCCAGGGAAGCCCGCCGAATACCACGCCAGGAATTTGCGGGAGTGAATCATTGCGCCACGCGGCTCGTAGGTTTCGTGAAGGAGTTGTTTTTGAGCGAGCAAAAGCTGCACGTAATCGTCGGCGCGAGGCACGCGCGGAGTCTGCCCAAACCAAAGCGCGCGAGCCTGCTCAAATAGGAACGGGTTTCTCAGAGCACCCCGACCGATCAGGACCGCATCGACCCCATAGGTGCGCACTTTGCTCACGGCGTCTTCGCCGGTCAGGATGTCTCCGTTGCCGATGATGGGAATCGGACTCTTGGCTTTGATGTCGCCAATGAAATCCCAATCAGCTTGGCCGCTATAGCCTTGAGCGCGCGTTCGACCGTGGATGGCCACCCAACCCACTCCAGCGTCTGCCGCCACACGCACGACATCGAGCGCGTTTCGGCTTTCAGAGTCCCAGCCCGTTCGGATCTTGATCGTGACCGGAATCTTCACGGCCTTCACCATTTCCGCCAGCGTCTTCCCGAGTGACTTCGGATCTCGGCACATGGCCGATCCCGCACCACTTTTGACGACTTTCGGAACCGGGCATCCCAAGTTCAGATCCACAAAATCAGCGCCGAGTTTCTCGACGTACTGGGAAGCATTGACGAGACGTTCAGGGATTTCCCCAAAAATCTGTAAGCCGACTTTGCGCTCTTCTTCATGGAACTTCAGAAGCTCGAGCGTTTTATTTCCCATGTACTCGATGCCGTTGGCCGACACGAGTTCCGAGATCACGACCGAAGACCCCATCCGCTTCATCAAGCGCCGAAACGGAGAATTCGTGATTCCCGCCATCGGCGCCAGAATAAAGGGATGCTCGACTTGAAAGGGACCGAGCTGAATCGGTGGTACTGCCATAAAAAACCGTCTCAGCGCGATGCCTCGCCGCCGATCAAAGGGAAGGTCCCCTCCAATCAGCCGCGAAGGGCTTCGATCTCCTCACGCTTCTTGGGAACCCCTGCGGTCAAAACTTCGTGACCGTTCGCAGTCACCAAAATGTCGTCCTCGATGCGGATGCCGATATCGCGGTACTTCTCAGGAGCTTCCATGTCGCCCGGCTGAATGTAGAAACCCGGCTCGACCGTGAAAACCATGCCCGGCTCGAGAACGCGGCTCTCGCCGTTCTTCTGATAGAGGCCCACGTCGTGAACGTCCATCCCCAGGAAGTGACCCGTGCCATGCGGATAGAAGCGACGGAAACCGCCGCTCTTGATCAGCTCGTCGCGCTTGCCCTTCATCAGGCCCATCGACAGCATGCCGTCGGTCAAAACTTCGCACGCAATGCGATGCATTTCCGAGTAACGAGTGCCGGGCTTAGCGACATCGAGAACCGCCATCTGCGCTTTTAGCACCAGATCGTAGATCTCTGCCTGAGCAGGGGTGAAGCGCTTCCCGATTGGGAAAGTGCGGGTGATGTCGGAAGTGTAGTACTCAAACTCACCACCGGCATCGATCAACAGGAGATCGCCATCGCGCAGCGGCTGATTGTTCCCGCGGTAGTGCAGGCAGGTGGCGTTTTTGCCGCCGGCAACGATTGAGCCGTAGCCCACGCGCTGACAGCCATGGCGGCGGAACGTGTAATCCACCAAAGCTTCGACTTCATACTCGTTCATGCCGGGACGCACTTCTTGCATCGCCAACTTGTGCGCTTCTGCCGTGATCTGACACGCCTTGCGGAGGTAGTCGATTTCTTCCGGCGCTTTGAACAGGCGCATCTCGCCTACCACTTCATTCGGGTCGGCCACTTGAGTGAGCGAGCGACCGGTTCGGCCCAAGCTGCGACGAGCACTTTCCATCGCGCCCAGCACCAGGCGATCCATTTTTTCGTCGATGCCTAAGCGGTAATGAACTTTCTCGGTGCCTTGAAGCAGCTCAGGAAGCTTCTTCTCGAGCTCGTCGATCGGATAACTTTCGTCCATTCCGAAAACCTGGGCTGCGGCTTCGACACCGTAGCGAGCGCCTTCCCACATTTCCTTCTCCACGTTCTTGCGACGAACGAAGAGTACGGAACGGTAGGCCTGGCCTGCCTTGCCGCTCGGAGCGATCACCAGGAAAGACTCGGGCTCGGGGAAGCCCGACAGGTAATGAAAGTTGCTCTCCTGCCGGAACGGGTACTCCACATCCGGATTGCGAACGAATTCCCGGTTCGACGCAAAAAGGAACGCCGAAGTGGGATTCTCTTTCATCAGGCGATCACGGCGGGACTTGAAAAAACCAGGAGCTTGGCTCAGCAACATAATGCCGCGCACCATAGCTGTTTAGCCGGAAAAGCTCAAGCTTAGCCCGAAGTTAGAACGCCCCGGCGAACCTGGTCCCGCTCGATCGCTTCGAATAGGGCTTTGAAGTTCCCTTCACCAAAGCCAGGGTCGCCTTTTCGCTGAATGTATTCAAAGAAGAAGGGTCCCAAGATCTCTTCACTGAAAATTTGCAGCAAGTACTTGCCGTAACCCGTCTCGCCATCGAGCAAAATCCCCAAGCTTTCCAGCTCGGCCAGGTCCTCGGTCACCCCGGGAACCCGGGTCGGCACCTGTTCATAGTAGGCTTTCGGCACTGTCAGGAACTTGAAAGCCCGCGAGCGCAAGGTCTTCAACGTATCGACGAGTCCCGTTGTTTCGAGCGCCAGGTGCTGAACGCCACTCCCCTTCATCCGGTTGCAGAATTCCTGCACCTGAGAGGCGGGCTCGGAAGCCTCGTTGATCGGCACTTTCACCCGGCGACACGGCGACTCGACCACGTCCGAGATGAGTCCCGTACGACCCGTCGAGATCTTGAAAGAGCGGGTGACGGTGAAACCGAAACACTTTTTGTAGAACTCGACCCACTGAGACATCTCGCCGATGTTCACGTTGTTGGTCAGGTGGTCGATCCGGTACAGATTCAGCGGCGAAGGACTTTCCAGACGCTCGGCCACCAGGCCGCCGTCAAAGAGGGCTGGCTGATCCCAGGCGCTTGAAGTTTCCCGCTGAATGAAAGCGTACCGCACGTTTCCGGGCGTCCACACTTCGGCGCGAACCACTTTGCCTTGCGGAGTTACGAAGGTTTGGGGTTCCAGAGCCGGACGCGCTCCTCGCGCTACCGAGGTCTGAAACCACTCGGCTGCATTGTCCACTTCCAGTGCCAAGACGCAGATGCCTTCATCTTGCGCGTTCAGGAATTGGACTGCGTTGCTCTTGGAAGCGGCATCGCCCGAGGTTGGTTCGGTGATGAGAATGCGAACGCGCCCTTGCTGATAAAGAGCGCTTCGCGTGCCTTCCTGCGCATTTTCGCGAGAACCCACGTTTTGAAAACCCATGCGCTCAAACGTGGGCGCCAGGGTTCCCATTCGGCGGGAAATAAACTCGACGTGGTCAAAACCTTCGTTCAGCAGTTTCATAGTCTGGGTTCCAAAGGATTGGCGGCCGGCTGGCCTCCGATTCCCTTGGCCAGTCCTGATCCATCCGCCGGGTTTTCTTCGTACTGCACCAAATGCCGCGAACGGCGCTCAACGTCCATGTAGGTATACCCATGGAGCGTTTCTTCATAGAAATTCTGAAGCTCGACGCCTTCGCGCGGCTTGATCAAGCCTTCGCGCACTTTCTGATCGATCTGACTCTTGATGCTCTTGGCCAGATCGGTGGTCGAGTACTGAATCCAAGACAACACGCTGGCGATGTTGTTTCCTTGAATCACTTCTTCGATGTAGTAGCCGCCCGGCTCGGTTTCATCCAAGAAGACGTGCACTTCGTTCACGCGACCGAACAAGTTGTGCAGATCGCCCATGATGTCCTGGTAAGCGCCCACCAGGAAGAATCCTAGGTAGTAGGGCTCGTTCGGACGCAGCGGGTGAAGCGGCAACGTGTCCTTGATGTCGCGAAGATCGATGAACTTGTTGATCTTGCCGTCGGAATCGCAAGTGATGTCGACGAGAGTCGCCGTCTTGGACGGCTCTTCGTCATGGCGATGCAGCGGCACGATCGGGAAAAGCTGCTGAATGGCCCAGTGATCCGGCATCGATTGGAAGATCGAGAAATTGCACAGATACTGATCGGCCAAGGATTTGTTCAGAGCTTCCACTTCATCCGGCACGTACTTCAGGCCGACCGAATTCTTGTGGATGACTTTGCAGATTTGCCAGAACAGATGTTCCACCTTGGCTTTGTCTTCGAGCGACAAGAAGCCCAGTTTGAACATCGACAGCGCTTCTTCTTTTCGCTGAACGGCGTCGTGGAAGTGCTCGAGCAAGTTCTTCGCAGTCAGGTTCTGGCGCAGGTAGCGCATTTCCTTGACCACATCGTCTTCGTCCGGAGTTTCGTCAAAGTTCATGGGCGTTGCGCCCACTTCAATCGATCCGAAAACGTTCACGACCAGAACGGAATGGTGAGCTGCGATGGCGCGGCCCGACTCGGAGACGATGTTCGGCTCGGGAACTTCCTCGGCCTGACACACTTCCTGAATCGAGTAGACGACGTCGGTCACATACTCGGCTAGCGAGTAGTTGATCGAGCTCTCGAAGCTGGTTCGGGAACCGTCGTAATCGACGCCCAAGCCGCCGCCGCAATCCAAGAACTCGACGTTCAGACCCATCTTCCGCATCTTGGCGTAAATGCGTGTGCCTTCCTTCACGGCGTCTTTCACCGTGCGGATGTTCGTGATCTGCGAACCAATGTGGAAGTGAATGAGCTTGATGGCGTCCTGGAGGCCTTCTTGCTTCAACACCTGAATGGCGTGCAGGATCTCGGGCGTGGTCAGGCCGAATTTCGCGCCTTCTCCCCCACTCGATTCCCATTTACCGGAACCTTTTGAGTAGAGCTTGCAGCGAATGCCCACCTGCGGCGACACGCCGAGCTCTTTTGCGACTGCGATGACTTGGTAAAGCTCGGTCAGCTTCTCGACGATGATGATGACCCGCTTGCCCATTTCCTGGCCCATGAGCGCGGTCTTGATGAAAGAGTAGTCCTTGAAGCCGTTACACAAAATCAAGGAATCAGGGGAC
>JACCEB010714295.1_pt1 | contig 13656 bp, 11 predicted proteins | sample 7454761 | NCBI WGS metagenome assembly JACCEB01 (sample SAMN15323454, study PRJNA562643) | freshwater metagenome | isolation source: river surface water | place: USA:Blue River Watershed | collected 2017-08-18 | reverse complement strand
AATCCAAAACCTTTTTCGAGGCTAAACCATTTAACGCGTCCGACTGGCATGACGGGTTCCTCCTAGATAGTTAAATCCTTTTTACAAGGTTTCGGTGTCGTGTGCGCCGCGGTTTGCGGACAGAGGGCTAGTTTATCGCCTCTGAATGCGCGCCGCATCCATGATTTACAGAGACTACCCGGGCATCTTCAGGTGAGATTGCGTTTGCGCAAACACCAAAGGCTTGGCGGAATGAGCCTGCGATTGGAAGATAAAAACCACAGCTACCGCAGTTCTTGGGAGCGTATTGAGCAATTGGAGCGTTTGGTCCGCGATCCCCTTCAATCCAACGTTTCGCAGCTTGATCGCGACCTTCAATAGAAAGTACGCGTACCCGTCCAGCACCTAGTTCAAATAACTCATGTAGATCTAACTCTTCATCAGATGGCAATACATTATTAGTAGGAACTAAACGAGGATCATCAGGAGCGGTTGGAACGATGGTGCCAACTCCAACATCCTCGGCGGTGATACGGCTGCTGTAAGGAATCCACTCTGGAGCAAGCAAGGCTTCACTACCCGGCAATAGAACTACATCGCAGATTGTTGCAGCGCTGTCAGTACCAACTTTGGCAACGCTTACCGCCCAACGCCAACCGACATAACCAGGTAGAAATGCTTCAAACAAATAGGTGGCGACATGATCATCATCGGAATCGATAGAGACTAACGTGCCAACATACTTTTCATTTTTAGCATCTTCTAAAGCCGCAGCGCGTGCGAGCTCCGCGGCTGCAAAAGTGTCTGCAGCTTTTGATTTGGAGGGGCGAGCCATTGTTAGAGTCTATTCGCAACAACTTGAACCTGGCAAAGTAGAGTGTGCAGGTGCGCTTAGGGGTTCTAGATGTAGGTTCCAATACCGTCCATCTTCAAGTTGTCGATGCATCACCAGGCGCTAGACCAAATCCTCACGTCAGTCACAAAGAGGAAATTCGATTAACAGAGTATTTATCAGCAGATGGTTTTATTTCTGCCGAGGGAGTTCGTCTTCTCCGAGAGGCGATTAGGAGCTCTCTAGAAGCGGCTCGTCAGGCAAACACTGAAGAGCTACTGCCATTTGCAACCTCTGCTTTGAGAGAGTCCCGAAATGGAAATGAGATTATTGCCAAGATAAACCAGGATTTTGAAATTGATTTACAAGTTTTGAGTGGTGAAGATGAAGCAAAGATAACTTTTCTGGCGGCACGTCGATGGTTTGGGTGGTCAAGTGGCAGATTGCTGATGCTAGATATTGGCGGTGGCTCACTAGAAATGGCAGTTGGCGTTAATGAGGTACCTGATGTAGCAATTTCATTACCTCTCGGTGCCTCCAGACTCACCAAATCACATTTAGAGGGAGACCCGTTTACCAAAAAATCCCTTAGAAATCTGCGGGATTTCATAGAGGAAAATATCGCTGAGGTGCTTCCTAGTATGTTGCATCATCAAGAGACTGACCGGGCTATTGCCACAAGCAAGACCTTGCGAACATTGGCTCGCATTTGTTGCGATTGGATTGATGGCAATAACAAAATCTTAAAGTTGGACTCGCTGAGACGAGTTACTCCAAAACTTGCTGAGATGACTCAAGATGAAAGAGCGGAGTTACCAGGTGTTTCAATTACCCGAGCCCGGCAAATAACAGCGGGAGCTCTAGTTGCAGAGAGCGTAATGCGCAACCTTGATATAGAGGTATTGGAGATTTGCCCTTGGGCGCTTCGTGAAGGGATTGTTCTTAAGTGGATGGATTGGATGGAGTCCTAAACTTTTGGACCCGGTAGGAATTCAATCGCTACAACTTCTCGCTCAATATGGTGAATAACCCAGGAATCCCCTGGTTCTAACTTGGTTTCGTCAATCTCAACTCCAAACTTCTCCACAAAACCAGAGACCACATTTGGCAAAACCGGATTATGGCTACAAATCAAGATTGGGTAATTATTTACCAGGAGCCTTTCAATATATTTAACAGGTCTGGTCTTATCTTTGCGATGTACATCCTCAGAAAGTGAATCAGTGAAGAAAAAATCAATGTTTAGAGAGCGGGCCATGGGGGTTATAGTTTCGTAACACCTCACAGCACTCGACGAGTGAATCTCTTCGACGCCAAATGGCTGCAGAGTCGAAAGTAGCCGCTTTGCCTGTCGTTCACCCACTGAACTCAAAGGTCGATCAGTGTCCTCTCCCGCCCAATCAGTTCGTTCTATGGCTTTTGCATGGCGGAGTAATATCAATGGCTTGGTATCTAAATCCAGCTCTTGAAACCTGCGCAGAATTTCCAAATCTGTCTTTCGAGTGATTAGAGATTTCGCCTCTTCAACACTCACCCACCGAACCTCGTCAACCTCATCTGGACTTGGTGTTCCATCTTGCGAGAGAAACTTTGCACTCCAGTAGGTGACTTTCTTTTCCTGTTGATCCACTTGATACGTGATCTCACCCAAACATGGACCAAATCTCACATTGCAGCCGGTCTCCTCCTGAACCTCTCTGTATGCGCAGGCGATAAGAGACTCGTTATTCTCTAACTTGCCTTTAGGGAGAGACCAATCTTGGTACCTGGTTCTGTGAATTAGGGCTAGTTCAATCTCATCATCTTGGCCCCGGCGCCATACAACCGCTCCCGCTGCAAGAATTAGATTAGTTGCGTCCACGGCTTACCTCTATCAACCTCTCTTGAATATCCATCAAATTTCTTCCATCTGTAGATTTATTAACCAATTGCCAGATACCAAACATATTCATCTCCCATCTTTTAATCTCGTCGCTGAAGTAAAGATTCAACAACTCGTTAAGTTGAGATTTATGATCTGTTTGATCTACTCGGATTAACGTTTCAATTCTTCGATCCAAATTTCGATTCATTAAATCTGCGCTGCCAATCCAGAACTCTTCATTGCCATTATTGTGGAAGGAGTAAACTCGCGAGTGCTCCAGGAATCGTCCCAAGATTGAACGTACTTTTATGTTCTCAGATAAGCCGGGAACTTCGGGCTTCAGGGCACAAATGCCGCGAACAGCAATATCAACCTTAACCCCCGCTTGTGAGGCTCTATAAAGTGCTGCAACAAATTGCTCATCTAACAATGAGTTGAGCTTGAATTTAATGTAGGCCGGCTTGCCTGCTTTTGCATTTTCTGTCTCGCGTTCAATTTTCGCCAGCAAATTGGGACGCAATGATTTTGGTGCAACAATCAAACGATTAAATCCAATTTCACTGACAAACCCAGAGAGTTGGTTGAAAAGTCGGGTGAGATCGTCACATAAAACCGGATCTGAGCTCAACAATCCAAAATCTTCATAAACTCTGGCGGTCTTTGGGTTGTAATTACCTGTTCCCACGTGGCAGTAACGGCGCAAACCATCTGCTTCTTGCCGGACAACTAGAGATAGTTTGGCATGGGTTTTCAATCCCATTAAGCCATATACGACGTGGACGCCTGCCTCTTCCAGTTTTCTGGCCCAGCGCACATTTGCCATCTCATCAAATCTGGCGCGGATCTCTACAACCGCCAAAACCTGCTTACCCGTCTGAGCTGCTTCAATTAAAGCACCCATGATTGGAGAGTCTCCCGAGGTTCGATACAGGGTTTGCTTAATGGCCAATACCTTCGGGTCATAGGCGGCGGTTTCAACAAATTTCACAACAGAGGAGGAGAAGGAATCGTAGGGGTGGTGCAGCAACAACTCTTGGTGACGGATCTGCTGAAAGAACTCCTCGGGCTCCTCCTCTTCTGTCTCAATTAATCCTGCTGGCATTTGTGATCTATGCGGTGGAAATTTCAACTCGGCTCTATCAATATCAGCGATCACATTTAGGCCGGTTAGATCTAGTGGTCCCTGGTATTTAATTACATCGCGATTAGACATCTCTAGCTCCGAAACTAAACGCTCCAAAAGTTCAGGCTTGATATCTGATTCAACCTCTAGACGGACTGGTGGCCCAAATTTGCGGCGCAACAGCTCCTGTTCCATAGCTTCAAGGATATTTTCAATCTCTTCCTCTTCAAGATCCAAATCCTCATTACGGGTTAATCTAAAGGAGTAGTAATCTTCAATTATCATCCCGGGAAATAGCTCAGATAGATGAGTGGAGATGATTTCTTCTAGAGAAATAAAGCGAAGAATTCCTTTATTGTTGGTTGGAATGAACCGCGGAATCACATTGGGAACCTTTACCCGAGCAAAGAACTCTTCATATGTTTCAGGATGTTTAACAATAACCGCCAGGCTCAAAGATAGCCCTGAGATGTAAGGGAAGGGGTGTGATGGATCTACCGCTAACGGTGTCAAAACTGGAAAGATTTGATCTGTAAAAATCTCCTCTAAAAACCTTCGCTCTTGAGTGTCGAGTTGGCCCCAATGCACAAACTCAATCCCATTTGCCCTGAGCGCTGGAATTATGGAATCGTTAAAGCAGATTGTCTGGCGTTCGACCAATCCCCTGGCTCTGTGCATAATCTCTTCGAGAAGGGCGTGCGGTGAATAACCAGCAACATTGGTATAGGTGGCACCTGATTCAATCTTCAGTTTTACAGAAGCAACCCGTATCATGAAAAAGTCATCTAGATTCGAGGAAAAGATAGATAAGAAACGGACCCGTTCTAAAAGTGGGAGGGTCTTGTCTTCGGCGAGCTCTAAAACTCTGGAGTTAAAATCCAGCCAACTCAACTCACGATCGATAATTTCGTGTGGTTGAAGAGTGGCTCCGCCGGTGTTCATGTGAGCCAATAGTGGGCAGAAAAAGTAAACGCCCAGTTAATACCGGGCGTTTACTTAGTAAATTGCAGGTTTTATTAGAAGTCCATATCTCCGCCTGGAGCAGCTGGCATCGCAGGCTTAGGTTCTGGTTTATCAGCAATTACCGCCTCAGTGGTGAGGAACAAGGCTGCGATTGATGCGGCGTTTTGTAGAGCAGAACGGGTGACCTTAGCTGGATCGATGATGCCAGATTTGATCATATCTACATACTCACCTGTTGCAGCATTTAGACCGTGACCGGCTTCGAGGTGACGTACCTTTTCAACGATAACTCCACCTTCAAGTCCAGCGTTGATTGCAATCTGCTTCAAAGGAGCCTCGACCGCAAACTCAACAATCTTTGCACCGGTTGCTTCATCACCAGAAAGCTTCAACTTTTCAAATGCTTTCTTTGATGCCTGAAGTAGTGCAACGCCACCTCCGGAGACAATTCCCTCTTCTACTGCAGCCTTTGCGTTACGAACCGCATCTTCAATACGGTGCTTACGCTCTTTGAGCTCTACCTCGGTAGCCGCTCCTGCTTTGATTACCGCAACGCCACCAGCGAGCTTGGCAAGACGCTCTTGTAGCTTCTCGCGATCGTAATCAGAGTCGGTCTTTTCAATCTCAGCACGGATCTGATTGACGCGGCCCTTGATCATTTCATCATCGCCAGCGCCCTCAACGATTGTGGTTTCATCCTTTGTGATTACCACCTTGCGGGCTTTGCCTAGAAGATCAAGTGTTGCTGCATCAAGCTTTAGACCGACTTCTTCGGAGATAACAGTTCCACCGGTCAATATCGCAATATCCTGCAACATCGCCTTGCGACGGTCACCAAATCCTGGAGCTTTAACAGCTGCAGAGCGGAAGGTGCCACGGATCTTATTTACAACAAGTGTGGCTAGTGCTTCGCCCTCAACATCTTCAGCGATGATGGCAAGTGGCTTTCCAGCCTGCATTACCTTCTCCAAAATTGGAACTAGATCTTTTATGTTTGAGATCTTGGAGTTGCAGATCAAAACATATGCATCCTCCAAAACCGCTTCCATACGCTCGGTATCGGTCACCATGTATGGAGAGATGTAACCCTTATCAAAACGCATACCTTCAGTTAGCTCTAGTTCGAGACCAAAGGTGTTGCTCTCCTCTACGGTGATAACTCCCTCTTTGCCAACCTTGTCCATCGCTTCTGCAATCATCTCGCCAATTGTTGAATCAGCAGCAGAGATAGATGCGGTAGCTGAAATCTGTTCTTTAGTTTCTACTGGCTTTGCCATTGCAGAAAGTTCGGCAGAGATTGCTTCAACAGCTTTCTCAATGCCTTTCTTTAGCGCCATTGGATTTGAACCAGCGGCTACGTTGCGCAGACCTTCGCGAACAAGTGCTTGAGCCAAGACTGTTGCGGTAGTAGTTCCATCACCAGCAACATCATCGGTCTTCTTGGCAACTTCTTTAACTAATTCAGCACCGATCTTTTCCCATGGATCATCTAATTCGATCTCTTTTGCAATAGAGACGCCATCGTTAGTGATAGTTGGTGCGCCCCACTTTTTCTCCAAAACAACATTTCGTCCGCGTGGTCCAAGGGTTACCTTGACCGCATCAGCCAGGGTGTTCATTCCCCGCTCTAGGCCGCGACGTGCATCTTCGTTAAAGGCAATCATCTTTGCCATGGTTTATAGACTCCCTATTAGCTAGAAGTTATTGGGCGATTTATCACTCTCGCCCGGCGAGTGCTAACGCCAAGCCTATGCGGAACTATTCCCGCCCTCAAATCCAGTCATTTTTATAGACCACACTTGACTGGTCTATACCAGCGTTAGACAATTCAGTAATGGCCTCGAAGACTCTTACTGGCAAGAAATCGAAACACGAAGATCTGGTCTCTGGACTAACCTCCCAAATTGCCAAAATGAAAGCTCATGAAAGGTTAACGCCAGAGAGGCAGATGGCTGATGATTGGGGGGTCTCTCGAATGACCTTGCGCAGGGCCCTTGAGGTCTTGCAGGGCAAAGGTCTGATTTATACCGTTCCATCTTCTGGCATGTTTGTTGCAGAGCCTCGATTTGTCCGCACCTCGGATGTCACAAGCCTTTCCGAGGTAACTCGACATCGAGGGGCCCATCCCTCAAGCAAGATACATTTGGCAGATCGAATTTCAGCCCCCGCAGAAGTATCTGAAGCGCTGGGCGTTAAGACCGGAACGCCGGTTTATCGAATTGAACAGACTTTTTATGATGACAGCACTCCTTTAGCAACCGAGACCTCTTACGTGCCCGTTGAGTTGGCGAAGGGGCTGATTGAGCATGACCTCACGAGAAGTTTGAGCGCGATTTTGGCTGAAAATTTCGAGCGACCCATTTTGCGAGTTAGCTATCGAGTGCGTGCGGTGACGCCCGAGCCCCGATTCCTAGAGCGTCTGAACTTGAAATCTCCAGCCCCCGCCCTAGAGTTCTGCGCTCGCGGCATTACCTCCAAGGACCGAACCGCGTTTTATGTAGAGTCCTACAAGCGTGGAGATAAATACGACTTAACTTATGAAATTGAAATAATTTAACCCTTGACTTTCGAGGTCCCTTCAGTACAGTTTCGGTCTATACCGGTTTACATTGGTATAGACCAAACAAGGGGCTCAGGTGAATACAGAGGTTTTAATCCTTGGCGGAGGAACAAGCGCAGTTTCAGCTGCCATAGCCCTGGCTGAGATGGATGTTTCATGTGTGATAGTCGAAGAGACTAATTGGATTGGTGGGCAATTAACTTCCCAGGCCGTTCCTTCCGATGAGCATATTTGGATTGAGCAGTTTGGAAGCACTCGACGGTATCGAGATTTTAGAAATCGACTCAGGAACTATTACAAAACAAATTATCGCCTTACATCAGATTCACAAGCAGATCCATATTTGAACCCAGGTGCAGGCTATGTAAGTCCAATATGCGCAGAGCCTCGAGTAATTCATGATGTACTAAATTCATTCTTAGCTCCATATCGTGGTAATGAAAAAATCAAAGTCTTACTTAATCATGTATTGGTCGATGCCGATTCCAGCGGTGGCAAAGTTCGATCAGTCCGTGTAAAAAATTTGATTAATGGAAATATCCAAGAATTAAGCGCTTCTATTTACATTGATGCTACTGAGCTGGGAGATCTTCTTCCCGCTGCTGGAATTGAATATGTGACAGGTTTTGAGTCGAGTAAAGAAACGGGTGAGCCCAGCGCCCCGCTTGAGGCTCAACCACACAATATGCAGGCATTTAGTGCTTGTTTTGCAATAAGTTACGATGCAAATAAAGAACATGTAATTGAAAAACCAAACAACTATGAAAAGTGGCGCAGTTTCAAGATGCCATTTTTTGATGAACCTTGGATTGGATGGAACTCCGTAGATCCACGAACCCTTGGGCCATTAAATTTTACTTTTAATCCTTTTGATAACAAGAATCCTCTTGCTGTTAGAGCTAATCAAAAGGACAATCCAGGGTCAGCCAATTTGTGGACTTTTAGAAGAATCTTCGCTGCGTATCATCATGAGAATCCTGACAAGTACACAGACATCTCATTGGTTAACTGGCCACAGCTGGATTACATTGAACGTGCCATTGTTGACGTGTCTCCAGAGGAAAAAGCCTTGGCTATTGCAGGCGCCAAGGAGCAGTCTCTTTCATTACTCTATTGGATGCAGACCGAAGCCCCTCGCCCTGATGGAAAAATCGGCTGGCCCGGCTTAAAACTGCGTAAGGATGTCGTTGATACCGAGGATGGATTGGCAAAACATGTGTATGTCCGAGAATCTCGCCGAATTAAGGCTCTGTACACAGTAGTTGAACAGGATGTTTCCTACGCAGTGCGTGGCGATGCTGGAGCCAAAAAGTTTGCTGATTCTGTCGGTGTTGGACACTACCGAATTGACCTACATCCGTCGACCGCGGGTGACAATTACATAGATGTTGCTTCTTGTCCTTATCAGATTCCACTTGGATCTTTGATTCCGCGTTCGAGTGAAAATGTCATTGCGGCCGCCAAAAATATTGGCGTCACTCACATTACAAATGGTTGTTTCAGATTGCATCCCACCGAATGGAACATCGGTGAATCAGCCGGCGTATTAGCCGCACTCAGTATTCGTAAAGGAAAGTCTCCACATGCCTTTGTGCAGGGAGAAAACCTGAACGAACTTCAAGCCATTCTCTCGAAGCAGGGTGTTGAGCTTGATTGGCCCGAAGTAAAACCTTACTAGGGCACCAAACATCACAAAAAGGAAGGAATCCGACAGTGAAAGCTAAAAGAAAAGCAATTGCTATTGGAGTCGCCATATCCTTAGTTGCATTGTTGGGAATTCAACCAGCAAAAGCGGCAGGAAATGTAACGCTGCGAATGACAATGTGGAGCTCTAATGCTGGTCATTTAGCTCTATTTAATGGACTTGCGGCTGACTTCATAAAGCTAAATCCTGAAGTTAAAGAGATTAAATTTGAATCACTTGACTTCGGAACATATACACAAACTCTCACCACTCAAATCGCTGGCGGAAAGTCACCAGACTTGGCCTGGGTACTTGAAAAAGATGCCCAGCAGTTCCGTCAGAATAAATTACTAGTCAATGTCGGCTCAGAAATGAAGCAGGACTCGGCTTACAAGCTCAATGAAATTGCCTCAGGAGCCCTAGCCCTATGGCGAACCAAAGACAATATTTATGCTTATCCGTTTTCAACTTCGCCTTTTGCAATTTTCTACAACGCGGACTTAATTAAGGCTGCTGGTGCTCAAGATCCAGAGACTCTTAGAGCGCAAGGCAAGTGGACTTGGGAAGCTTTGCGCGAGACTGCTGCGAAAGTTACCAAGTATCAATCTGGCAACTACGGTCTTACATTTCCAACTTTCAACTACACAACATGGAATGGTTTAGCTTCAATTTGGAGAGGCTACGGAGCTGAAGCTTGGAGCTCTACTGGACGTCGTTGCACATTTGATAGCAAACAGATGACAGATGCGATGACTCTTTTCCATAACATGATTTTTAAAGATGGATCTTTCCCAGCTCCTGGAAAATCTGCAGACTTCTTTGCTGGAAACGTTGGAATGACTCTGATTCAGCTATCACGAGCTGGCGCTCTTGCCACTTCAAAGTTTGCATGGGGTGCGGTTCCTCTACCAAAGGGTCCTGCAGCTGAAGCAAATGTGATTGGACAGGCGGGAATGGCGGTTCTGACAAAGAGCAAGAACCGTGCTCTTGCAACCAAGTTCCTCTTGTTTGCAACCAGTCCAGAGAATGCACAGAAGTTCGTACAGTACTTTCCACAAGCCCGTTCTCCATTGATGGACCCAGCAGTGATTGCAAAGGCTTCTATTTTAAATGCGGCACAAGCCAAGTTAATAGTTACCGATGGAATTACAAAAGGAAAGATTCTTACTTCTCATCCAAAGATAAGCCAAATCGAATTGGCTATTAAGTCTCCACTTGATCAACTTTGGAAGGCTGATGCAAACGTCTCTTCAGTTCTAAAGAACGTTTGTAGCGCTATTCAGCCCATCCTTAGTAGCTGATAAGGTGGAAATAGCTCATTTTTGAGGGATCATGAGCTATTGAAATTGTGGGTGCTCTTCAATTATGAAGGGCACCCACCTTTAAATGGAAGGCAGAATAGAAAATCAGGAGTGAGGCATCGGTGACTAGCAAAAGCCGAAAGAAGTACCGTCATGCTCGAACTGGCTGGTTGATGATTGCGCCCGTTTTATTGGGTTTTGTTTTGTTTGTGGTCTACCCCATTTTTTCAGTAATCCGAGATAGCTTTACTTCTTATAATCCACTTTCTGGAGAGTCTGCATTCATTGGAATTGATAACTATACAAGACTTATCTCTGATGAGACAGCTTTAACTGTAGCAAGGAATACTTTTATATTTGCACTGCTCTTGGTTCCGATTAACATGATTTTGGCGCTGACACTTGCATCGATACTTAATGCAAACTTTGCGGGTAAGACCGGATTTAGAGCGATCTTCTTCTCGCCTGTTGTTGTTTCAACTGTAGCTTGGACAATTGTTTGGCGGTACATACTTCAAGATGATGGTCCGATTAATTTTGGTTTGGGACAAATTGGAATCGACGGGGCGAACTGGCTCCAAGACGGTTCTTGGCCGATGATTTCAGTCGTAATGGTTCAAGTATTCAAAAATGTGGGTATGAATATGGTGTTTTTCCTGGCCGCACTTCAGGGTGTTCCTGATGAAATGTATGAGGCAGCTGAAATTGATGGTGCAAAAAGATGGAGTCAGTTCCGCTACATAACCCTGCCTTTCATTAGCCCGACAATTCTCTTAGTTAGTGTTTTAACTATTGCTGGTGCATTCCAGGTTTTTGCCCAGGTCTTGTTACTAACAGGAGGTGGCCCAGGTCTTTCGACAACTGTGCTGGCTTATTACATATATTTGACCGCTTTCAAGATATTTGAACTGGGGTATGCCAGTGCATTGGCCACCGTTCTCTTTATTTTCATAATGATTCTTACGGTAATTCAATGGCGTCTTCGCAAGAAGTGGAGTTTCCGTGAAAACTAAGAAGTTGCGAAGGCGGGGAACTCGCATTACAGGCTGGCGGCTATTTGGCCTTCATATGTTGCTACTGGCTTTGGCCGTGCCATTTCTATTTCCAACTTGGTGGATGGTGACTGCTTCATTGAAGACAGTTAATGAGATTTTTGATTTCCCTAATAGCCTAATTCCAAATGGAAGGGAATGGGCGAACTATCGAGAGGTATTCCGTCTTCAACCATTCTTGAAGCAGTATTGGAACTCGCTATCAATCGCAACGATTGTAACGATTATCCAAGTAACAATTTGCATCCTCGGTGGTTATGCATTTGCAAAAATTCGTTTTTTCGCAAGAGACAAAATATTTGTCTTAATGCTTGCAGGTCTTTTAATGCCAGCTGAAGTTACTCTCATACCTTTGTTTAGATTGATGGTTAATTGGGGTTTGTCCGACTCATATGCACCTGTAATTCTTATTCCAGCCTTTGGCGCCCATGCGATAGTTGGAGTATTTCTGATGAGACAGTTCTTCATAGAAATTCCCAATGAGCTTGAAGAAGCTGCAGAGATTGATGGATTAACTAAATTTCAAACTTTCAGGAGAATCGCACTTCCATTGTCTGGACCAGCGATAGCTTCCCTTTCTATTCTCACATTTCTATATAGCTGGAACCTGTTTCTAGAGCCCTTAGTCTTCTTGACTGATCCAAATAGATACACTATTCCGGTCGTGCTTCCGCAATTTACCGATACCTATGGTTCTCCAATTTGGAATATTCAATTAGCCGCCACATCACTCAGCGTAATTCCAGTTATGGTTGTCTTTGTTCTGGCGCAAAGACACTTTATTCGCGGCATAACTATGACTGGCCTTAAGAGTTAGAAAATCCTCTTTGGCTAACCCGGGCCTCGCGCAGGCGACGAAGCCGCTTAACTAGCAAGGGGGCGGCGGCTAGGGCATCAGGCCGATCAATCAGATTATTGAGAAGTTCGTAATACTGCTTGGCGGAGATTTGGAATAGCTCTTTTATAGCAGCATCTTTGGCGCCGGCGTACTTCCACCATTGGCGCTCGAAATCCAAAATCCGCACCTCTAGATCAGAGAGGGTGCTCTGCAGTTGTAATGAGCTTTCTTCCACGGCGATATTCAACCCTAAGTGAGGGAGAAATTTGGGATTTAAAGGGTGGCCAGAATTACCTTTATATCGGTAGTTGAGGTCCATGGGTTAACAATCGCAAAGCGCAAAATGGGCTGACCTTCATGGGATGAAGGGGTGACAAAACCAATCTGATCATTCAACAACTTATCGCTCCACTTTTGATAATCACTTTGCTGCCAACCTTTTCTGGTGAAAGCAACAATGGAGAGCTCTGGCTCCATCAACAACTCGAGGTTGGGGTGTTCTTTAATTAACTGAGCTGCTTCACGTGCGATATCCATAGTTTTATCCATCGACTCGGCGTATTTCTTTGTGCCATGTGTTGCAAGTGAAAACCAAAATGGTAGTCCTCGGGTGCGACGGGTTAGATGAATTGCATAATCAGATGGGTTCCAATGCCCATCATCTAATGTTTCGAGGTATCCAGCTTGTTGGGTATGTGCTTTACGAGCTAACTCTGGGTTGCGATAAATGAGAGCACAGGCATCAAATGGTGCAAAGAGCCATTTATGTGGATCAACGATGAATGAATCCGCTAGCTCAACACCTTTGAATAATGGTTTAGAGCGAGGTGATGCTAAAGCCGCTAATCCATAGGCACCATCAACGTGGTACCAAATCCCTCTTTCGTTGGCAGCTTTTCCAATGCCTTGCAAATCATCGATGATTCCTAGATTGGTTGTGCCAGCGGTTGCAACCACTGCGAAGATTTGGTGATCTGGATTATTGCGATGGTATTGATCAATCTCAAAAGCGACAGTGCTGCCCTGCAATTTATGGTTTTTATCGGTTGGAATCGCTAAAACATCAACATCCATGACATCGGCAGCGGATTTGATTGAGGAGTGCGCCTCATTAGAACAGGCAATCGCCCAACGTTTTACATTTGGGTATTTACTGCGGGCTGAATGTCTAGCTGCTACTAGTGCAGAGAGATTTCCAACAGTCCCGCCCTGTACAAAAACTCCGCCCGCACCTTCAGGTAATCCCGCCAAATCACTTAACCATTTCAAGGCTTGATTCTCGGCAAATACCGCGCCAGCACCTTCTAACCATGAGCCGCCATACAAAGCTGACGCACCAACCACTAAATCAAAAAGGTTGGCAGATTCTGTAGGAGCAGAGGGAATGAAAGCCAAATACCTTGGATGATCGGTTGAGATACAGGCCTGGGCAAGTACATGCTTAAAAATATCTAATGCTT